>ERZ1035006.1705-NODE-1705-length-13829-cov-12.184914_pt1 | contig 13829 bp, 14 predicted proteins | sample MGYA00520694_ERZ1035006 | MGnify/ENA primary metagenome ERZ1035006 (study PRJEB33766, sample SAMN09781746) | gut metagenome | biome: gut microbiome | host: Homo sapiens | place: Madagascar | study: EMG produced TPA metagenomics assembly of the PRJNA485056 data... | reverse complement strand
TAGCTGGGGAGTCGACTTTGCTATTCAAATAATTAGTTGTAAATTCGCATAAATTTACACTATTATGTTGGATATTGCAGAACATAGACAAAAGTTGATTCTGAAGAACTTAGCTCAGCTAGACGACAGAATCAATGAGATACAAGAAGAGTGCATCATCTTGTATCTAAAGTCTTTTATAGGTGATGGAGCTGAACTGCTATCTCCATATCAGTTCTCTAATATTACGCATATCAAGTATGATACAGTAATAAATGTGTTGAAAAGAAAAGTGAAGTTCAAGTCTTACCAGCAGCGGCGGTGGTGTTATTGCATCCTTTATCAATGGGATACTATCATTGATACGCTGAATAAGAAACATGTTGCGGAGAGTAAAAATTTTGAAAAAGATAAGTTCGAAAAGAACTTTAATGAGGCTTTTTGGCACTGGGCTACGATAGGGAGAGATTTGAAACAACTTGACAAGTTGAAAGAGAAAGTAGAAGAAATGCAAAGCAATTTTTCACCTCGCAATAAATAATTGAGCAACAATATTAAAAAAAATATCATGAGATTTAGCCGTGCATAAGTGCTTGCGCAGCTATTATAGAGAAACAATAACAACTTAAAAATCTGAGTAAAAATGAAAAATTCAACATGAAATCGGGGGAGACATTCCTCATACTGCTCTGCAGCTCAATGTCTCCGAAGTAAGGATTCACCCTGGAAAACTTTCAGGGGCCACCTCTTCTTCCAAGATTGAGGAAGTAAATTTAGTCTATCTTAAAAGGTGAAGATATATGACTAAACTTATCGTAAAACTGAAGATTGCCCTGGCTGTGTTGGGAATCATCAGTATGAGTGTTGATATCGTAGTTAACCTGAAAGGCATTCGCGTGTTTGAGGGTACTACAAGTGTTGATAACCTTATAAGTCTTTTTGAATCATGAAAGTCAGTTGCATACTAAATTTTAATGGCGATATTCATGTGGGAGGTGTGAATCTTGGCAATGTCGTGAACTTCAATCCTTCGCATGATGCCGCAAGAGAGAGGTATAAGGGAGATGATTTTTCTGATTCCGAAGTAACGGAAACAGACTTTGAAAATGTTGATGAAGAGGACAAAGGGAATAATAAGAAAGCATCTGGCATAACTAAGTTATTCTTACCTCATAAACGTAATATTCCTAAAGAATTGAAAGGAGAAAAAGCACAACAGATTCTGAAAAGTTTGTATGAGTATGGGATTTTGGATGAAAACTACCAGCCTGTCAATCTTTCTGGCTACCAGAAAGGTTATCTTGCCTATAAGTTATCCATCAAACTGCATATTACCAAGCTATGGAAAGTATTCTCACAGTTATGGGATATGAACCCTGCTGTGCTCAGAACGCGCTACAATGAAGCTATCTCAATGCCTTCTATGGGTGAATTTGGAGATAAAATCAATAAATATATAGGTTAAATGACCGTTTTTTGCAAGTAGTACTAGTACGACAGTACTGGTACGTACTAGTTTTTTGTCGCAGAATCGCCGTACATTTGCCCCCGGAATTCAGAACCGATATGGTCTGGGTTTCGGGGGCTTTTGTGTATAGGCACATCAACCGTTGTGGGAGCGCCCAACTGTTTTAAAAAGGAATTTATAAAATGAAAGCAATGAAACCTTTTTATTTTACTCATCCGCAGTACGGAAAACTGAGGGTGGTGGTGATTGGAGGGAAAATCTATTACTGCCTGATGGACGTGAAGAACATCTTTAAGAAGTCGGTACAGAAACTCTACGAGACGATTGCTGACTCGGAGGGGGAACTGAAAAATCTGAACATCGTGATGAAGAAGGACATGAAAATCAAGTATAACCTCTTCTTCGAGAACCAGGAAATGGGGAAGGAAGAAGCGGAGGCTGAGAACGTGAATGCGGATATCAACTTCTGCGATGAACAGCTGGTGAAGGACCTGATTGACAAGCATGTTGCTGCCGAGAAGATTGCGGCAAAATGGGTAATAGGCTTTGTCAAGAGCAGACTGAATGATGCCGAGAATGCTTCGCTCTTCGAGGCGAACGGGGTCGACGAAATTTCTGATAACTCGCTGATTCTGCCTATCAATGTAAGCTATGGCTCAGGGTATATCATGATTAACAGCGAAGTGTTCGATTAATAAAAATATGGAGGTAAAATGGAGATAGTACATGTAGTGGCAATTAATCCTTATCGCAAGGGTAATAAGGGAAAAGTTTTTTCTTACAATATCGATACTTATGATAAGGTGATTGAATCGGCTGCCGTTAAAAAGATGATACAGCAGATTCGGGGTGAATTGCCGATTGACGGAGTGGATTTGAACGATGCGCAGGCGGTGAAGAAGGCGCAGGAAAGGCTCAAGAGCGAGCTGCCTTTCTTCTGTCCGCATTACGGCATGTTCAAGAATAATGTGCGCAGACAGGAGAATGCCCTGCCGGAAAGCTTTCTCTTCCAGACGATTATCGATGTGGATGATAAGGAGTATGTGGAGAAGGCGATCGAGAAGGCGCGCGAGCTGAACTGCTCTTCGGGGATATGGAACGGCTCGTTGCTGCATCTTTGTTATAGCGCTAGAAAGAAACTGCATATCGGGATTAGAATGCCGATTGGGATGACCATCGAGGAGACGCAGAAGGCGTATTGTGAGGCACTGGGCGTGCCTTATGATGAAAGCTGCATCACACCTGAGAGGATGATTTTCCTGACGGATAAGGACTCGGAAATCTACCGGTCTAAAATGTGGTGTGCAGTGCTGCCGGAGAGCGAGATACATGCTCGCAGAAAGGCTTTTCTGGACCGTGGACTGACGGTTGACGGAAGGGGAGATGCAAAAGTTAATAGTTTACAGTTTACAGTTAATAGCAATAGTAAAAATAATGAAAACAATAGACTTTCGGGCAATCATGGCGATTATGCTGCTTCTGCTGGCACTGCTCTTCAGCCTGCCCAATCTGGTAATAGCAATCATGCTGATGATTCTCATTTCGGGAATCCTGGAGGCAATTATGGCACTGGTGAACTGGGAGAGGCCAGTGAGAAGAATCTGATAGCCTTTGATCTGTTTCAGGAATCAGCGGGACTGAAGGGAATGGCGATTGATACCATCGGGTCTCGGCACTCTTCGCTGCTCGCTATCATGAGTGCTGGAGCCTCACGTATGATGAGCGAAGAGGAACTGATGAAGGTGGTGGCTGAGAAGATGCCGAGCTATTATCGGGAGCCTGATTGCCACCAGCTTATCCATGATTTCTATGCGAAATATGGTGACAGTTCGAAGCCTTTCTCACGTGATGTAATCCGCATCAATGCCACAGCCGAACAGGCCAGCCGGCAAGTTAATAGTTTACAGTTAAAAGTTAATAGGGCTGAGCAAGTTAATAGTTTACAGTTAACAGTTAATAGTACCGAGGAGGATTATCCCGAACCGCCAGCGATGCCGGAGAAACTGCCGAAGCTGGTGGAACTGCTGATATCTCGGACACCGGAGATTTATAAGCCGGCTGTGGCGCACGCTATCTTCCCACCGCTCGCTACGCATCTCTGGCAGACGAGCTTCCGGTATATTGATAATGTAGTACATGAGGCTACGCTTTCTACTTGCTTGCTGGCTGGTACGGGCGCAGGTAAATCGTCTGTGGATAAGCCGATTAGGTATATCATGGAGGATATCAGAAAGCGGGATGCGGAGAATCTGAAACGTGAGAAGGAATGGAAGGAGGAAGTGACGCGCAAGGGTGCCAACAAGGATAAGCGCAAACGACCGGATAATCTTGTTATCCAGGAGATTGATGCTGATATGACCAGTCCGGCATTCGTGATGCGAACCGCTGAGGCGCAGGGGCGTTTCCTCTATACTTCGCTTAACGAGCTGGACCAGTTTGATGCTCTCCGGGGTAGCGGCAACCAGCAGTTCCGCATCATGTGCCTCGCCTTTGATCCATTCAACCTCTTTGGCCAACAGCGCGTGGGCGTTCAAAGTGTGACAGAAAGGGTAACGATAAGGTTCAACTGGAATGCATCTACCACCATCCAGAAAGGGCAGCGTTACTTCTCAAAAGTTTTGACAGACGGTCCGATAAGCCGTATCAATTTCTGTACCATTCCGGAGCGTGAAATCGGTGATGAAATGCCTGTTTACGGCGATTACAATGATGCTTACCGTGAGGCGCTGAAGCCTTATATCGAGAATCTGAACAACGCCAGGGGACTGATTGACTGTCCTGAGGCGTTCCAGCTTGCCCTTAAACTGAAGGATGAGAATGCTGAGTTCTCACGTCTGTCGCAGGATAGGGTTTACGAGAACCTTTCTTTCCGTGCCAACGTTATCGCCTACCTGAAGGCGTGTGTGCTGTATGTGGCGAATGGTTGCAAATGGGAGCCGGAGATTGACGAGTTTATCCGCTGGAGCGAGCGTTACGACCTCTACTGTAAGATGCGTTTCTTCGGTGATGCCATCAAGAGGGCGAACTTTTCGAACGAGAAATCGAGTAAGCGTGGACCGGCAAATCTGTTGCAGCAGTTGCCTGATGTCTTTAATTTCCAGCAGGCAGAATATCTCCGCTCGCAGTTGGGCATGGACAAGAAGGGCACTCCTTCGATGTTGCGTAATTGGGTGAACCGAAACTATATCCGGAAGATTCCGCCTAAGGGTGTAACGGGTGACGTAATCAGTATTCAGTTATTCAGTTTTGAAAAGCTACGTAACCGCAAGGATGGTAAAGAGGTAAAAATATTAGAATCTTAATGGAGTTTGAATTATGGAAATAGTAGTAAAAAGAATAGCAAAGAAGAAGACTTATACGATAGGTCATCTTTATATCCTGAACGATAAGGATGTGAAGCGTACCTGGCGTTCGGGGGTAAAGATTGGCGACAAGCGTATCTTTGAACATAGCTTCGATAAGGCGAAGTTGGACAAGGAGCATTACTTCTGTGATACCCTGGAGCCTACGTGGAGAAACCTCCTGGGTGTCGAACTGAAACCGGAAGAGGAGGATGGACGGTACAGTAGGGTATCGGGCAAGAAGGCCCGCAAAATACCGGGTCATACGGCGATACCGGAAGGCTCGTATCCTGTTGTTATCTCGAAATCGCCAAGGTTTAAGAAGTGGCTTCCGCTGGTGCAGGGTGTTCCTGATTTTGAGGGCATCCGCATTCATGCCGGTAATTATCCCGATGATACGCAGGGTTGCATTCTGGTAGGTGAAAATAAATTACAGGGTGCCGTCTTTAATTCCCGCATCTGGTTGCACAGGCTCATGAATGCCATTACCGCAGCGAGAGAACGGGAGGAGAGCGTTTGGATTACCGTTTTGTAATGTTGAATGTTGAGTGTTGAATGTTGAATTTTTAGTGATTAATTTTTAAAAACAAATTATTATGGTAAAGTCAGTTAATACAAATAAAAAAGTAGAAATGGATAAGAAGGTAGCAATTGCTGTCGTGTTTGAAAACTCTGAATTCGGTAAGATTCGTACCTTGACCGATGAGAATGGGGAGCCATTGTTCTGTGCAAAGGATCTCTGTAATGTACTGGGATATAAGAGAGCGAATGATGCTGTAGATCAGTTAGTTAAACCACTTGATACGGCGAAACGCCGTACATGGGTAGCAACCGGTCTGAAGAAGGATGGAAGCGAGGCAATGCGTCGTACTCAGATGCTCTATGTTAACGAGAGCGGTTTCTATGCTTTGGTTCTCGGCTCTAAGCTTTCTACTGCCGTGAAGTTCAAGAACTGGGTTACGGCTGATGTGCTGCCACAGATTCGCAAGACGGGTGGTTATATCCCGGTGCAGCAGGGAGAGAGCGATGAGGAGACAATCCGACATGCAGAAGAAATTCTCCGTGCTACGCTCAAGGAGAAGGAGAATCTACTGAAGAAGCAACGTCTGCAGATTGAACAGCAGAAGAAGCTTATCGGCGAACAGGATACGGAAATCCGCCGTCTGAATGGAGTTGTGGATGAACAGGTGGTTCGCATCGCTAAGAATGGTGATAACATCATCCAGTTGGAGAATCAGGTGGGTAATCTTTTGCCTAAGGCGCTCTATAGCGATAACGTGCTCGATTCCGTTTCGTGTTTCACCACTACACAGATTGCGAAGGAGCTCGGCATCACAGCCCAGGAGCTGAACCGCTCGCTCTGTGCTCTGCATATCCAGTACTACCAGAGCGGTCAGTATCTTCTTTATGCCGATTACGCCCACATGGGCTTGGCGAAGAGCCGTACCCGCTACAGCGCCTTCCTCGACCCGAAGAGCGATGACAGACAGGAGAAGATGGGCAGAGCTTACACCCATACCTATCTCGTATGGACCGAGCGAGGACGAAAGTTCATCCATGACCTTGCTCACAGATACTGGGAACTGTGTGAAAAGTAAAAAGCCCCTTCAGGTCGGCGATGGTGGCCTGGGTGTAGGCTCTTATCTGAGATTCTGACAAATCGCTGATATGCTCGGGAGCGAGGGCGGCGATGTGCTGGCGGCTCTCCATCTCTATCATCGTGGCGATAGGGAGGAGCTTGTGGGCTGTCTTGCCGATGGCTTCTATCGATAACTCGCCTTCTGTTGCCTGCTGGAGGTTCTGGAGATGGGATGACAACTCCTGCTTGACGGTGCTGAGTATCTCGGCTTCTGCCTCCGGATCGCCTTCTGCAAAGGCCAGAAGGGGTGCAAAGCGGGAATTCTTATTGGTTTTCTCTGCTATATCCTCTGCTTCTGATGCAATATCCCTTGTTTTCTCTGTAATATCCTCTGCTGCTGATGCTGGATCCTCCAAACCGAGGATTTCTTTCAGCTTCTCTGTGCTGAACGGCTTGAAAAGGCAATCGTCGAAACCGGCTTCTTTCAACTCTCTGATGATGCTGGCATCGTGGGCGGTCATCGCTACTACCTTCATGTGGCTGTGGTTGATGTGCTGAATCATCCTGATGCCGTTCATCTCGGGCATTTCGATATCCATCATCATCAACGCAGGATGCTCGTTGTGGAGCATGGTGAGCGCCTCGGCTACATGCAGACAGGCAAAGACTTGCCAACTGTCGCCTACCAGCTTCTTCAGCATCTCCTGAAGCAGACGGAGCTGCAACGGGTCGTCATCGAGCAGCAGTATCTTGTGGTTTTCGAAATGGGGCTTGGCTGGGGTGAGCGGTTTCTGCTCTTCTGCCTCTTCTGCTGCAGGAGCGGTACCTAAGGCAAGCGGAATGGTGACGGTGAAGGTGCTGCCCTTGTCCTTGACGGATTCCAGACGCAGGGTGCCCTGAAGCAGATTGACCAGTTCCTGGGTGATGTTCAGTCCGAGACCGGTGCCCTCGATGCCCTGGGCACTCTTCAGACGGGTGAACGCCTGGAACACCTTCTGGCGCTCTTCGGTGGTCATGCCCTTGCCGGTATCCCTTACCGAGAAGGTGAGGAGGTGCTGGGGACTGATGGATGCCTGGATGGTGACGCTGCCCTTATCGGTATACTTGATGGCATTGCTCACCAGGTTGTTGAGTATCTGACGGATGCGGAAGGCATCGGCACGGTAGTAGGTCTGCGGACAGCTGATGCCATCGAGCTCCAGATGCAGTTCCAATCCCTTCTCCTGGCTCAGGATCTGCATCTCTCCGGCACACTGGCGGAACATGTCGGCAGGCGGGAAATCTACAGGGTTCAGCTTCATCAGTCCGTTTTCTAACTGGTGATAATCGAGCAGGGCGGCAACGAGCCGGGAGAGATGGGTGGCAGAACCCTTGATGCTGTTGAGACAGGAGATGCCCTGCGGGTTGTCGACATAATCCTTCATCAGGTCTATGAAGCCCGAGATGCTGGCAGCCGGAGCCTTGATGTCGTGGGTGATGGTGAGGAGCAGGCGTTCGCGCTGGTTCATGATGCGCCTGATTTCCTCGTTAGCCTCTTCGAGATTCTCGCGGTAGATGCGTTCCTTCTGCGTATCGCGGTAGATGTAATAGACGAGGATGACGGCGGCTGTGATGGCTACGATGGCAAGCAGACCTATCTGCCAGAGCAGATTCTGGCGCGCCTGCATCGCCTGGTTGATAGCCTGCTGCATCGCCTGACGTTCGCGCTGGTGGATATCGTTGAGCTGCTGGGAGGAGCGCAGGGCGAGGCGGGCATTGGTTATCTGCAGGTCTCTCACCTCGCGGTTGATAGCGTCGTGGTTATCGCGCGTAGACTGCTTCTCCTTGCGGTCAATCTGTTCCAGGATATTGGCTACGTTTCCGGCTAAGTTGACCGGGGTAGAGAGGGTATCGGTTACAGCCTGGTTGCTGTCGCGTCTGATGCTGAGCGTTTCGGCATGTTCCTTCTTGAAGGCATCGGCAAGGCGGCGGAAGAAGCCCTTGCGGGTTTTCATCACCTCTACGGTGGTGTTCTTTGCCACATGGGTCTTGGGTGCCTTGGAATGCACGACAACGGAATCTTCGCCACTGTTGAGGCTGTTCATCTTCTCGTGCAGATAGTTGTGGGATGACTTGCCCTGCATGGCGCGGGTAAGCTGCTGCAGATTGGTCTGTTCCTCCTTGAGCAGGCTGGACATGGTGCTGTCGGCTGCCTGGCGCTTTTCGATATAGTCGCGGGTTGCCTGGTTGATAGCGAGCACGGATGTGGTGTTGCGATATACCAACCCTATCGCCAGAATCAGTACGATGGCGACGATGATGTAACCCAGGGCTACCTTGAAAGGAACGTTTGTTTGCTGCATCTTCTTATCTTTTAATGTTTTGAGTCTTTTTGCTATTTGCGTGCAAAGTTAATCAAAAATGCGATATAAACCAACGAAAACAGGAGATAAATGCCAAAATCTGGTCATCTATCTCCTGTTTCATTGAAAGCGACGCGTAATTACTATTTTCTGAAGGTGGATTTACTCTGCTACGGTTGAATCCACTGTTGCAGCTGTAGTGTCTGTAGGAGTCTCTGCTGGAGTCTCAGCTGGTGTTGCTGTTGTGTCGGCTGGAGCTACTGTGTCTACTGGTTCTGAACCTGCAACGTTTGCCATTCTGTTACCTGCAAATACATTGCTAACTGATACCATTGCTACTGCTGCGATAACTGCAAATACTAACTTTTTCATAATTCTTTTGTTTTTTAATTGTGAATATTATTGTTTATTAATTCTCTTGCTGAAACTCATTTGCGAGTTCGCTAAATAATATCACAATAGGCGTGCCAAAAATCGATGAATTTGGTTAAGTATCTGATAATCAGAAGAGATGATGTTTTGTGCCAGAAACGGGATGTGGGGAAAGTGGGGAAAAGGTGTAGAAAAATTCCCCAATATAGTGTGGAATATATTGGGGAATCTTTTACTCCATGCCGTATTTCTTCATTTTGTTGTAGAGAGTCTTGCGGTCGATGGCAAGCAGTTGGGCTGCCTTGCTCTTGTTGCCGTGGGTGGCTCTCAGGGCAGCGGCGATGCTTTCCTGTTCCGACTGTTCGCTGTGCAGCTGCATATTGATTGGTCGGGCTGGGGAGGTCTGTGCCATCGTCTTCTCCAGTTCCTGGGCACCGATATACTTGCCACGGGTGAGCAGGGTGGCGCGCTTCATCACATTGTTCAGTTCGCGCAGGTTGCCCGGCCAGTCGTATGAGGCAATGATTTCGGAGGCTTTGGCATCCATTCCGAGCACATTCTTGCCCAGTTCCTGGTTGGCGTGCTTGATAAAGAGGTTGGCAAAGAGGAAGATGTCGGCACCTCTGTCCTTGAGGGCAGGCATGTAGATGGTAAACTCGTTGATGCGGTGATAGAGGTCCTCTCTGAACTTGCCTTCGGCTACTGCCTGCGCCAGATTCTCGTTGGTGGCACAGATGAGTCGGATATCCACATCAATCTCCTGCGTACTGCCCAGCGGACGGATTTTCCTCTCCTGCAGGGCTCTGAGGAGCTGCACCTGTACTTCGTAGTTGAGGTTTCCCATCTCATCGAGGAAAACCGTTCCGCCGTTAGCTATCTCGAAGGCACCCTTCTTGTCCTGTTCGGCTCCGGTAAAGGCACCCTTCTTATATCCGAAGAATTCAGATGCCGCCACCTCCTTAGGAATGGCGCCGCAGTCGATGGCATAGAAAGGCTTGTCCTTGCGCAGACTCTGTTCGTGGATGCTGCGCGCCACATATTCCTTTCCGGTGCCGCTGGCTCCGAGAATGAGCACTGACATCGGGGTTGGGGCAACGAGCGAAACGAACTCGTAGAGCTGTTTGGAAGCCTCGCTTTCACCTTTTATATATCTAGGCACCTCCGTAGCGCCCTGCTGCTCTTCTTGGGGCGCATCCTGCCTGGCGGCAGATTCCGCACGCTGAGGGGCAGAAACCGCAGATGCAGCCGACTGGATAGCCTCACGGATTTTCTCTAAGAGGATTTCGGGATGGAAGGGTTTAGCCACGTAATCGGTAGCACCCGATTTCATGGCACATACGGCATTCTGAACCTCTGCATAGCTAGTCATTACGATAAAAGGCAGGTGGGCATCGGACTTTCTGATATGCTGGAGCAATACCAGTCCGTCATGGTCGGGCAGGCGCAAGTCGGAAAGAACCAGATGGAATGCATCGCCGGCTCCCATCGCTTTGATGGCAGCGCCTACAGATGTTACCCTTTCCACATCGAATCCTTTCTTTTTGAGCCAAGTCTGTATCATGGTTCCGAATGCCAAATCGTCTTCAACAATCAATATCCTCTTCATGATGTTCTGTTTTATCCTCTTCTAAAATATCGTTATATATAACTTTGTGCAAAGGTACGGAAAAGTTATATGGAAAGCTATTTAATTCACATTATTTAGCAATAAAACCGACTAAAATTCTACAAACCCTGTTCTATTATCTTATTTTTAGTGAAAAGAACAATTGTTTTCGGATAAAAGCATGCTAGTTGCTTTATTTTTTGTATCTTTGCATCCATGTTAAAATAAGATTTAGAGTCATGAATCCGATAGTACAAACCATCATATTGTCAGCTTCGGCGGTGCGCATGTTGCCGCATATCGCTCTGTATCTGCTCCATAAGAAGGAGATAGATGCCGACCTGCTGAAGGTGCAGGACAGGAAGCCTACGGTGCTCAACCTGATTAAGGCATGCACCCGCGAAAGGAGTTTCCGCAATCTGTTTTATTACCGCATGGGCGAATACCGTTCGGTTTTCATCAGCTGGTTGTTGCCTCCCGAGCGTACGATGACCATCTGGTGCCCGCATATCGGGAAGGGTGCGCATTTGGAGCACAGCTATGCCACCTATCTCAACGCAGAAAGCATAGGTGATGACTTCTACTGTCTGCAGATGGTGACGCTGGGCAACGGCAAGGGTGGCAGACCTACCATAGGAAATGACGTGAAGATTTATACCGGCGCCACGGTCTTCGGCGGCATCCATATCGGCAACCACGTGACGATAGGCGCCGGTGCCGTGGTATTCCAGGATATTCCCGACGGGGCTACCGTGGTTGGGAATCCGGGGAGAATCATTCAGAAATAATCAATTTAAAGATAGAGAATATGAACTATGCATTGATCATAGCCGGAGGTTCTGGCAATAGAATGGGACAGGACATCCCAAAGCAGTTTATGCATGTAGACAACTGTCCTATCATCATCCATACGATGATGGCTTTTCAGAAGCATCCTGATATTCAGGGTATTGCTGTGGTATGTCTGGCAGGTTGGGAAACGGTACTGCAGTCGTATGCCAACCAGTTCTGCATTACCAAGCTGAAATGGATATTCCCTGGCGGAAGCAATGGTCAGGAGTCGATCCACAATGGTATCTATGGCTTGAAAGAGGCGGGATGCGGTGATGACGATCTGGTGCTGGTGCATGATGCCGTGCGCCCACTCTTGTCGCAAGACATCATCTCATCCAATATCGCCATCTGCCAGAAGTATGGCTATGCCATTACGGGTATCAAATGTAGAGAGGCTATCCTGGAGAGCGAAGATGGTTTTACGACCAACACCAGTATTCCGCGCGACAAGCTGATCCGTACCCAGACACCCCAGACCTTCCGTTTGGGTAATCTGATAGCAGCCCACGAAGAGGCTAAGGAGAAGGGCATCACCAATTCGGTGGCATCCTGTACCCTGATGGCAGAACTGGGAGGCAGACAGATGCATATCGTGCCTGGTTCAGAGAAGAACATCAAGATAACCACCGTTGAGGATCTGGAGATACTGAAGGCACTGATGAAGGTTCAGCCTGAGGCTTGGTTAAAATAAACATGTTATGATAGGAAATTCACCATATAAGGAAGATATTGCGCGCCTTTTCCGGGAAGGTTTGGAATTGGAGCGTCTGCATGGCAAAAACATTTTTGTGGCTGGTGCTACAGGATTGGTAGGAGGCTGTGTGGTTGATGTGCTGATGCAGAATCCTGCCCGGTGCTACAAGGTGATAGCAGCCGGAAGAAACAAGGAACGTGCCCGACAGAAGTTTGCTGCCTATTGGGAGGATGAATCTTTCTTCTTTGCAGAGATAGACGTTACCCAGCCTGTCATCAAGAGCATGGACAGGATGATAGGGGAACCGGTCTATAATGAGTTGGCTGAGGGCGCTGATTACATCATCGATGCAGCCAGCAATGCGAGTCCTAACTTCTTTAAGCAGAACCCTGTAGAGGTGATGAAGGCAAACATCAACGGCGTATCCAACCTGCTGGAATATGGATTGAATCACCGCATGCAGCGCATGGTTTATATCTCTTCGGGTGAAATCTATGGCGAGGGCGATGGCTCTGAATTTAGCGAGAAGAGCAGCGGCTATGTGGATTGTGCATCGGTGCGTGCCTGCTATCCATCTTCCAAACGTGCTGCCGAAACGCTCTGCATGGCATACGGAGCAGAGTATGATGCCGATGTGGTGATAGCCAGACTGAGTCATACCTACGGTCCGGGCTTTACGGAGAGTGACAATAGGGTGTATGCCCAGTTTATCCGCAATGTTCTGAAGGGTGAGGATATCGTCCTGAAGAGTAAGGGTGAGGCTTTCCGCTCCTGGCTTTATGTGGTAGATGCCGCCCATGCCATCTTGCGCCTCCTGCTGGATGGCGAGAGGGCAAATGCCTATAATGTGGCTCATTCAGAATCGAATATCTCTATCCGCCAACTGGCAGAGCTGATAGCCCGGAAAGCGGATAGAAAGGTGGTGTTTGATATTCCAGAGGCGGATGCGCAGCAGGGCAATACCACGCCTATCACCAAGGCAACCTTCAGTACGGATAAACTCAAGGCTTTAGGCTGGAAACCGCTCTTTGATGTAGAAGAAGGTTTCGGACATACCTTGCAGGAAGTGAGGGAAGGCTAAAGCTTTCTTTTAATCTCATCCCATGTTTCCCGCTTTTCCATGTTCAGATAGTAGCGAAGGTGTTTCTCTACTCTCTGTTCTACGGGTGGAAACTTCATATAGTCGCCAAAGAAGTGGCGCAGATAGGTATCAGCCTGCTCCGGCAGCAAGACGGTGGTATCCTCGAATGGGAATTCCTTGCCCTTGCCGAGCCATTCCTTCGGGAAAATCTCCTTATAGTGGTAGGAACCTGTATTCACCAGTACGTTCTTCGCCTTATCGAAGTCATACCGGTGACTCATCTCGTCCATCTGCTGGATGAGGCGGTGGCGCATCTTGCTGCGGCAGAAGAAGGCGAGCGTCTTGATGGCAAAGCGGCCCCAGGTTTCCTTGTGCAGGAGCAGGGAGATGTACTCAAAGAAAGTATTGTGGGTGGTTACGGCATTCAGACGGTTGATGGTCTTAGAGTATTTGCGATACAGCGCCTTTGCCGTTTCCAGGTCATCGTCGGTGGCATCAAGAGGGAAGATATCTACGTAAAGACCGATGATGCA
>ERZ1035006.1703-NODE-1703-length-13847-cov-10.576421_pt1 | contig 13847 bp, 7 predicted proteins | sample MGYA00520694_ERZ1035006 | MGnify/ENA primary metagenome ERZ1035006 (study PRJEB33766, sample SAMN09781746) | gut metagenome | biome: gut microbiome | host: Homo sapiens | place: Madagascar | study: EMG produced TPA metagenomics assembly of the PRJNA485056 data... | reverse complement strand
GAAAATATGGAAGTTTTCCCCGATGACGAAAAGGAAAGAGAAGAAGAAAAAGAAATCGAATATTACAGCCAGATGGAGCCGGCGTGCAGAAAAATCCTGGAAGAAAATCCGGGTGACTATCGTTTCCTGATCCTGGCAACAAAAGCAACTTTAAAAGAACAGACTTTTCAATGTCAGGATGAAATACTGGAAATCAGTGCAGTGGATTTTTTCTTAAAAAGAATGGGGCTGAAGAGTGATAAGGAAAAGAAGAGGGCGGTTGTTATCAGAGTTGAGGAAGACAATTTTCTTCCGGCTATATCCGAGACCATAAACTATATAAGGAAAAACTGGGATGAGGATCACAGACTGTGGATCAATACGCAGGGAGGTTTCCGAAATATCAGTCTGGTGATCAATGCCGTGATTTCTCTGCTCAAGTTGGATAAGATAGAGCCAAGCGGTGTATATTATGTCAGTTACACACGAGGAGAAAAAGTTCATGATATCGAGAATCAGAGCGGTACTTACAAGATCTTTCAGTTTGTATCAGGAATTCAGGAACTTATTCGATACGGAAGAGCAGATCAGCTGGAAGAGTATTATTACGATCGGGGAGAAATGGTTCCGGAAGAAATCACAGAAATGCGGAAAATCGCAGAAGCGATCCAGATGTGTGATATGCCCGGATTTGAGGAGCATCTCCTGAAATTAAGGGAACTGGCAAAGAACAGAACAGCAGACCCGGAAGATTTACTGAATATTTTCTGGGAGCAGATCCGTGCGGATTATGGTGTGTTGCTGGAAGGATCTTATTCCGGTCTGGATGTTGTTGAATGGCTGTACCGGAAGAAATTCTATCAGCAGGCAATTACCTATGTAGAATCCAGAATCCCGAAAGAGTGGGTAGAAGTAAAAATTACGGACGAAAAAGCGACCGCAGCCGAAGCAGCAGAAAAGGCAGTGATAGAAGACGAAGCAGTTGCTGCAAAAGAATCAGAAAAAAGAATCCTGTTTTTTATTTCAAGTCATAAACTTCAGGAAGTAAAGGATTTACTGAAGAAAAATTATGAAGAGGATGAAAATCTGTTGCTCAGTCAGTTTGCATATGAGTGTGTAGCCTGGAGTGATATTACGACGAAGAAAGGGATTCCGGTTGCAAGCTTTGAGGATATCGATCAGTTAAGAAAAAAAGGATTTGTCAAAAAATATAAGGTTCAAAAAGAAACAGTTGGATATGGTATCTATTATAAGGAAAAAGATGGAAATTTCAGCAGAGGAATCTATGATTATAATATGAAAAAAGAACGTATGGAGGTTATGGACGTTATTTTGAACTGTGATGGAGAAGAAGAAGCGACCAGAATAAGATGCTTTGTTTTGTTGTATTATCTGCTGAAAAATGAAAGAAATAAATATAACCACATGATCCAGGACAAAGTAAGAACAGATCAGGAAACTTTGGGAAAAGTTCTGAAAATGTTCCTTGATATTGCAAAAAGTCTACAGTGAAAGGAGGGGTTGAATGTTTTTGAATTTTTCAAATCATGCAAGTGAAAACTGGGGGGAAGAACAGAGTGCGGCTGCCGGGAAATATGGAAAAATCGTAGATTTCCCATTTCCACAGGTAGACTCAAAAGCTTCTACCGAAGAAATAAAAAAGCTTGCACATCATTGTGTGGAACAGATGATACAGATGCATCCGGCATGTGTTTTATGTCAGGGAGAATTTTGTCTGTCTTATCAGGTGATCACCGAACTGAAACAGGCAGGAATCAAAGTGGTGGCAGCCTGCAGTGACCGGAAAGCAGAAGAAATCCAGGTAGACAATGCGACGCGAAAAGTATCGTATTTCGTGTTTGTACAGTTCCGGGAATATTAACATAAACGCCAAAAACATGCAAAGAACAAAAAGGAGAAGGTCATGAAAAATGAGTTAAAGGAAAAAGAAGTTCTTGCGATGTATGATGTCAGGGGAATACAGAATTACATTTTTAAGAGTAATGCTGCAAAAGAGATCATAGGGGCATCAGCATTGATTGATGGAATTATTGTAAAAGGACTTCAGAAATACCTTTCAGAGAAGGTAAATGATGAAGAAAGAAAATATTATATGACAGACTGGAAGCAGGATGAGGTTGAAAAATTTCAACAGGATCAGAAGATTCAGATGCAGGTGATGTTTGTCGGAGGCGGAAATGCCTATGTACTGTACAGAAAAGGGGAAATCTGCCAAAGGGTGAACCGCTTTCTTGCAAAATACATTCTCGATGCGACGTATTCGCTGAATCTTGCGGTTGCCGTCGTGGAGAAGAGTGATTCTTATGCGGACGATTACCGGAATATCAATCTGGAAATGCAGCGTGTAAAGGCAGAAATGTCGCTGGCACAGCCAATGGGGGCATTTCCGTTTATGGCAGTGGATTCTATCACAGGTTATCCAATCTCTGTTTATGATCCAAAAGAAAACAAGTATTTCTGTACGGAAGCAAAGAAAAAAAGAGATGCATTTCCGAAAAACGAAAGCGAACAGATTTTTGATAAGATGGTAACCGAAAAGGGTGCGGACAGTATGCTGGCAGTGTGCCATATTGACGGAAACAGTATGGGAATTCATATCAGAGAAAAAATCGAAGGAATCTGCGATTATGGAGAGGCAATGAAAAGAATGCGTGAGATTTCAAAAGAAATATCAGATACCTTTCGCTCTGTGTTTGATGGAATGGCAGCATTTATGGATGAATTGTCTGCAAAAGTCCGAAAAGATTCGAAAAATAAACTGTACCGTGAGATTATTGTCGCAGGCGACGATATCACCTTTGTATGCAATGCGAAACTGGCCATTCCGGCTGTAAAATATTTCCTGGAGCATATCGGAGACGAAAAAGATTACAGTGCATGCGGTGGCATTGCATATTTTAACAGCCATTTTCCATTTTCCGATGCATATCAGGTAGCAGAAGCCTGCTGTTCAATGGCGAAAAAGCGTGCCAAGAACAAAGAAAGAAGAGGAAAAAACGAAAGTGTCGGAAATTTCTTTGATTTTCAGATCTGCACGAATATACGAGCCGCACATCTGGAAAATTATCGGGAAAAACATTATCGTTCTGAAAAAGGAATGTTTATTTTAAGACCATATTATGTGCCGACAAAAGGAGCGAAAAATGAAATAAATGAGAAAAATGAGGACTACAGTGTGGAAAAACTGGAAGAATGGTCAAAGATTTTCAAGGGAATGTCAAGAAGCAGAGCAAAGATGCTGAGAAATTCCATGTGGGCAGAACATAAAAGAGATGAAGCTGTTTCTTTTCTTGCATCGAGAGGGTATCAGGAGTTAGAAAACAGGAAGACAGAATATCCGGTATGGTATGATGCACTGGAGATCATGGATCTGTATATTGGAGGTGACGAACAGAATGAAGATCAGGATTGAGTTGTTGTCAGATTTATGCACTTATTCAGGTGAAACATATAACAGTCTGGTTGATATGGATGTGATTTACGATGAATATGGAATTCCGTATATACCGGCAAAAAGAATCAAAGGATGCCTCCGTGAGGCAGCTCTGGAAATGCAGGAACTTGGGGTGATTTCTGTCGAAGAATATCACAGACTGTTTGGAAAAGAAGGCAATCAGAAATCGACTTTCTGGCTGTCGAATGCGTACATAAAAGACTATAAACAGATCCTTTCGGGTTTGAAGAAATTCCAGCTAAAAGAGCTGGTCACTCCGCAGAATGTACTGGAACAGTATACTTCCATGCGGACACAGACAGCGGTGAATCTTGAAAATGGTGTAGCTGACAAGACTTCCTTAAGAACCATGCGTGTTGTAAATAAAGGAGTTGTTTTTGAGGCAGAATGTGCAGTGCAAGAGGAAGACAAAAAGAACTTCAGGAATGCCGTATCTTTAGTAAAGCATATGGGGGTGTCAAGAACAAGAGGTCTTGGACTGGTTTGCATGACAGTTGATGAGAAAAGTGAAGAGAAAAAATGGAGAGGCAAAAGAGAAGCGTTGCTTGCTTTAAAAGAGCAATTAGGTGAACACAACCGGATGGAATATCAGATCCATTTAAATTCTGCGATGATCTGCAAGTCAGCCCAGGGAAATCAGGCAGTAACGCAGGATTACATCGCCGGAAGCAAAGTACTGGGACTTCTTGCAAGCAAGATGGGAGATGAAAGATACCGCAATCTGATGAAAAATGAAGGTTTTCAGGTCTCCAATGCCTATATTATGAGCGAATCCAAGCGGTGTATACCGGCCAGAATTTCTTTACAGAAGATCAAAGATCAGTCTTATAAAGAAGATGGAACTATAACGCTGAAGGATGCGGTTGGCGGAACTGTTAGAACAAAAGAGCAGATGACAGCTGCCGGTGCTGACTATATGGACTCAGAAAATCGGATATGTGAAGTAACGACAGAGATCAGCTACCATCACCAGAGACCGAAAAACAAAGCAATCGGGAAAGCTACCGGACTGGATGACGGTTCCAGCTTTTATCAGTTAGGTGCCATCTGTGCAGATCAGACATTTGGCGGTTATATTTATGCAGATAAAGAGAGTGCGGAAACGATTCTGGATACACTGGCAGAACGAAAAGAAATCCGCATGGGATACGGAAAATCCAGCGAATTCGGAGCAATCGATCTGAATATAACCAATATCAGAACACCGGAAGTCCATTCTGAACAAGTGAACGATGCGGTGGTTACCTTAGCTTCTGATGTGATCCTTTACAATGAAAATGGAATGTTGACAACGGATACCGAAACACTGAAAGAATATCTGGAAGATATAGTAAATATAGCAGATCTGGAGATCAGAAGACCGTTTCTGCGGTATGAAACGATCGGTGGCTATAACACAACCTGGAAATGCAGAAAACCGATTTTTCATGCACTGGGAAAGGGCAGTGTGTTTGTTTTGCATTCTGATCAAGGATTTGATCTGGATCTGCTGAACCGACAATTTATCGGAGAACGTGTGGCGGAAGGATATGGCGAGCTTTATGCAGAACATTTGAAAGATACTGTGGAAGTTTGTGCAAAAAAATCAGAGAAATATCCATATCAGAAAGAAGAACAGACGAAATTCAACCAGACGGAACTGATCGAAAAGCTTCTGGATGCAGAGTTTGAACGGAGAATCGGGTACGAAATTCGCAAAAGACTGGGGAAAGAAAAAGATATAGAAAGATCCAAAGACAAAGAGAATGTACTAAGGGCAGCCGTTGCAAAAATGAGAGGAATGTTTAAAAACGAAAATTCTTATGAAGCAATGAAAAAACAGGTGGATGCGATTGAAAGTGACGAAAAAAGAGCATTGTGCCAGAGCCTTCTTTGTCTGGTTGTACCACAGGATCTGAAAGCAAAAATTTCAGATGATATGAAAAAAGCATATGGACAGGAATTCCGGTGTCAATGGACAGAAACGGAACTGTACAAAAAGATATACCGTATCTATCTTTCTGAATTAAAATACTTGGTAAAAGCACTGGCGAAAAAGGGGGAGGAAAAATGAGTAAACTTTTAAAGAGAAAAGTATTTTATGTACAGGTACATCTGGCATCTCCGCTCAGTGTCTCTTCCGGAGAGCAGGAATGGACAGATTCCGATGTATTGCGGGATGCCAAAGGGAATCCATTTGTAGCGGGAAGTTCCATTGCCGGTGCAATGAGAGCCTATTTGGAAAAAGAAAAAAATCAGAAATGCTTTATGGGATATACAGAGCGTAATTCAGAGGACGGTGGCAGAATGAGTTCTCTGTTTATATCGGATCTGAATTTCACGAGCAATCCTGTGGCAAATACCAGAGATGGCGTTGCACTGGATGATAACAAAACCGCAGTCACAGAAAGCAAATATGATATGGAAATCCTGGAGGCGGGTTCGAAAGCTTACTTCTATGCAGAGCTGGCAGTTCGGGAAGAAGACCGTGAAGAGGAGATGGAGCAGCAGCTGGCGTATGCTCTGCAAGGAATTGACCAGGGCGAAATCCGTTTTGGAGGAAAGAAAACAAGAGGCTTTGGTAAATTAAAAATAGAAAAACTGTCAAGCATAACTTACGGAAAAGAGAATTACCTCGATTATGCCAAGGCATATGATGCAGAAACCTGGAAAAACTGTCAGGATAAAAAAGCAGAAGTTTTTGAAAAAGCACAGTGGAAGCCTAAAATGGTGCACATTGAAGTTCCGCTTCGGATGAAGGGCGGAATCAGTATCCGTCAGTACGCGGCCAGAAAAGATGAACCAGATTTTGTGCAGCTGAAAGACCATGGAAAAGCCGTTATTCCGGGAAGCAGTATGACAGGGGCAATCCGTCATCGTGCAAGGAGCATACTGGAAGAACTGAAAAGAGCGGGCGTTGACCTTCCGAAAAATCTTGGAAGAACGCTGGATGCAGCTTTTGGATATGTGGAAGGAACAGAGGCCTGCATTTCCAATATCATAGTTGGCGAAACGGAGATTGAAGGGGCAAAAGATTTAACTGTCGTAAGAACCGGAGTCAGCCGTTTCGAATCCGCTGTGAAAAAGAGAAGTTTATATAAAGAAAAGACCGCTGTGGACGGAAGAATGCAATTAAAAATTTCCGTACGGAAAGAAAAGTATCCGGAGGATGAAAAATGGATACTTGGTCTGTTGCTGCTGGCATTAAAAGATTTGCAGAATGGTTTTTTGGCGGTCGGCGGACAGACTGCTATCGGAAGAGGCATCTTTGAAGCAGACGGAGAAATAAAAATCGATGGAGAAACAGAAAAAGAAGAGGGATATATAGCAGATATGCTGAAAAATATGGAGATCAGCAAAGGAGGGAGAGTATGGAACTGTTAAAAGCACCGGAGCGTGGAATGTTGTATGCACTTTACACGGATCGAATGGAATATAGACCATATGAGCGGGAAGATTTGCTTTTGAAAGAAGACTTACAGGAAAACCTGCTGGAACTGCATTTGTTTGATGAGAAAAAAGAATATCGTTTTATAAAGAAACGAAAAGGTGAGACAGAGATCGTGGTAAGTGAGGACGAGCAAGATTACGATGATCTCTATACGGAAAGAATTTTCACGCAGAAAGAAGAAAAAGAGAAAAACCATGCATCCTGTATCGAAGTGGTCAATTATCTGGTCTATGATGAAAATGATCTGCTGAAAATAAAAAATTATCGTCTGAAAGAGGTGAAAGCGTGATGAGCGGTTTTGTAAATCCCTATAATTTTATTCATTTTCCGAAACAAAAAGCGACAGCCTATGAAGATCAAGATACCCATACCGGAGTGATCCACTATACCCTGACAACCAAAACGCCGCTTTTTATTCCAAATTCCAGTTCTGAGACGGCTTTTTCGGAGTCAGAGGCCAGCGAGAAAGGGCCGGAAGAAAAACTACATAAATCGTATGATTTTTATTCTTATACGGAACTGGAGTTGGGCAAAAAGTATGATAATGGAGAGAATGGAGATTACCATATTCCGGTCATTCCGGGCAGTGAAATGCGAGGAACCGTAAGAAATGTATACGAAACACTTACCGATTCCTGCATGGGACTTTTGAATGAAGAAGAATATCCGGTCAAACGAAGTATGGAAAAATTCAACCCAGGATTGATTTATCGGAATCCGTTAGGCAGACTTTTGTTATGTTCGGCAAGCTCATTGCGAATCGGAGCAGAGGGCAGTCCGGAAACTCCGCCAGCTGGTTTTGACGGTTATAGAAATGGAACCTGTGTTTATTATCGTTTTCCGGGGGTGGATGACAGAAGGCGTCCTAAGGTGATCACTCAGTATGGTCTCACAGAGCGAGAAGCAGGTAGCAGAAAAAAAGGATATCTGTTGAAGTGGGGCATGGGAATGAGAAAGAAACGTTATCATCTTTACTGCATCAGAGAAAACCAAAATGCGATTGAAATATCAAGGGACGAGATTGAAAAGAAACTGTATCCGGTGCTGGAATCTTATCTCGCACAGCCGGATCTGAGAACAAGAGGAACAGCAGAAAGAGCCTATCGGGAATATCAGAAAGATCTAGAAACCTTTCTGAAGACAAGGGGAGAAGGCTATTTTCCGGTCAACTATTCCAAAGCGGGAGAAGGAATTTTATATTTAGCACCGGCATGTATCACAAAAGAATTATCCGTGAACAGTATAGGAAAGCTTGCAGGAGCATTTGCACCGTGTAAGATATCCAAAGGTGAGAGAATTTGTCCGGCATGTGATCTTTTCGGATATGTAGGAGCAGATAATCAGTCATGTATGGGTTCGAAAATACGTTTTTCAGATCTGTATGTAGAGAAGAAAAAGAATCCGGAAGAATACTACTACAGCGAAAGAAATTCAGGAAAGATCACATTGGCATCGCTTGGCGAGCCAAAACTTGGAAATACGGAGTTCTATCTGCAAAGACCGGAAGGAGCTAATTTCTGGACTTACGATTATTATACAAGAGAAAGAAATACGTATGCCAATCCAGGAGTTTTACGAGGCAGGAAATATTACTGGCATCATCAAAGACTAGAAATAGAAAACTTACCTCATATCGAGCCTGGAAATCTGAACAAAACCATTCGGCCGGTAAGGGACAAAGTGGTTTTTGAAGGAAAGCTGTATTTTGAATCCATCTCTGACAAACAGTTGAAACAGTTGATCTGGATTTTAAACAGTGGAACAGAGGGACTGGGACTGAAACTTGGCGGAGCCAAGCCGCTGGGATTTGGCAGTGTTTCCTGTAAAGTAAAAAAGGTTTGCGAAAGAAAAATCTGGGTTGAAGATGGAAAGCTGAATTACAAAGCAGATGAGGAATATGCATTTCAGGGGCTTACCTATGAAAAAGCAGAATTAAGTACAGAAGTAAAAGATGAATTTTATAAAATAGCAAACCTGAAAGCAGTTCCGGAAGATGTGGAGATTACCTATCCGAAAACAAGACAGCAAAGAAATATTGTACTCCAGGAAGGCTATCAGTGGTTTGTGCATAATCACAGAACACTCAACGGAGGAGGTATGGCACGGGGAAGAAATGATATCAATGTGAAGCAGGAACTGCCTTCTATCTTATCAGAAGATATCACCATGGACTATAATTAAAAAGAGGAGACACATTATAGCAGAAGCAGAAAAGGAAAAACACTATGCAGTTAATGGTATACATCAATCTGGAAGAACCGATCACACTGCCGCTCAATTATAATCATATTGTGCAGGCAATCATCTACCGTGCACTGGGAATCATGCCGGATTATGCGGATTTTCTGCATGATGGCGGTTATATGAGCGAAAAAAGACAATATAAAATGTTCCAGTTCAGCCAGTTGATGGGAGATTACAGGATATTTGAACGAAAAATACAGTTTCAGACGTATATTCAATTTGAAGTACGAAGCCCGGAGCCGCTGCTGATCCGTCTTCTGGCGGAAAGTTTTTGGAAGCACGGAGTCACATTTGGTCAGACTGCCTGCATGGATGTGCAGGCAGAGTTAAGTGACTATACCGTAGAAGACGAAGAACTGCTGATCCGGATGAAAGCACCGCTCACGGTCTATTCCACCGATGCCATAACTGGAAAAATCCACTATTATTCGCCGGAAGAACCAGAGTTTTATGAAAAAATCTCGGACAATTTCATCCGTAAATATCGGGCATATTACGGATTGCAGCCATATATTCCAGTCAAACTATGTATACAGGAACGATCACCGAAAAAATTTGTCACACGATATCAGGGCAGTTATATTACTGCCTGGTTCGGAACTTATCGCCTGTCAGGAAAAAGAAAATACCTTGATTTCCTTTACCAGACCGGACTTGGAGCGAAAAATGCACAGGGATTTGGCATGTTTGAGATTTTATGAAAATAAAATAGCCTCTTTCCAACAGAAAAAGTCCGTCGACCTCAAAGCCGCGAAAACACTGCTATTGTAGGACATAAAGATAGAAAAAAGCAGCTGAAATTCCTGAAAAATGGCTTGTTTTCATATTAAAAGTCCGTCGACCTCGGAAATATAAAAAATAAAATGCAAGAAAGCCCCAAAAGCCAGGAAAAATACGGTTTTAAAAGAAAATAAAGAAAACAGGTCGACGGACTTTTTAAAAGAAAAAAGGGTTGAATATAGGAGATTTATAAGATATAATGAGAAAAACACTGATAAATACAGTTGTTGTACCTTACCTAAGAGGAATTGACACTTTTAGAAGTGAAATCAATGGTTTTTACTCTTTTATTATCACTAGTTGTACCTTACCTAAGAGGAATTGACACTTTCATTGTATGTTGTTGCCATATTTCCTTTCTCCCCATTTTTATAGAGTTGTACCTTACCTAAGAGGAATTGACACAAAATTGGTTACTTCAAATCCTTGTAATTGAAGATCGTTAATTATAGAATGTTGTACCTTACCTAAGAGGAATTGACACTGTTTTTCTTCGTTAAGCCATCTTATGATGTACATAACGACGTTGTACCTTACCTAAGAGGAATTGACACCAGATGGACTGGAGATTTTCATCTCTTTCCGGATAAACCCATGTTGTACCTTACCTAAGAGGAATTGACACGTTTCTGGTGCCTCGCATAAAATTTTGGGAACATTTGAGCTTGACCAGTTGTACCTTACCTAAGAGGAATTGACACATTCTACATACACATATTCATTCTCTCGAAAGGTTTTAAATTTTGTTGTACCTTACCTAAGAGGAATTGACACATGTTTCAGGCGTCAGGATTACTTTACTATTGGTTTGGTTGTACCTTACCTAAGAGGAATTGACACTGTGCCACCGTTGAGGTTCCTATATAGTAATATTTTGTTGTACCTTACCTAAGAGGAATTGACACATTGCATTTTTCCCTGTTTCTAAATAGTGCTTGTACATGTTGTACCTTACCTAAGAGGAATTGACACTCTTCATCCTCTAGTTCTTTTTCAACTAGCTCAGACAAAATCTTGTCATGTTGTACCTTACCTAAGAGGAATTGACACCTTAACAACAGCGGTTATCTAATTATTTCAAAAAAAGTTGTACCTTACCTAAGAGGAATTGACACATATATCTGACTTCTTCATCTTCGAGTTCCTGTTCAATGTTGTACCTTACCTAAGAGGAATTGACACTTTTGCAATATTATTAATTAGTATCTGTGTCATGATGAATATGGTTGTACCTTACCTAAGAGGAATTGACACATTCTGCACATATTTTTTTCCTCCTTTTGTGTCGTGCTAACCACACGATTATCGTTGTACCTTACCTAAGAGGAATTGACACTTTCATAACCATCTGCGAGGTGATTCTCAACAAAATAGTTAAGTTGTACCTTACCTAAGAGGAATTGACACGTTCTCGATAAGCTTTTTTCTTTTTTCCGTGTTTCTTTTATAATATAGACCATGTTGTACCTTACCTAAGAGGAATTGACACATTTCAATCACATTAAGTGCATTTTGGGCTGCTGCTTCTGCCGTTGTACCTTACCTAAGAGGAATTGACACAATCTTCTCGTTGTCTTGAATCACTATTTTTCCGGTTGTACCTTACCTAAGAGGAATTGACACTAAAACAATCTCGGGTCATCTGTAAGGATATTCATCTTGTTGTACCTTACCTAAGAGGAATTGACACGAAGCTCTTGCCTGAACCTTAGAACAATTTTTTCTTTCGACAAATTTCTTGAATGTTGTACCTTACCTAAGAGGAATTGACACGGTCTAACCGATTATCCACATCATTTATGTAGACGTTGTACCTTACCTAAGAGGAATTGACACTCAATATGCTTTTCATTTTTTAAACTTAAATTTAACTTTCTTCCACTGTTGTACCTTACCTAAGAGGAATTGACACGTTATTCATTATTGTTGCCATAGTAGTTCTCCTTTTCGTTGTACCTTACCTAAGAGGAATTGACACTTGCATACCAAATTGTTTTTATTTTGAACATACTTGTTCTCGTTGTACCTTACCTAAGAGGAATTGACACACCGTCCAGGAACTCCACTCCAATTGTGTCGTCCTGCATATTAACATGTTGTACCTTACCTAAGAGGAATTGACACAATTCTACTCTTGCTGCTTTAAATTCTGGTGCCGTTCTTAACTCGTTGTACCTTACCTAAGAGGAATTGACACTTTGTCGACAGACTCACTTGCAAGTTTCCGATAATACTCAGTTGTACCTTACCTAAGAGGAATTGACACATTACCTCCAAAATTTTTTTAATATCTGTTAAACTGCTAGCTGTTGTACCTTACCTAAGAGGAATTGACACAAAAAATCCGTTTTTTCTTCATATTGAAGCCTCCTAATAATATTTTTGTTGTACCTTACCTAAGAGGAATTGACACGTTGTGTTTCCAGATCCCCAACCAATATTTTTTCTTTCCATAATTTTTGTAGTACCTTACCTAAGAGGAATTGACACATCCAATTCTCTTTTGCTGTAATAAATTCTGCTGCTGTTCTCATTTTTGAGAGTTGTACCTTACCTAAGAGGAATTGACACGAACTGTACGGTTACTTGACTCCTCTATCCAGTTCTCAGCGTTGTACCTTACCTAAGAGGAATTGACACAAATAATCCTGCTCTACTGTATCCAGCTGCCTCAAGTTCTGCAAGTAGTACCTTACCTAAGAGGAATTGACACACCCTGAGATTAGTGGAAAGGAAGAACACTGTTACAAATGTAGTACCTTACCTAAGAGGAATTGACACTTTTTTAATTTCATATTTACCATCCTTTCTATCATTGGGTAGTACCTTACCTAAGAGGAATTGACACAAGAACTTCTCCACATACACATGTCCTTCCTTTCGAAAGGTGTAGTACCTTACCTAAGAGGAATTGACACATTATACCAATCGTTCTTTTCTCCTCCAGCCCCTTATGCAAACCTGTAGTACCTTACCTAAGAGGAATTGACACATCCCGCATTACCCATTTGGTAAATTTGTGTTCTGGTTTAAAAAAAAAGTAGTACCTTACCTAAGAGGAATTGACACAGGTACTGGAAATGATTTTCTTGAAATTCATTTTCTTTTTTAACAGTAGTACCTTACCTAAGAGGAATTGACACAATCCCATTGCTCCTAAAACATAACGAACTCTTTCCTCAACAGTGTAGTACCTTACCTAAGAGGAATTGACACATACCAGTCATTTTGCTTTTCACCGGCTCCTTGTGCGAACGTAGTACCTTACCTAAGAGGAATTGACACGTGATTGCCCCATTCAGTAGAGTCCTCTGTAATTTCAGCAAGAGGTAGTACCTTACCTAAGAGGAATTGACACCTGCGTAGTAACCATTGAACTTTGAACGCAGTTCCTGCATAAAGTTAAATCTTATTTAAAAGAAATTGAAGAAAAAGGAGGTTTGTGGTTAGTGGGTTATGAATTGAGCATGGAAGATGTTCTTTCTGATGAAAATCTACAAGATGCGATGGATTCTTTTCGAGATAAAAGAGACAGTAATGGAGTAGATGGGGTGAAGCTTTCGGAATTAGGAGAATATTGGACATTAAATGGTGAAAAAATAGAAAGAGAATTATTGTGCGGTGATTATACAATGGGATTGGTTCAACAATATGAAATCGTTAATCCTAAAGGGAAACGTAGAACGATTTCTCTGCTGAATTCCATAGATCGCTTGATTTTTCGTGCTTTGTATCAAAAATTGGATTTGTTTTGGGAAGAGATATTTTCAGATTATGCTTATGCATATAGGAAAAACAAAGGAGTACTTGCGGCTGTTGAACAGGCAGCAGCGTATATGGAACAGGGTAACATATGGAGTGCTGAACTGGATATACAGAATTTTTTTGATAATATTGATCATACTATTTTGATTCGAAAAATAGAAAATCAAATTAAGG
>ERZ1035006.1698-NODE-1698-length-13868-cov-6.136393_pt1 | contig 13868 bp, 11 predicted proteins | sample MGYA00520694_ERZ1035006 | MGnify/ENA primary metagenome ERZ1035006 (study PRJEB33766, sample SAMN09781746) | gut metagenome | biome: gut microbiome | host: Homo sapiens | place: Madagascar | study: EMG produced TPA metagenomics assembly of the PRJNA485056 data... | reverse complement strand
GTATTTTTAAGCGGATTCTCAGTACGGCGGTTTCAGCGGCGTGTGCATTAACCCTTGTATTCGGCAGTGCGGCTGTTCCATTTGCTTATCCTGAGATAAAGGCAGAAGCGGTTGCTTCATCGAGCGAATATCGTGACAAAATCGAGCGTATCGTTGAACTGGTAAATGAGGAAAGAGCGAAAGACGGTGTAGCACCGGTAACACTCAACGAAACGCTTACAGATGCCGCTATGCTCAGGGCAGAGGAGATAACAGAACAGTTCAGTCACACAAGACCTGATGATACGTCCTGCTTTACGGTTCTGAAAGATTACAATATCGGTTACTATGCCTGTGCAGAGAATATTGCGGCAGGAAATTCCACAGCGGACGCAACAATGAACCAGTGGGTTAATTCATCGGGACACTATAATAATCTCATGAATGCAACCTATACCGAAATAGGCGTAGGTGTTGTTTACGCTCCTGATTCGGAATACGGGTATTACTGGGTACAGCTTTTCATCAAGCCGACAAACCCTGTGCAGACAACAACGGCTGTTACAACAAATACAACCACATGGGCTACAACGCTTAACACAGTAAAGACAACTACGTCTACATTGGAGAGCCATACGAGTTATACCGAAACAACAACAACGACAACTACCACTACCACGACAAAAGCCACAACAACTTCAGCATGGATTACTACACCGGCTACAAAGCCGACATATAGATATGGTGACCTCATATACCGTATAAATTATTCTGACGGATATGCTGAAATTGTTGATTGTGATTCATCTGCCGAGGGAACAGTTGTAATTCCTTCTGCTGTTACTCGTTATGGAACGGAGTATCCTGTTGAAGAGATAGGACAAAATGCTTTTTCTTACTGTAAAAATATTACAGAAGTGGATATACCTGACAGCGTAACTGAAATAGGTATTTATGCGTTTTATAAATGCTCAGGTCTTACAGATGTTAATATACCGGAGAGCGTTAAGTACATAAGAGAAGGGGCATTTGGAGCGTGCATTAATCTGAAAAGTATTACGATAAATAATCCGGAATGTTATATATCCGGTGAAAGAAGTACGATTTCAAATATATGGGACAACGACACAGGAACTTATTATTTTTATGGTACGATATATGGCTATACCGGTTCAACCGCACAGAAATATACAGCGAATAAATCATCATATACTTTCAAGGCACTGGACGAACCGGAAGTTACCAGAACATCAGCTACAACAAATATTACAACAACATACACAACCATTACAACTGATGTAACGGAAACTGAATCACAGCCGCCTGTGACAAGCAGAACAACATATGAAGTGTCAGCCACAGAGACAACAAGAACATCACCAAGAGCAACAACTTCCGCAACAACTTCAACATGGCTTGCTACCTCGTCGAGTGCAGAGCCGACATATAGATATGGTGACCTCAGATACCGTATAAATAATTCTAACGGATATGCTGAAATTGTTGACTGTGATTCATCTGCCGAGGGAACAGTTGTAATTCCTTCTGCTGTTACTTGTTATGGAACGGAGTATCCTGTTGAAAAGATAGGACAATACGCTTTTTATTACTGTAAAAATATTACAGAAGTAGATATACCTGACAGTGTGACCGAAATAGGGGATAGTGCGTTTTCCATGTGTACAAGTCTTACAGATGTTAATATACCGAACAGCGTGACTGAAATAGGGGATAGGGCGTTTTCCGGTTGTACAAGTCTTGCAGAAGTAGTTATACCTGACAGTGTGACTGAAATAGGGGAGAGTGTATTTGCCCGCTGTACAAGTCTTACAGAAGTAGTTATACCTGACAGCGTGACTGAAATAGAGCGATGGGCGTTTTCCATGTGTACAAGTCTTACAGATGTTAATATACCTGAGAACGTTAAGTATATAAGAGATGGAGCGTTTGAAAGGTGCAGTAATCTGAAAAGTATTACGATAAATAATCCGGAATGCAGTATATATGATGATGATGGTACAATTTCAAATATACGGTACAGCGGCATGGGAACTTATTTTTACGGTACAATTTACGGCTATACCGGTTCAACCGCACAGACTTATGCGGAAAAATACGGATATAATTTTGTATCGCTTGATGAACCGGAAGTTACAACAACAGCAGTTACTACAGATATTACAACAACGTACACAACCATTACAACTGATGTAACGGAAACTGAATCACAGCCACCTGTGACAACTACAACAACCGAAACGTCATTTATAATAATAACACGTGCAACAACAACAACAACGGCAGCTTCTTTACCAGGAGTCAGGATTACTACTACATCTGTTTCAGAATCCCGCAGCACAGGAACAGTTGTAACGGTTACGATTCCGATTATTAGCACTGTATCAAGCACTGTAATATCATCAGACACGACATCAGCATCAGCAAGCACTTCTGCAACAACTACAGAGATAATAACTACTTATCTTACAAGTGACCTGACATCAGCAACATCACAAACAACAACTTCTGTGACATCTTCTGTTTCTGTAAGCGGAACAACTGTTTCACAGACTACACAGACAACTCCGGAAGGAGATATCCGTCTTTCCAGAACAAGTCTTGATATGTCTGTCGGGGACAGAATCCTTCTGAAAATTTTCGGATATGAGGGAACTGTCCAGTGGGTGTACAGTGACCCGAAAATTGCATTGGTTGATGAAAACGGTTATGTTGAGGCTGTCGGCGAGGGCAGTACAACGGTATATGCTGTTTACAGCGACGGAATTCTTTCGTGCAGCGTGACTGTCGAGGGAACCGGAACTTCTGAAACTACTATAGGCGATGTAAACGGTGATGGAAAACTTGATGTTCGTGATGCAGCATATATAGCAAGAATGCTTGCAGGCGGACAGGGTGATGAAATTCCTCTTACAGCCGATTTCAATGGCGACGGTCAGGTTAACGTTCGTGATGCAGCGGCTATAGCAAGATTCCTTGCGAACGCTCACCAGTAAACTGATATAAAATTGACATCCTCCGTTTTGGAGGATGTTTTTTTGTAAAAATAAAATTTATACTTGACAAAACGAAAAAAATGGTGTATCATGTAAATACAATAAAGGGGAGTAGCCGGCGGATTATTCTGTTTATGACTGCGTCAGTACGATTGGCTTTATGCCAGTCCGTAGCATATATAAACGGCAAGACTTTTGTTGAAATTGGTTTTTACATATTTTGTATCTGAATTTACAGGTGCAGTGAAAACTGATTTCAGCAGAAGTCTTTTTTAATGCCCTTAAAACAAAGGAGAGTAAACATGGAAAAGAGTTACCAGACCCCAAAGGAAGAGCTTTTACAACAGCTCGGCACATCGGAAAACGGACTTTCTTCTGCAAAAGCTGAGGAGAATCTGGAGAAGTATGGCAGGAACGAAATTACGGGAAAGAAAGCGAAGAATCCATTTTTCATCTTTCTGGAACAGTTCAAGGATTTTCTCGTTATGATTCTTATTGCGGCGGCAATTGTTTCCGCAGTTATGGGTGATATCGAAAGTATGATTGTTATAATCGCCGTAATTACTATGAATTCTATTCTTGGTACTGTCCAGACGGTCAGAGCGGAGAAATCGCTCAACAGTCTGAAAAAGCTTTCCGCACCGAACGCCAAGGTTATCCGTGACGGAAAAACGGTTGTGATACCGTCTGACGAAGTTACGAAAGGTGATATTGTTTCGCTTGAAGCAGGGGATTACGTATGTGCGGATGGCAGAATAATTGAAAATGCAAGTCTGAAAGTAAATGAAAGTGCCCTTACAGGTGAGAGCCTGAGCGTGGAAAAAAGTGATGAAACTCTTGAGGGTGAACTTCCTCTTGCAGACAGAACGAACATGGTTCATTCCGGAACATTTGTAACATATGGCAGAGCGAAATTTGTCGTTACAGATATCGGAATGGATACAGAAGTCGGCAAAATTGCCGGACTTATCAATTCAGCTGAGGAGAGAAAAACTCCGCTTCAGGTAAATCTTGACAACTTCGGAAAGAAGCTTTCAATCGGGATTATGGTTATCTGTGCCATTGTTTTCGGACTGAGCGTATTCCGTGGTGAGGACATCATGAATGCTTTCCTTTTTGCAGTCGCACTGGCTGTTGCGGCGATTCCGGAAGCTCTCAGCTCAATTGTTACAATTGTCTTATCTTTCGGTACGCAGAAGATGTCAAAGGAAAATGCAATTATAAGAAAGCTTCAGGCTGTTGAGGGTCTGGGAAGTGTTTCTGTTATATGCTCTGACAAGACAGGAACTCTTACACAGAACAAAATGACAGTCAAGAAAATATATGCATCCGGAAAGATAATCGACAGTGATAAATGTGATTTTACTGACAACGAGCAGAAAAGACTTGTTCTGACAGGAATATTGTGTAACGATTCGGTCTGTCGTGACGGAACGGAGATAGGTGACCCGACCGAAACTGCTCTTGTAAATTTTGGCTTGAAGCACAGCTTCAGCTTTGAACGCATAAGAGAAAAATATCCACGTCTTGCAGAAATTCCGTTTGATTCAGACAGAAAGCTCATGTCAACAGTTCATGATGTCAACGGAAAGCTGACAATGATTACGAAGGGTGCGGTAGACGTTCTCCTCGGAAGAATGAACCTTACATCTCAGGAAAAAGATGACATAACTGCCGCAGCCGAGGAAATGTCCGCTCATGGACTGAGAATTCTGGCTTTTGCATATAAGGAAATCAGTAGTACAGAAATCTCGCTTTCAGATGAAAATAATCTGGAATTTATGGGACTTGTCGCTATGATGGACCCTCCGAGAGAGGAATCGAAACAGGCTGTTGCTGAATGTATCGGTGCTGGAATAAAGCCTGTAATGATAACAGGTGACCATAAGGTTACAGCCGCAGCAATTGCAAAAGAAATCGGAATATTAAAGGATATTTCAGAAGCGGCCGAGGGAAGCGAAATTGACGACCTGACAGATGAACAGCTCAGGGAATATGTTCCTACAAAGTCGGTTTATGCAAGAGTTTCGCCGGAACATAAAATCCGAATCGTAAAAGCATGGCAGGACAGGGGAAATATTGTTGCCATGACAGGTGACGGTGTAAATGATGCTCCTGCACTGAAACAAGCTGATATTGGTGTAGCTATGGGCATAACGGGAACAGAGGTTTCCAAAGATGCCGCATCAATGGTTCTGGCTGATGACAATTTTGCAACTATTGTTAAGGCAGTTAATAACGGAAGAAATATTTATGCAAATATAAAGCGTTCGATACAGTTCCTTCTGTCGGGAAATACAGCGGCTATTCTGGTGGTACTTTTTGCCTCACTTGCAGCACTTTCTGTTCCGTTTGCGGCAGTTCATCTTCTGTTTATAAATCTTCTTACGGATTCACTTCCTGCAATTGCTCTCGGACTTGAACCGCATACGCATGATGTCATGAAGGAGAAACCACGTCCGGTAAACCAGTCAATTCTCACAGGACAGTTCATTCTTAACATCTTTTCCGAGGGAATAATTATTGCAGCAGCGGCAACAGTATGTTTCCTTTTCGGACTGAAAACAGATGCTGCAACAGCCAGTTCCATGGCGTTTGCAAGCATATGCCTTTCAAGACTTATCCACGGATTCAACTGCAAGTCGGAAAGACCTGTTCTGTTTACAAAGAAATTCTTTGATAATAAGTATATTTTTGCGGCACTTGCGGTTGGACTCATACTTCTTTCGCTTGTTATCTTCGTTCCTGCACTTGCCGAGATGTTCAAAGTTGTCGACCTGAGTCTTACACAGCTTGGTATTATCGGCGGAACATCAACAGGAACATTTGTTCTTATACAGCTGCTGAAACTCATCAAAACGACGATTAAGAAAAAATAATGACGGAATATAGCTGCAAAATTAAGCATACATGTGAAGAAAATATATATGTTTAAAGCATGAATTTTTTGCACGTTATTAACACGTTGCTAACAAAATAAGTAAAAATAAAAATTAAACCGCCATAAATAACGCATTTACGTTGTTTACGGCGGTTTTTATGGAGCTTGTGACGGGATTCGAACCTGCGACCTGCTCATTACGAATGCAAATTAAGTTAAGCTATAAACAACGTAAATACGTTATTTGGCGAAAGTTATTACCCCCATGCTGCCCCTATGAGCCAAACAGTCAAGGTTAATTTCTGTTGTTTGTTCTATTCCAAAAAATCATTATCCCTCATACATCTTGCGTAGATGTGATTTATTCTTTTTATGGTAGCCACAGCGACATTATTCCGGAAATGCGGGTGAGTGCCGCAATAATTTTCATAATAGGTAATATCCAGAAGTATCTGGTCAAAGTGCTCCTTGCTGTGCCTTACGTCATGCAGAATCTCGTCCCCAAACCTCAGAATACGGGTCCTGCAAGCCGTTGCTTCTCTTTCTTCGCATTCGGTTCTCAAAGCTTTCACATCATTACTCAGCTTTTCAACTTTATCAATTACACTGCCATTAATAGCGTTCCCGATGCTCTTTGCAATCCAGCTCCATGGGTCGGCTTTAATCGGTGCTATCTGTACGAGCGTCAGCAGTATCAGCAGCAGTCCTCCGCCGCCTGTCAGTATTTCTTTTAAATTCATTATGTCACCTCAAAAAAAGGGAGAGGATAACCTCTCCCTTGATTATTTTTTTCTGATTTCCTGTGCAAGTCTTTTTATAAAGTTTTCTCCGGCAACGCCTGTCTGTTTATAGCCCCATTTTCCAAGACACTCATTGATAGCATTGATAGTTCCATTACCGACCACACGGTTTTCGTCCATGCCGCTCTTGATAATGCCTTTTGATTTGGCGGTAAGCAGCAGCTCTTTAAGTGCCAGACTGCCGATAGTCTTGTCGCTTTTTTTGTAGCCTGACTTGTCCAGAATCTTATTGCTTGATGGTTTTGAAACTGATACGGGTTTACTGATACCCAGAGTTTTAGCGATGCCATCAGCATAGGCTTTTGCAAGCTTTTTATAATTTTTCTTGACGAATTCAGCGTCCGCCTTGTCGTCTACGAAACCGCCCTCGCAAAGCACCGCCGGAGCGTCTGTTTCTCTGATGATTGCGAAGTAATCAGAACCGCCGTCACCAAGCTTTTTCTTAATACCTCGGCTGTCCATTATCTTCGATACCTCTGCATTAATATTTTCGGCGAGGGTCTTTGAAGTACCCCCGACACGGCTGTAATACACTTCAAATCCATGACCGCCGCCTGCGTTGAAATGGATATCCATAACAAGGTCAGGATTGTATTTATTGCACATAGCGACCTTGCTGTTCATTTCTGTGTCGATGTCCTGAGTGCGTGACATCTTGTAATCAATGCCGTATTCGCTCAGGTACTCGGCGACTGCAAATGCTGTTTTCAGTGTGTATTCTTTTTCCATAATGTACTTGACAGCACCAGAATCAGTGCCGCCGTGACCTACTCCGATAAAAACTTTTTTACTCATTTGTTTGCCCTCCATAATCAATCTTTCTTGTAATTCATAACTGCCGCAAGCCCCGCAGATGCTGCCGAAACAGCAAGTCCCAACAGAGCGGTTCTGATGACGGATTTCTCCGCGGTGAAGTCAATTGCGGCAAGGTTTACCGCTATGTAACCAACAGCCGTCTGTACAAACGTGCGGACGGTTCTTTTCACCCATGGCTTTCCGTAAAAATCTTTAAACTTTTTCATATTATCAATCCTTTCATATGTCATATGATTTTGACTATTGTTACTGATGTGTATGTTTCCGCTCCTTGTCCCTGATACTCGAACCAGCGGATCTGCGTGTCGGAAACATACAATATGTTGATAGGCGTGCCGCTGTCTTTAAATGTCAAACTGCCTTTTGATTTAAGATACTTCAAAGGGAGAATATGAGTGTGAGTTGTCTTGGATCCAACTACTTGAAACCACACCAGAGAGTAGTTTGCGAACAGCCCGGTAATGGTAGCCGAAGTAGTTGTTGTGGTTGAGGTGTAGAGGACAGGCTGAGCTAAATCGCTGCTTGACAAAAACGGAAGCGTGTCTATCTGGCGATGTTGAACCTTATTACCATTTAACACCATAAGCCTTGTGTCTGTGGTATTTGCAGTCATTGTGTCATCTGTAAGACCGTTCCAGGTAGTTGCGTTTATTGCTGTACTGACTTTGTACCCCCATGTACTATCAATTACAGGATTGGTAGTTGTGCCAGTATGTTTGGTTGCAACAAACGTCCCTGGATAAGTTATTGTGCCACTAAATGCTCCAGGTCTGTATGTTGACAGTACATAAATGCTATCGTAACTTTCCGATTTTAGGGCATATAATTCCCAGGTACTGGTTGCAGACTTGTAAGCATATATTTTATAATCCTCCCCACAAAAACTGAGAGTTTCAATATCTGGGTCAGTATTGCCTTTATTAGCAAATCTTACCGTCACGTTACAAATAAAACGACCTCTACTAGATATTTTAAACTCGATGGGCATATTATTATAATTTGCAGTAACCTTTAATTCTGCAAAGCACACATAGCCTACCTTACCGGAAGTACCAGGCAAATAAGCCATTGGCCTATATTGATATAACTTACTATACACACCACCTGATGTTACAAGATTAGCACTATTACTTGTTACATCAGTATCAACGCCTTTTGTAGCGGCTGTGCCAAACTTGCCTTTATTACAATATGTTAAATTTGAAGAGCCGGAAGAGTGATATGAACCGTCCCAATATGATAAAAATGCCATATCAGGAATGTATTTTTGTGATTCTGCTACGCTAACAAAATTAGTGTTTATTGCTGTTGTAGCTGTTTTAATTGTTTTTTCACTGGCATTTCCTAATGTATATTTTACGGGGGATGGAGTACCCGTGCTGTTAAAATATACAGGTTGGGTATCGCTACCTATATTTTTAGAAGTTAATGCATTTGCCGTTGTTGCTGAACCGCCGGCTGTAGATGAGCCTGCGTAATTGTGGGTATGATCTGCATCCGCCTTACTATTAATCTTTTTCCATTGGTTATTGTTATCAATTCCCAGACTGCTTATCTGGCTGTCAACTGCATCAAACTTAGCCTTTACAGTTTTGTTCTGCAAAGGTTTTGTACTGGTGTCGCTCAGAGAATCATCCGTCTGAACCGTTGGTATCACAAATCCGCCAGTTCCGCTTTGCGTGACGTGTCCCTGAGCATCGTACGAAAACCATGTTGTATACACAGTGTCGCCGAAATCCGGGGTGAGTACTTCTCCCGTACCGACCATGCCGGGGAGAATATTATTACTATGCCCGATGGTATCTCCTGCAACAGAAATCCCCGTACCGCCTTTATATGACGGAATCTTGCTTACCGTATCGCTCACGCTTTTGAGATTCGTCTGTAAATCAAGTACGCCGGAAGCGTTCATGTAAACGTAATCCAACAGGTTTTCAAGAGCATTTTGCAGATTCTCGCTTATCTTATATTCCTTGCTGCCGAGTTTTAAGATCTTCGTGCTGCACGGAATATCATCGGCGTTATGTACATGGTCTTTTATCTGACCGTCAACATATTCCTTGCTCACGATATCTTTCGGCTTATCTGCACCGCTTAATATTTCCAAATTGTCACCCCCCTTAACCGATGCAGACAGCGTAATATGTACGGGCGGAAATTACGCTTGCACTCGTGAACGTGGCAACGCTCACAGACCCCGGCACAATATTTTTGATGTTGCAGGCAACCTGATTTCCGGCATTGTCATATATCTGTATGATTATCTGTCCCGGCTGGTATCCCTGTTGCGGAACTGTCGTGATGTTATGATTTATCGTCCATGTGCAGACTCCGTCTGACGGAGTAAGTTCAGGACAGTAAACCACTACCTTTTTCACGCTGTAATTTTGCAGAGCGGCTATAAGGTCGCTTGCGGACTGATAAGCTTCGGCGAGTTCCTGCAAGGTGTCAAGTGTATCAGGTGCACCGTTTATAAGTGCCGCTATTTTTTCATCGGTGTAGTCCTTTGCGGATTTCATAGCCGCCGAAATATTTTTAAGGGCTTCATCGGCGTTCTGGGCAGCACCGGCAATGCCCTGTTCCATTTTGTTAAAATTTTCCGCCGACATTGGCGTGCCCTGCTGAACGACTGTTCCGGCAGGCTTTATGCTTGATGTGCCGTCACTGTTGGGAGTGATTGTGTAGCTGTTTTCGGAAAGTATATGGTCTTTCCATATTGTAGGGGTATATGACATCAGGTTGCCTCCTTTTCATCTGCATAGATTCTGCATTTAAGTATTATACTGTTTCCGGACCTTTTGATTATATTTTCTTTTCTTTGTCCTGCTACATTACCGTATTTGTCCAAAAATCGTATTCCTGTTATCAGACCGTCAGCTGATGACGGTATTGAAACCGAGTAAACATTGGCGTTCCCGACCATGCTTGAAGACGTTATCTGCGCATCAAACCACACACTTTCAATTTCGTATTGAAACTTTCCGAGATTCTGTGCAATCATCATTGTTACAAGCGAAAGAAAACTGCTGTTCCAGAACATTTCACACACCTCCTGTAAACGGATACTGACCACACGACAGCTGACCGCAAAGCGGAACTTCCGAAGCATACATTTCACATTCAAAGTTTATATTAACAGGAAAGGGGGATTCATAATAATTATTGTATCTCATATTGCAGGGCAGGAGAGAATCAAGCAGATTTTCAAGTTCTTCCGGCTGTTCAAAGAATCCGCTGCTGCTTTCAATGGAAATTTCAATCAGATAGCTGTCGTAGTATTTTTCAATTGTAAAGCTGTTACTGCCGCAGAGTACAGCAAGGCGGACTATAAGTCCTTTGAGTGTTCCCGGAATGGAGCTGAACCACCGGCTCTGAACTCTCAGCCTTCTGGTTTCAAGACTGTCTTCCTTGTATGGAAGAATCCCTAAAAGCTTTTCAAATCTTGATATGCCGTATTCATCAGCTGTATCAATGAATGCGTTTTTCAGGGTCCTGTCCGCCGCTGACCATATTATTCTGAATTCCGGATTCTCAGCGGTAAAGGCAGCTGTTATTTCGCTGAATTCAGCCATAAAAGGCGGCAGGTATGATTCCAGTTCAGTTTCTCTTATCATTCGGACGCACCCCCGAATACCGGAATTTCATATTTTCCCAAAGTAAGATTATCTGCAAGTCCGTTTATTTTGGTGTCATTGACATCAATGATTCCTCTGACAGCAAGCAGACGTGTTTCAATCTGACTGAGTCTTACAACAAGGTGGTCAGTGTCTGCCCACTCTTTGCGGAGCGACAGCAGATAGCTTTCAATTGCCGTGTTAATGGAACTTTGCAGGTTTGACCGGCTGTATCCGGTATCAAAGGAAAGCGATGTCTGAACATTCACAGAAACAGTATCTGCACTTTTTACTGTTACAAAATGCCCGACAGGTGCAAGACCATATCCTTCACCGCCGTTATCTTTCGGGTCGATAATTTCCTGCACAGCGTCAACAAGTGCATCGCTTGCCTTCCCGTATTCCGAATCCGTAATAGTCAGCAGAACTGTACCGCCGGCTGTCAGCTTTCTTTCCTTTGCGGCTTTGTAGACTGTTTCAAGCCATGCCGCAACAGACGAATCAAGACTGCTTATTATGCCTGAATACCATGTGTCAACAGTAGCTGTCGGAACCATTGCAGAAGGGGAGATATCTCCGTTCCACGCTCTGGTTACCTTTGTACTTCCTACTCCCGAAATCGCATTTGTCTTTTCAAGATAATCAGCCATGTTCCCGCCGAATGCCATTTCATCAAATGAATTGAAATAACGTTTTCTCAGCTGTTCGGTTTCCTCTTCGTCTTCGCCCGGAATAAGGACTTCCGTAAGCTCAGCAGTTTCCAGCCCTTCAATGTATTCAATCGGTATCATTGCTCCAAGCTGCTGATTGCCTGCCGTTCCGGCTTCTTCGCAGCGTACTTTGTAAAGACCATCCGCAATTTTTTCGGTTACTTCATAGTTCTCAGAGCCTAAATTGAAACGCTTTCCGAGCACGTCAATATCCGGCGGTGTAAACTCTCCCTTCAGCACCGCATTTGTGGCAGGATACGGGGTTATTCCTCTTTCCCGGCATCTCAGGATAAGATAATCCCTTGAAGCGGTATCTCCGTATGATTCGCTGATGATGTTGTCAAGTTCGAGATACAGGAGTTGTAATTCGATTGCGGCAGGAGAGTGTGCATCATAAATCACAGAACCTTCACGCTTGTCAAATCTTTCGGGAACTCTGTCAAGCATACGTTCCAGTATCGTTTCATAAGTTATATCCTCATACATTAAAAATTCACCTCTTTCTCCGCCTGTATATCTCCATAGATTGTATGTACGGCAAATGAAACGCACACACTTCCTTTTTCTGTGGAATTAAACTCAAATCCGTCAACAGACTGTATTCTTTCGTCCCAAGTCAGAGCTTCCGTAATGCGGCGTTCAAGCTCCGGATAGACGAATGAAACAGGTTCTCCGTAAAGGTCAAGGGTTTCAATGCCGTAATCCCATGAATACATGATATACTGATATCTTTCAGTAAGCAGTATCTTATAGACAGCCTGTTTCATGGCTTCGAGTTCATCAGCAAATCCCCTTATCTGCTTTTTGTCAATATCCATTTTATAGGTCAGGGAAGGCTGTTCTTCGGTTTCGGGTTCTTCCTCAAATAAAAATGTATCAGCAGGTATCATAAAACTTTTCCTATTACAATATATTTCTGTCCGCCCTGCTGACGGATAAGTATAACTTCATCATTTTTAGCAAGTCCGCTTTCGGAAGTCGTTTTTTCCTGTGATGATGTGTTTACCGCTATGCGGCGTATACCCGTCAGTGTAAAAGCAGAAAGCGGACTGATTTTCACGTTCCCTGTGTAATCATCTCCGCCTTCGTGTATGACCTGACCGTCTGCTTTATATATTCCGGCATGATTTCCGCCTTCAAGTATAAGCAGGTCACCGTCCTGTATTTGCGATATGCTTACGGCTGTTCCGGCACTTTCCTGTATGGAAACGACAGTCCCGACTTCTGCACCGAAATGCCTGTAAACACGTTCAGTAAAAGCCGAGCAGTCACACATTCCGCCCGCCGCAACGATTTCTTCGAGCGTATTGTAATTGCGTCCGGCACCGTAAAGATACGGTATCTTGCCGACAAATGACTTTGCGTATTCGGTTACGCTTCCGGAAGCGGCAGGGCTTGCACCGCCTGAAACGTTACGGGATAAAATAAGCTGTTTTTCACCGAGCGTCATTTTCTGGTCAACATAGATTTTAAGCGGCTTTGTGCTTTTTACCAGCCCAAAGCATATCTGCACAGGCTTGGACGCTTCCACAGCCTGAATTGCCGCCTTCTTTATAAGTTTCATAAGTTCCACTGCATCAGGCAATAAATTCTCCTCCCCTCAGAGTCAGCTCCATGTAATGCTCATCAAGCTTGAATGTGTGTTTTGCTTTCTCGACAAGCATGAAGTTTTTAAGTTTTACATCTCCCAGATTGAGATTCACCATAATCATGCTTCCTGCCCTTACTCTTGTATCCCCGATAACCTTTTTGATTTTAAGGTTTCGGGTCTTTTTATTATAAAGCTGTAAAAGTGCATCAGCCTTTGCCTGTCCGTTTTCACCCTTGGAAAGTGTATCAAAATACTGCAAGACGCCCCATTCATTTATGTGCTTTGAATCCTTTGCAATATAAACTTCTCTTTTTCCGGTTTTCTCGTTGTCATAAGTGAGTTTTACTTTGTTGTATGTATCATCATCAATACTTGAAGTGTAGTCAAAGTTTTCACCCGTTTCTTCGTCTATCATGAGATAAACGCCACGGTTCTGGACATACATCGAAGAAATGTTTTTAAG
>ERZ1035006.1696-NODE-1696-length-13887-cov-8.296920_pt1 | contig 13887 bp, 8 predicted proteins | sample MGYA00520694_ERZ1035006 | MGnify/ENA primary metagenome ERZ1035006 (study PRJEB33766, sample SAMN09781746) | gut metagenome | biome: gut microbiome | host: Homo sapiens | place: Madagascar | study: EMG produced TPA metagenomics assembly of the PRJNA485056 data... | reverse complement strand
TAGCTGAAAGCCGCAGGCTATGTGTGCGAAGGACACATCGAGCCAAGGCTGAAGAAACAGCGAGACACCGCCGGGCAATCGGAGCAGCTTGATCAGAATGCCACTGCGCCCACAGCCAGATAGCCCGATGATTAAATAGTTTCGCAAACGCCTAATGCAGATGTATGATTGGAAAGGAGTGGTAGAAAATGACAAAAAACAGGGGAATGTTAATGCTTCGGCGGTTTTTCTGCATGCTGCTTGTGATGGTGTTACTGCTGCCGGCAGTACCTGCACATGCAACGATAGACGACCAGCAGCAGATCGCTGCCGCGCAGAAGGCGATCTCAGCAGCGATGCGGCAGTTTAAGGGCAGCAATGAGACGACGGAGCAGGAGTTTCTGGCGGCTGCACAGGCAGCTCTCCCGGCGGGTAGCCAGGTGACTGTGACATCGGCGGGGGATTTCAAGATTGATGTTCCGGCAAATGAGGAGCGTGGTGGCAGTATGAGCTGTACGCTGATCCTCACCTGCGGGGAGGAGCAGTTTGTATTGCGGCAGGGAGCAGCTATTGCACAGATCCTGCTGGGAAATACGGCACAGCTCGAAGAAGAACGTCTCGCGATGAGTAAGGCAATGCACGCGATGACCTATACGAATAAGACAACGAAGGAGGAGATGCTCGAAGTCGCACTTGCAGCCAGAAAGTACAATACGACTGCAAAGTGGACGAAGTTCACAAAGAACAATGCGACCTTTGAGGCTGACGGCTCTGTCACGGGATATCTGTCACTGACATTAAACGGTGAGACGAGTGAGCTGCGCCTGCATGATACGATCCCGATGCTCAAGCGCACGATGCCGACCAAAGCGATCTCAGTCAACAAGGAGGAGTGGGATATCCTGCGCCTGACCAATATCGAGCGCTATAAAGATGGAAAAACTCTGCTGACGATGCCGAAGGAGCTGCAGAGAGCCTGTGATGTGCGTGCATGGGAGAATGTCAACAATACCCAGAAGGCACATATCAGACCGGACGGTACACTGTTTAGCTCAGCCGTCGAGGGCACCTTCCGCCAATTCGGGCTCGGCGAGAATCTGTTTCATGAGAAGAAGATTGATGTTGTGGCATGGCGTGCGGTCAACGCATGGATGAACAGCTCAGGACACCGGGCAAATATGCTCAACAGTGCCTATAGCTATATGGGAGTCGGAGTGTGGAAGAATCAGTCTGTACAGATCTTTTCAAAAAAGAGCAATCCGATCACCTCATGGACGACGAGCACCGGCAAAAAGACGTTTGAGGACGAGGAGGCAATGTGCAAGGCCTATCTGATCTGCAAGGATGCAAGCGGTCTGAAGTCGTATGTGCCGATGGATCCGGCATGCATGACAAAGGTCAAGGGCGGATATAAGATGAAGCTGAACAGCAAGCTGACGATCAAGGTGAAGATCAAGCAGGCGCAGAAGAGTGCATTCACGGATGTGCCCGCAAATGCAGCTTATGCAAAGCCTGTCGCCTGGGCGGTCAGCAAACGGATCATGACCGGTATCAATCAGACCAAGTTTGCACCGGATCAGACCTGTACACGCGGTGAGGTATTCAACTATATGTATCTGGCAGCAGGTTCACCGCCGGCAGCAGGCAAGAACTGGTGGGCGGATGTCAAGCTCAGTGATTTCTATTACAAAGCAGTGCTCTGGGCAAAATCACAGGATATCATTGACTACGGCAGCTTCTACGGTGAGGATCTGTGTCCGCGCGGCTATGCATTGTACTATGTATGGAAGAGCGTTGGATCTCCGACCGTATCCGGTAAATCGACCTTTACGGATGTGACGGACAGCATATTTTATTCAGACGCAGTGGCATGGGCACAGCAGAAGGGCATGTTCAAGGGCAATACAGACAATCAGTTCCATCCCGATTACGGCTGTACCAGAGCGGATATTGCGACCTATATGTATTATGCTTACAAGTAATCTGACGTATTAGAATGCGAAGCCCCGGCAAATGTCATTGCTGTGAACCGTAAACGTAACAGTTCAGTCCATACCATTTGAAATGATGCCTAATCGTAACTGTGTACGAAGCTGTTACGCCTAAACTTAATATAATTAGGAAAATGCAAAAATCTCTTGCAGGCGTGCATAAGAAGTGCTAATATCTGTAAACATAATAGTAACTATTCAGCACAGCCCGAAGCATTTACTGCTGAGGGCGTAAGAAAGTGATTCAGGAGTGCAAAATCCCATCGGCGAAGCCGATTCTCATGGATTTTGCATCGTAACTGTGAGGGTACTGAACAGTTACACATAATAGAAAACTGTTCAGAGACATTCACAGATTGCCTGTCTCTGGGCAGCTGTAAATGCAGTGAAGGAGACTCACATCTGCAGACATCGACAGGAATACAGCGTCACCGACTGAGAGCGCTGTTTGAGAGAGCAGATCATGGGAACACTCCGGAGCAGGCTGGTCGAAACAGTAGACAGACATGGAGACATGGCGGCACTTTATTAGGTCAGCACGTACAGGAGGCGCGTTAAGCCCACAGAGCGGAATGTTTATGCACGTGCATAACGTTCAAAACGGGTGGTACCGCGGATCAGATAATTCGTCCCAGAATATAATTTTTATATTCTGGGACTTTTTCGTGTGATAGAAAATCATTATCACAGTCCAAAAACAAAGAGAGGGGATCAGAAGCATGTACAGAGACGTGACATTAAACCAGATCAGTGAAGCAGATATCGACAAACAGTTAAGCGTGGCAGGCTGGATCGAAAATATCCGTGACCACGGCGGCGTGTCATTTATTGACCTTCGGGATATGTATGGCATCTTGCAGGTCGTCATCAGAGATGATACACTGTTAAAAGGACTCAGTCGTGAGGACTGCGTATCGATTCAGGGAATCATGGAAAAAAGGGATGAGGAAACATACAATCCCAAGATCCCTTCTGGTACGATCGAATTAGAGGCAAAACAGATCACCGTGCTAGGCAAGGTGCGCAAGGCACTGCCGTTTGAGATCATGACTTCCAAGGACGTGCGGGAGGATGTGCGGCTGCAGTATCGTTATCTCGACCTGAGAAATGCCAAGGTGCGCGACAATATGATCTTCCGTTCACAGGTCATCGCATTCCTGCGCCAGAAGATGACGGAGATGGGATTTTTGGAGATCCAGACACCGATCCTGTGTGCATCTTCCCCCGAGGGCGCCAGAGACTATATCGTGCCGAGCCGCAAATTTAAAGGAAAATTCTATGCATTGCCGCAGGCACCGCAGCAGTATAAGCAGCTTCTGATGGTATCGGGCTTTGACAAATATTTCCAGATCGCACCGTGCTTCCGCGATGAGGATGCGAGAGCTGACCGTTCGCCCGGAGAGTTCTATCAGCTGGATTTCGAGATGAGCTTTGCAACGCAGGAGGATGTATTCCGTGTTGGCGAGGAAGTGCTGACCGCCGCGTTTGAAAAGTTTGCCCCGGAAGGCTATGAGGTGACAAAAGCACCGTATCCGATCATCAGCTATAAGCAGGCAATGTTGGAGTTCGGTTCTGATAAGCCGGATCTGAGAAACCCGCTTCGGATCATTGATCTGAGTGAGTTCTTCGAGAAATGCAGCTTTCAACCATTCCACGGCAAGACCGTCCGTGCGATCAAGGTACATGCTGAGATGTCCAAGGGCTTTCATGAGAAACTGTTAAAATTTGCGCAGGACTTAGGCTGTGGTGGACTTGGCTATCTGGAAGTACAGGAGGATGGCAGCTACAAAGGCCCGATCGATAAATTCATTCCAGATGATTGCAAGGAGGAGATGCGCACGCTGGCTGCACTGGAGACCGGAGATACGATCTTCTTCATCGCAGACCGCGAGGCAAAGGCAGCCGCTTATGCAGGTGCGATCCGCACACAGCTCGGGGAAAAACTCGATTTAATCGAGAAGAACGCATACCGTTTCTGCTATGTGAACGATTTCCCGATGTTCGAAAAAGACCCGGAGACAAAGAAGATCGGATTTACGCACAATCCGTTCTCAATGCCGCAGGGAGGCCTGCAGGCACTGCAGGAGCAGAATCCGCTCGATATACTGGCATATCAGTATGATATTGTATGTAATGGTATAGAATTGTCATCCGGTGCGGTTAGAAACCATGATCTGGATATCATGGTCAAGGCATTTGAGATCGCAGGTTACGACGAGTGTGTATTAAAAGAAAAATTCGGTGCACTGTACCATGCGTTTCAGTATGGGGCACCGCCGCATGCAGGTATGGCGCCGGGTGTCGACCGTATGATTATGCTGCTGCGTAATGAGGAGAATATCCGCGAGATCATCCCGTTCCCGATGAACGGCAATGCACAGGATTTGATGTGCGGAGCACCGAACACTGTCACAGAGCAGCAGCTTCGTGAGGTGCATATCAAGGTGCGTGACTGATCGTGTGTGAAAAATAAAGGAGATAAACATGGCAAATATCATTAGTGATGAGACGATCGAATATGTAGGTATTCTGGCAAAGCTGGAGCTCTCTGAGGAGGAGAAGGAGGCAGCCAAAAAGGACATGGGCGATATGTTGGATTATATCGATCAGCTGAATGAACTGGATACCTCACAGGTGGAACCGATGTCCCATGTCTTTCCGGTAAACAATGTATTCCGTGAGGATGTAGTGACAAACGGCGATGGCAGCGAGGATACGTTAGCCAATGCGCCGCAGTGCAGGGACGGCGGATTTGAAGTACCGAAGACGATTGTATAATTATGAAGAAAGGGTTAACTGTGAAGGTACTGAACAGTTACGAAGGGGATAGACCATGTCGCTTATGAGTCTGACAGCCGTAGAGCTGGGCAAACAGATACAAAAAAAAGAAGTGACTGCAGTAGATGCGACACGCGAAGCACTGGCGGCGATTGACGCCTGCGAAAAATCGGTACACAGCTTTGTGACGGTGGATGCGGAGCGTGCCATGCAGCGTGCACAGGAAGTACAGGAGCAGATTGCATCCGGTAGCCTCACATCACCGCTCGCTGGTGTTCCGGTAGCGATCAAGGATAATATGTGTACGAAGGGATTAAAGACAACCTGTAGCTCTAAAATCCTGTATAACTTTATTCCGACCTATACTTCGGAAGCTGTGCTGCGGTTAGAGCGCGCAGGGGCAATCATCCTGGGCAAGACAAATATGGATGAATTTGCGATGGGAAGTACGACAGAGACTTCTGCATACGGAGTGACAAAAAATCCGTGGAATACAGGGCATGTGCCCGGTGGATCTTCCGGTGGCAGCTGCGCGGCGGTCGCTGCGGAGGAATGCTCTTATGCACTCGGATCAGACACGGGTGGCTCCATCCGTCAGCCGAGTTCGTTCTGTGGCGTGACAGGCATCAAGCCGACTTACGGAACCGTATCCAGATACGGACTCATCGCATATGGTTCCTCGCTCGACCAGATCGGACCGATCGCAAAGGATGTGACCGACTGTGCGACGGTATTAGAGGCGATAGCCGCACATGATCCGAAAGATTCAACTTCGGTAAAGCGTAGGGATATCGACTTTACACAGGCGCTCGTAGATGATGTGAAGGGTATGCGTATTGGTATACCGAATGATTATTTCGGCGAAGGCCTGGATGAGGATGTGCGTGCACAGGTACTCGCTGCTGCACAGGAACTGGAGAAAAAGGGCGCGGTCGTAGAACATTTTGACCTCGGACTGGTCAAGTATGCGATCCCTACCTATTACGTGATTGCCTGTGCTGAGGCGAGCAGCAATCTGGCGCGTTTCGATGGTGTGAAATACGGTTATCGTACCGAAGAATATGATGGGCTGCATCAGATGTACAAAAAGAGCCGTTCAGAAGGATTCGGGGCGGAGGTCAAGCGCCGCATCATGCTCGGATCATTTGTCCTTAGTTCCGGTTATTACGATGCCTATTATCTGAAAGCCCTGCGTGTCAAGGCATTGATCAAACAGGCATTTGATGATGCATTTGCAAAATACGATGTGATATTAGGCCCTGCGGCACCTACGACGGCACCAAAGCTGGGAGCCTCCCTGTCTGATCCGATCCAGATGTATCTGGGCGATATCTATACGATATCCGTGAATCTGGCGGGGCTGCCCGGCATCAGCTTACCGTGCGGACTTGACCGTCAGGGACTTCCGGTTGGCCTGCAGCTGATCGGAGACTGCTTCCAGGAAAAGAAGATCATCCGTGCGGCATATGCGTTTGAACAGACACGTGATTATGCGCGCAGCAGTATTGCGCAGGAACAGAACGGAGGTGCGTCATGAGCAGAGAATATGAGACCGTCATTGGTCTGGAGGTACATGTAGAGCTGGCGACAAAGACAAAGATTTTCTGTGGCTGTTCTACCGCATTTGGAGGCGCACCGAATACACACACCTGTCCGGTTTGCACCGGTATGCCGGGGTCGCTTCCGGTACTCAATAAACAGGTTGTGGAATATGCGATGGCAGTCGGACTGGCGACAAACTGTACGATCAACCAGAATTGTAAATTTGACCGGAAAAATTATTTTTATCCCGATAATCCGCAGAACTATCAGATCTCGCAGCTCTATGAGCCGATCTGCAGGAACGGGTCTGTAGAGATCGAGACTGCAGATGGCACAAAAAAAGCGGTCGGTATCCATGAGATCCATATGGAGGAGGATGCCGGAAAGCTCGTACATGATGACTGGGATGACGTATCAATCGTAGATTTTAACCGTTCCGGTGTCCCCTTGATCGAGATCGTGTCCGAGCCGGATATGCGCTCGGCAGAGGAAGTGATCGCATATCTGGAAAAACTGCGCCTGATCATCCAGTATCTCGGTGCATCGGATTGTAAGCTCAATGAAGGTTCCATGCGTGCGGATGTCAATTTGTCTGTGCGGGAAGTGGGAGCAGCGGAGTTTGGTACGCGTACCGAGATGAAGAATCTGAATTCGTTCCGTGCGATTGCCCGTGCGATCGAGGGTGAGAAAAACAGGCAGATCGATCTGATCGAATCGGGAGAAAAGGTCGTGCAGGAGACACGCCGCTGGGATGATGCGAAAGAGAGTTCCCATGCGATGCGCTCCAAAGAGGATGCGCAGGATTACCGCTATTTCCCGGAACCCGATCTGATGCCGATCCATATCTCGGACGAATGGCTCGAAGAGGTGAGAAGCCGTCAGCCGGAGCTGCGCACAGAAAAGCTCGCGCGCTATGAGAGTGAATATGAGATTCCGCGCTATGACGCTGAGATTATCACTGCATCCAAGCATCTGGCAGATATTTTTGAACAGACGGTGGCGATCTGTGGCAAGCCGAAAAAGGTGTCCAACTGGCTCATGGTAGAGACCATGCGGCTACTCAAGGAGCAGGAGATGGAGCCGGAGGATATCGTATTCTCACCGGAGCATCTGGCCGCACTTGTAGAATTGGCAGATACGGGCACGGTCAACAGTACGGTCGCCAAGGAAGTATTTGAGCAGATGTTTGCAGATGATATTGATCCGAAGCAGTATGTCGAGGAGCATGGCTTAAAGACGGTAAACGATGAGGGCGCCCTGCGGCAGACGATCGAGCAGGTGATCAAAGACAATCCGCAGTCAGTGGACGATTATCACAATGGAAAAGAAAAAGCCATAGGTTTTCTCGTTGGACAGACGATGAAGGCGATGAAGGGAAAAGCAAATCCCGGTATGGTCAACCAGATTTTAAAGGAACTGCTGTAGAGGCAGTTCCTTTTTAGATTCTTTTTCGTATGATTTCTCATTGTGTTTCCGCTGGATAGTCATTATAATAAAAGGTAATTGGAGATTCGTTATGAAGCATATTTTTATAGTAAATCCATATGCGGGCAGTATGACGTTCGCAAACAATTTAAGACAGCAGCTGGAACAGATGAAAGGGTTTGAGTACTTTTTGTTTAATTCCAGATATACGGGCAACGAGACAGAACTGGCGCGTAAGGTGGTTGATTTCTTCCCGGACGAACCGCTGCGTATCTATGCATGCGGTGGTTCGGGTACGATGCGCAATGTGTTAGAGGGTGTCGGTGAGAATCCGAATGTCGAACTGGCCTTTTATCCGTGTGGCATGACCAACGATTTTTTAAAATGTTTTGCGCCGGAAGACCGGACACGGTTTTACGATATCGCAGAATTGATCTATGGGGATACACTGGTGGTAGATTCGATCCTGACAAATCATGGCAGGGCACTTAACACATTCTCCTGCGGCATGGATGCGGATATCATGTCCTATATCGCCAGACAGCATCCGGTGCGCACGGTCGGCATCCGAATCCCATATTCGGCATATGCATTTCAGGCATTGCTGCGGCTGAAGAGGATGGATCTGAAGATCCGCATGGATGGAAAAGAGATGAATGGCTGTTATGATGAGATCTGCTGGGCAAACGGCTGTGTGCTGGGTGGTTCGCTGTGCATGCCGAAAGGGTTCTCGCCTGCAGACGGTATGGGCAGCTATGTGCTCATCCCTTCCCGTGGACATTTTGCGTTTATCCGGATACTGGTAAATCTGATCGCACAGAATGGCGATTACATACAGCGGCATACCCGCGTGGGTACTGCAGATAAGATGTCGATCATACGGAGCGACCGGATGCCGATTGTCGCCAACCTGGACGGAGAGATGGTATCGGCGGCCGGAGAATGGACGGTGGAGCTGCGTCCGTCAAGTGTTCGTTTTGTCGTGCCGAGAGGAGTGGAACTGCCATGAGAGATTGTCAAAAAGAACGGCGCCTGACCTGGTATATTCTGATCATGGAATGTGTGGCAGTGCTCTATGCACTGCGTGTAAATTACTCTCTGGGACTGATGTATATTATCATCCATGCGATCGTATTTGCGGTGATGGTGATCGCTACGCGTCTGTTGACTGTCGCCGACACAAAAAAATGTCCGGATTTTGTACAGGGGGCAGTGACGATCGCATGTGGGGTGTACGTGTATATGTGTTATTCCGTTGGAAGCGGTTCAGACCGGCTGCTGCCGGCCTGCATGTTTTTTGTCGTGGTGGAATGTACGATGTATAAGGATCTCCGGCTCAACATGTTTGTCACGGCAATGAACGTGTTTGTAAGCATCCTGACACTCGCATTGAGTGGCGTAGATGTGATCTACCATACCTACAGCCGCATTGAATTTTTATTTATACTGATATTGATGCTGATTTCCAGCGGCCTGATGCTGTTCATGCAGACGAAGGATCTGTTTACGGAGCGTGTGGCGAAGGAGGATGAGAAGAGTCTGGACGATCTGCTCCAGCTCGTGGAGATGAAATGTGAGGATGCAACGGCAGCGGCAGAAGCCAAGAGTAACTTTCTGGCGAATATGTCACATGAGATCCGTACGCCGATCAATGCAGTGCTTGGCATGAACGAGATGATCCTACGTGAAGAACAGGATGAGGAGATACGGGGGTATGCGCAGAACATACAGAGCGCAGGTACGGCGCTGCTCTCACTCGTCAATGATATTTTAGATATTTCCAAGATAGAGTCTGGCAAGATGGAGGTCGTACCGGAGCGATACGAACTCAATAGCATGCTGTATGATGTCTTGCTGGTGATTCAGCCACGGCTCGAAAAGAAAAACCTGCAGCTGATACTGGATATTGATGAAAATATACCGAATATTCTCTACGGTGATGAAGTACGGATTCGTCAGATTATTACGAATATTCTGACAAATGCAGTGAAATATACAGAAAAAGGAAGTGTGACGCTGCGTGTCCATATGAAAAAGAAGGATTCCCGTCATATTATGCTGCAGGTAGCAGTCAAGGATACAGGCATCGGCATCCGGGAGAGCAGGGAAGTGTTGTTTGCCTCGTTCCAGCGGGGCGGCGATCTCAAGGCTCACCATATCGAAGGAACCGGACTTGGGCTGGCGATCACACAGCAATTGCTGGAGATGATGGACAGTACACTGGAGATGGAGAGCATCTATGGCAAAGGCTCATTATTTTCATTTGAACTGGAACAGCAGGTTGTCAGTGAGGAGCCGATGGGCAATCTGAATGACCTGTATCAGAAGCGGCTGGCACAGGAACAGACGTATAAAGAGAGTTTTACGGCACCACAGGCGCGTGTGCTGGTTGTCGATGACAACCCGATGAACCGCACAGTTGTGAAGTCACTGCTCAAACAGACGCAGGTGCAGATTGATACCGTAGAAGATGGTGTACAATGTCTGCAGAAATGCCGGACACAGCGCTATGACCTGATTCTGATGGATCATCTGATGCCAAATAAGGACGGTGTCGAGACATTTAAAGAGCTGCGTGCCGATGAACACGGCTGCAATTATCATACACCGGTCATCATACTGACAGCAAATGCGGTAGCCGGTATGAAACAGCAATATCTGGATGAAGGCTTTGATGGATTTTTATCAAAACCGGTGCAGGGGCAAGTGCTAGAAGAAGCGCTGCGGCAATTTCTGCCGCCGGAGCTGGTACATCTGACACAGATGGATGCGGAGAATGACGCGAAAGAGCATGCGCGTTTGGAACTGCTGCAACAAAAGATTGATGAATCAGGGCTGACAGAACTGGCACTGGAGGATGCGCTGCAGTATTCATCCGGAACGGTGTGTGATGTACTGGAGAATATCAGGGGATATCTGAACGAAGCACTGGAGAATGACGGGCATATGCGTCAGGCATATGAGCAAAAGGACTGGAAAAACCTAAAGATTCTCGTACACGCGCTCAAGAGTACATCCCGCGTGATTGGGGCAGTACATATGGCGTACGGTGCGGAAAAAATGGAGATGGCTGCCGGGGAAGAGGATACCGCATATATCTATGAACGGTTTGATGGATTGCTGCAGGAACATGTGCAGTTATGTGATGACCTGGGAAAACTGTTATCACTTCCGGAGATATCCGGCATGGCTCTGGCTGTGAGTGAGATCGAGCAGCCGCGCGACATATATGTGGGACAGGCGGAGACCTTTTTACATGGTGTAGAAGAGTATGAGGTGGATTTTGAACAGCTTCGCATGTTTTGTAATTATTACCCGCAGGGAGACAGCTTGAAAGAAGAACGGGAACAATTGACGCGCGTAGTGGAAGATTTTGATTATGAGCAGATCAGCGCACAGCTGGCAGCGATGATTGCAAAAATAAAAGAAAACAGACTTGGAGGGCAGATCGATGGATGAGCAATATGAACAGGAATACATGCATCAGCATGATATGCAGGTGACGATCGGCATTCATAAAGTGGTCAGGCTGACATTTCTGATCGGGCCGCTCTTGTACCTGCTTACACGATGGAATGTTTTTACTATTTCAACAGAAGCGTGCATATTCTGGGGCATTTATCTGATCGGATGCTGGATTCTGGTAGAGTTTCTGATCCGGCGGGGACATATCGCAGCAGCAAAATATATGCAGCTATTATATCTGGAACTGATGGTAGGGGCAGCATCGGTGAGTCCGAGTATCGGTATCTATCTGACGTATTTTGCGATTCCGCTGCTGTCATGTGTCTATATGGACTGGCTGCTCACGACAATGACCTCGATCGCCGGATACCTATGCATGATTGCCTTTTTATATCCGCGTGCGGTCGGATTTGTACAGGTCGGTTATACGAATTTTGACATTCCGTGGGAGTTTTTCCTGTCATTTGGCGCCGGTTATACGATAGAATATCTGTTTATGACCATTTTTGCGATATTGGTTGTGCGTCACGGCAGGGAGATCCGGCAGCATTATTTTGAGAGCCAGAAGGAAAAACTCTCGGCTGAGGCTGCGAACCAGGCCAAGAGCAGTTTCCTGGCGAATATATCACATGAGATCCGGACACCGATCAATGCGATCATCGGCATGAACGAGATGATCCTCCGGGAGAGCAGGGAACGGCGGATCCAGCGCTATGCCGGAAATATCAAAAACGCGAGCAAGAGCCTGTTGGCGCTGATCAATGATATTCTGGATTTTTCCAAAGTAGAGTCTGGAAAGATGGAGATCATTGATACGACCTATCAGATCAGTTACCTGATCAATGACCTGATGAATATGATCCAGCCGCGGGCGCAGGAAAAAGGACTGGAACTAAAGCTGGATATCGATGAGCAGATCCCATGTGAGCTGTACGGTGACGAAGTGCGCATCCGCCAGATTATTACCAACCTGCTGACGAATGCGGTGAAGTACACGAGAGAGGGATCCATTACGCTGAAGATCCGCAGTACGAGATTGCCGGATACATCCTATGTGCGTCTGGATGTCGCAGTTGTTGACACAGGAATTGGTATCCGCAAAGAAGATCAGGAAAAACTGTTCGCAACATTTCAGCGGGTGGATGAGGCGGCAAACCGGGGCATCGAGGGCACCGGCCTTGGGCTGGCGTTGTCCAAACAACTGCTGGAGCTGATGGATTCCAAGCTGATGTTAGACAGTGAGTATGGACGCGGCAGTGCATTTTTCTTTGGCCTGCAGCAAAAGATCGTGGATGATGCACCGATCGGTGATTATAAGGCGATATACGAACGGGCACTCAAGGATACGGCACACTATCAGGAGAGCTTTCAGGCTCCGGATGCGAAGATTCTCGTGGTAGATGATACGCACATGAATCTGGAAGTATGTAAGGGGCTGCTCAAAAAGACACGCATTCAGATCGATACGGCAGACAGTGGCATGGAATGTCTGAATATGATTATGAAAAAGCCGTATGATATGATCTTTCTGGATCACAAGATGCCAAATATGGACGGCGTGCAGTGCTTAGAGCGCATGCGTGAACTGAAGGATTATCCGAATAAACATACAAAAGTCATCGCGCTCACGGCAAATGCGGTCAGTGGCGCGCGGGAGTTCTATCTGGAGCATGGATTTGATGATTATCTGGCAAAGCCGATTCAGGGTGAGCATCTGGAACGGTTATTGTGTCAGTATCTGCCGCCGCAGTATCTGAAGATCCCGGAGACGGAGAGCGTAGATTATATGGAGGAGTTGTGCATCCCTCCGATCGACGGTATCGCAGCGGATGACGGATTGCGTTATGCAGGTGGTGACCAGGAGGAATATCTGAATAACCTGAAACTATATCTGGCAGAGTATGAGGAGAAAAAGCAAAAGCTGGAACAGTTTTATGCACAGGATGATCTGGAAAATTATCAGATTACCGTGCATGCAGTCAAGAGTACATCAAAACTGATCGGTGCAAATGAATTGTCGGATCTCGCACGTGGGCTGGAGGAGGCTGCCGGTTCAGGAAATAAGGAACTGGTACATGTGGAGCATGCACCGTTTATGGAGAGTTTTATACAGCAGAATCAGAGCATTGCCAAGACGATCGAGGCACTTGGCATGCAGGAGACACAGACGCAGCTGGAGGAGATGACGCTTGATGAGTTGAAGGAATTCTGCGCAAATCTGCAGGCGAGTCTCGATGAGTTTGATATGGAGGAGATCCGCCGCCTGGTGGTACAGCTTCAGAATAAGGATCTGCTCAAGAACGTGAAGGAAACGATGCAGACAGCGGTAGACAATTTTGACTATGACGGTGTACAGGAGCAGTTGCAGCTGCTCAGACAGCTGGCTGGGGCATGATCAGGATATCTGACATAAAAATCAAAAAAGATGGAGTCTATGAGCAATCATGGATTCCATTTTTTTGACCGCGTTTTTATTAAAGTCCGTTTTATTGGACTGCACATCGTTTAAACTGGAGACAGGCTGAGGGCAGCAAACGCCTGGCAAATAGATTAGGCGTTTGTGAAACTATTTTTATGATCCGGTCTATCTGGTTGTGGGCACAGTAGTATTCTGACCAAGCTGCTCCGATTGCCAGGCGGTGTCTCGCTGTTTCTTCAGCCTTGGCTCGATGTGTCTTTCGCTTTGCTCACACACATAGCCTGCGGC
>ERZ1035006.1693-NODE-1693-length-13893-cov-12.149155_pt1 | contig 13893 bp, 10 predicted proteins | sample MGYA00520694_ERZ1035006 | MGnify/ENA primary metagenome ERZ1035006 (study PRJEB33766, sample SAMN09781746) | gut metagenome | biome: gut microbiome | host: Homo sapiens | place: Madagascar | study: EMG produced TPA metagenomics assembly of the PRJNA485056 data... | reverse complement strand
CATCTCCTCTTATATACTATACTCATTTTTAAAAGTAGGAAATATGATTTCTTTAAGATATGTTAACATAGGTTTTGGATTTGGTGTTTCTCCAAAGGTAATATTAAAATTTGCAAACTGCATGGTTTTCTTCTCTGGCATCCTAAACCACTCCCTTTAATAAAATATGCACGTAATAAAATAAAAGCATCAAAATTCAACATTATTAGCTTTTTATTTTCAGTATCCTCCAAATAAATGAATCCTATTTAATTATATCACCACGATATTCTTTTTACAACAAATGCTGCCAATACAGTTATAACAATAGATAGGTAAAAACTATAAATTTTTCACATATGACATAAAAGAACCAAAAGTTCACATGCAACTAACTCACACTCAGATGTATCGCTCATTGCTTAACGCAATCTTCTGTCTATTTAGCTCATGAAAAATCTGGCGGGGGTTTTGGTGATTGCATGTAAAGCTGCATGTATAATGCTGTTCTAATACCAATATTCCATGAGTACCGCCGTAATAGTCAACCCCCGTAACCACCTCTCCCCGCCACGCTACATCCTACCTGAATGATATTCATTATATCACCTCCACTAATACTCAAAGCTAATGCTAAGCTACCAAAAAGAGGTATTGAATATTGAAGGCTAATCATAGAAATTATTGGTAATAAAACACTAAACATCTGGAAATGGGAAATTCCCTTGCTGAAAACAGGGAATTTATTCGCTCTTTTTGAAGAATATAGGTTGACAAAATACATGCTAGCATCAGCTTGTAGGATTCAGTAATGATATTGCCCATGTTCTCGCCCAAATCACTGCCTACGACGTTCAGATACACTTCATGATCTACCAACTCCAGGTCATGGAAGAAGACGCCGTTCAGTGTATAATATATAATTAAGCGCTTTAGATGATTTTTAACACTTTTCGTAAAGTTCCCTTCAGCGTCTATATAACAAAAACTCCTATTGTGCACTCATTTTTGTTGATGAAGGCTCACTTAATTCGAAGTCTGTTGAGACTCGCTTGTTCCTTGTTGCAATTGGCTTCTGTCTAAATTACCATAAATATTAGTTTGGTAATTATTGATTATCTTGCTATTTTTAACCTTTTCTTTTTCTGAAATTGAAAAATTTACACTATCTCCTGAAATTCCTTGATCCTCTAATAATAACACCCAATCTAATAAGTTTGTTTTTACTTGTTCAATAATATTAACGAAAACACTTTTATCAAAAATTAGGCAGGTTTCCATCTCCGGGATAAAGCTATCTTTCCACAAACTTCTCACTATCTCTGGGGGCAGTTTCATTGACAAAAATCCCTTACTGTCTCTAATCAAAGATAGTAATTGCGGAACTGACTGCGTTATGCATCTTGTTGTCATAAAGTCTTCGTATTTTGCTGTCTCAAATTGTACAGGGCACCATCCACGATATGGATTGAAAAACTTAAGTTTACCTTTAATATTTTTCCTAAATATTGGCAAATCATCTGTATCGGTATACCCATTAAGCTCATTTTTAATCCATTTTTCAAACTCTTTAAGTTGCAATTTATGGCTAACAAGCAAAGCTTTTCTAAGAACGTTATTTATATCAGTATCTGGATTAATTATTTCAGCTTGTAGTTCCTGTATAATTCCCATTTTGAATCTCCTATAATAATTTGCTTATTCCCGAATAGATTCCAGAAGAAATAATACCACAAGATACATTTTTTGCTATATCCTTCAGATTCACAAGAATGGTCTTGATTTTTTCTGGAGCTGTTTTTGTTTTTGTTAAAACTATCCCTTCTTCTACTAAGTCATGCACTTCTTTTTTTGCGCTCCCAAATTCTTTGCCAAATTCTTCGGTAGGAAGCAATTTTTCAATACTCTTAAATAATCGCTCTGCCGCATCATAATCAAAATTAAAATTACCATTCTGCGTTGAATTACTAGCATCTTGCTGAATAAAAGATGAAGTTACATTCCCTTTAATAACTAATGTATTTTTTTTATTCATGCGCTATCACCTCCTGAAAATTATTTCTTAGCTTGCTTTCTTACAATACTTACCTTGAACTTTATTTTTGCAATCAACACATTCTTTATGTTCGCAAGACCTTGTTATCTCAATCGTATGTTCTTCCAAATTTTATCACATAATATATAGTTGCGTCAAATTTCCTATAATTTTTCCAACAACAAACACCGCCAAGCGCACGCTTGGCGGTGTTTCACTTTATTCCATATTAGTCTCTTCTGAACAAATCTCTGGTATATACCTTTTCCTGCACATCATCCAGGCAGCTGTCATAGCGGTTAGCAATAATCGCCTGGCTTTCAGCCTTGAACTTCTCGAGGTCGTTTACCACAACGCTGCCAAAGAAGGTTGTACCATCCTCCAGCGTAGGTTCGTAAACGATTACCTTCGCACCTTTGGCCTTAATGCGCTTCATTACTCCCTGAATACTGCTCTGGCGGAAGTTGTCAGAGTTGGATTTCATGGTCAGGCGGTATACGCCGATTACAGGCTCTTTGCCTTCCTTCTGTGCATCATATTCAGCATTTGCTTCATAACCACCGGCAATTTCCAGCACACGCTCAGCGATGAAGTCTTTACGCGTTCTGTTGCTTTCAACAATCGCTTCGATGATGTTTTCCGGTACGTCTGCATAGTTCGCCAGCAGCTGCTTGGTGTCCTTAGGCAGGCAGTAACCGCCATAACCAAAGCTGGGGTTATTGTAATGGCTGCCAATACGCGGATCAAGGCAAACGCCGTTGATAATCTGCTGGGTGTCCAGTCCCTTCATTTCTGCATATGTATCCAGCTCGTTGAAATAGGATACGCGCAGTGCCAGATAAGTGTTGCTAAACAGCTTAACAGCCTCTGCCTCAGTAAAGCCCATGAATAAGGTGTCAATGTTCTCTTTAATTGCGCCCTCCTGCAGCAGGCCGGCAAAGGTATGCGCAGCCTTCACCAGGCGCTCGTCCTCCAGGTCGGTGCCCACGATAATGCGGCTCGGATACAGGTTATCGTACAGTGCTTTGCTTTCGCGCAAAAATTCCGGGCTGAAGATGATGTTCTTGCTGCCGGTTTTCTCGCGGATGCTCTTGGTGTAGCCAACGGGAATGGTGGATTTGATTACCATAATCGCATTGGGATTATACTGCATAACCAGCTTGATTACTGTTTCTACAGCGCTGGTGTCGAAAAAGTTCTTTTTGCTGTCGTAGTTGGTCGGTGCAGCGATAATAACAAATTCTGCGTCTTTATAAGCCATTTCTGCATCCAGCGTAGCAACAAGGTTGAGGTCCTTTTCAGCCAGATATTTTTCAATATAATCGTCCTGAATCGGGGATTTTTTGTTGTTGATCAGTTCAACCTTCTCCGGGATAATATCAACAGCCTTTACTTCATTGTGCTGTGCAAGCAGTGTAGCCAGGGAAAGTCCAACGTAGCCGGTACCGGCAACTGCAATTTTCATGTTCATCATACTCCTTTATTTATATAATCAGCAGTTATAAAATTTCTTGTACCATTCAGCAAATTTGCGCAGACCTTCGCGCAGCGGTGTGCTCGGTTTAAAGCCAAAGTCGCGTTCCAGCGGCGTAGTATCCGCATAGGTCACAGGCACATCGCCAATCAGCGGGAAGGACACCTTGCCGTCGGGGCGCACCACATACGGCGAATTCTGCGTATTACCCGCCAGTGTACTCAAATCCTCATGACCATATACCACAACCTGCAGCACATCGCCCGGGCACATCACATAATCCTGCACCTGCGCCTGTGCAGCGCTGCCTGTCCCTAAAGCAAGCGCCAATGCCAATACTACTAATGACTTTTTCATTTCATACTCCTTTATCAATTTTTTAAACAAAAAAATGGTAGATTTATTATTTGAATAATCTGTTCCACCACTTAGATTTCTTTTCCTTTGCAATTAACTGCTGCGGTGCCTTAACTTTCAAAGGAATGCCATCAATAATCCTCTGCGGATTAATCTGCGTCAGCTGCTGCAGCACAGCCTCACCGGCCAGCTCCCTAATTACAGCAGCACCGGCGCGCATATCCGTATCGCGCCCACTGTCCCTGTGCGCATCACTGCCCACAAAATCAACCATACCGTTCGCCAAAAGCAGCTTCGCTGCCTGCTCGGCCTGCGCGCCAAAGCTCCCTGCAAAGCTGCCAATATTGCATTGCAGCAGCAAGCCCTCACGTCGCCAACGCAAGAGCAGGTCCGGCTTCGCCATCAATTCAGTATAACGCTCCGGATGTGCTAAAATCGGCACAACCCCCTTCAACCGCAGCTCATACCAAAAGTCATCAGCATAATTCGGTATGAAATACATAGGTAACTCCACCAGGATATAACTGGCCCTCGCTGCATCCCAAGCATCACCGTTCAGGCAAAAGCTGCCATTCTCAGCAATGATGTCCAGCAAATCCCAATCCATAAACACTTCACAGCCGGAATAAATCGCCAGCGGTAAATTGTGCTCACCCGCCAGCTGGCGCAGCCTTTCTGCACCAACTAAAAAATCCTGCCATGCAGGATTGTGTGCAGCCTGTAGCAAATGCGACGTTGCAAAAATGGAAGTCGTACCGGAAGCCACAGCCTTTTGCAGCATTTTCAGGCTCATTACCTCGTCCTTGCTGCCGTCATCTATTCCGGAAATAATATGAGAGTGAATATCAATCAAGAGAAATCTTACCTTTGTTTATACTAGAGCCTGATTTTTATTTTGCGTAATACTAATATACAAAAATTAGAAGAATCAAACTCAGTTATATTCAAGGATATTATACTACTTTGAAAATTTATAGTCAATCAGTTCAAATAAGATTCTTTACTGTATACATTAAACAAGGCACTATTGCGTCTGGCATTTCTTAAAATAAGCTTAATCCGATATGTTTTTATTTAATGCATTCAGTACCAGCAGTATACATATATGATATAACGGATTAAGTCAAAAATATTCTAAAATACAGGTTAGATTTTTGTAAGATAATGCTGAAATCCATCGTCGGTTCGCTGAAGCGAATGGGATGCCCTCGCTCCCCCCTTCCGTTGAGGTGCGCTCGACACCTTCCCCAAGGGGCAGGCAAGAAGGCTAGACGAGCAATTAATATATCGTGTAAGGAATAGCAATTTTAGCAAATAAGTGCTTGGAACCATAGATGCAAGGGTACGTAACTTTCTCTTACCGTCTGACAAATTTTACCGATGCTTCGTCCTGATTCCGCACGAAATTTGCGTTGTGCCCTACGGCACGGGAAAATTGCTACTGACTGGAGCGATATTTAATTACGACGCCACACGCTTCCCCCTTCCGCCTCACTTCACTCGGCACCTTCCCCAAGGGGCAGGCAAGACTAATAGCTTTTCGATAAACTTCATTAGCACATTCTTGGTTCCCCCTCGGGGGGAATTGTCGCGATAGCGACTAAAGGGGGGTGCATGCATAGCAACTGAGTGCTTGGAACAACTTAGCAAGACTACATACTAAAAGCCGCCTTTGCAGGCGGCTTTTTTTGCTGTAAAAAACAATATCTAATTCGTCTTCAACTCAACCCTCTTATTGGCAAACGCAATACCGTATTTGTGTATAACACTTACGCCCAATGAACGCAACTCAGTATCATACTTCTTTTCTTCAATCTGGTCGAACGCTACCTGCGCCAGCTTGCTCAAAGCAAAATCATCGTCCTTTGCTTCACCTGCTTTTATTTCAATAATAATCCCTGGCATACCTGCGTTTTTAGGAATAAGCTCGATATCATATCTGCCAGCTCCACTCTCTCGATTCGAACGGATAAAGTGAGTATATTCAAAAATAGTTATAAGTCCCAGCATCAGACCATGATAATAGCTTTCCCTAAGCCCGTCATAATAGCTGATTGTCTGCATCATAAATCTTCCCAACGTTTCTTTAATGACAGCACTATCCTTATTTAATAAAGCGTCTCTTAAATCCGTTACCGTCATATCACCGACTTCCGCTATCAGCAAACTAATAATTTCCTTACGATAGATTGTGCGTATCTCCTTATTAGGAATATTAAGCCGACATAAATGCTCTCCGTCTTCGTTAAGTGTCATATCAGTTGCCTTCAGGTAACCGGTCATCAGAAGAAAACCAAGAATATCTGTCTGAGGCCCCTTAAGCTCAGGATAAATAATATTCGTTTTGATTACAGAGCTTACCTGCCCGTTTTCTTTAAGCAATTCATGAAGATTCCTGTAAGTTGCTTCATTGTACTTCTTCAGTATTTCATGAATAATAGTATTCTCCGAAGTCTGGCTCCAATACGGGATAGCCTTACAGCTGCTTGTTATATAATTAATCACCGACCACGGATTATAGATTTCAGTGCTACCGAACCTATAGCCATCATACCAGCTTTTGATTTCTGCCAGCTTTTCAGTTACATTATAATACTGCGTTATAAGCTTGACCTCACCCTCAGTGAAGCCAAAATAACCACTAAAAGTATCATCAAGTACAGAATCAACGCGGATATTATTCAACCCGCTGAAGATACTTTCTTTAGCGACACGCAAGATACCCGTCATAATGCTCATAGTTATATAGGGATTATCCTTCAAGGCAGCCGAAAAGAAATTTCTGATAAACTCAATAGCTTCATTATAGTAATTATTGACGAAGCCTTCCTGGATAGGAGTATCGTACTCGTCAATGATTATCACAGGAGCCTTTTTGTAATGCTGATAAAGCATTCTGCTGAGAATCTGCAGGCTGAGCATATAATCTGCTTTATTAGCATTTTTATTGACTATTTTTTCGTAAAAATCCTTGTCTTGTTGAGATATCTCATTACCAGGCTGCAATTCCATGTGTCTTGAATACTCGGAGCTGATAATCATTTTCAACAGTTCATATGCTGTTTCCCAATCCTGCGCCTTTATATCCTTCAGCGACAAAAAGATAACAGGATATTGCCCTTGCTGCTGCGTATAGCTTTCGCCCTGCTGCCAGATTGCTTTATCCTTGAAATAGCTGCTGGTATCTGCGTCTGTTTTCTCAAAGAAAGTACGGAGCATATCCATGTTCAAGGTCTTGCCAAAACGCCTCGGACGCGTAAAAAGAATGTTGCTCACCTTTTCATCAAGCAGGTCCTTTATAAGCAACGTCTTGTCGACATAATAATTTTCCCGGCAGATTCTTTTGAAGTCAGTAGTGCCGACAGGAAGCGGCAGTCTTGTCTGTTGCATGAGAATTCCCCTTTCTTTGCTTCTTCCTATATTATAACATCTTTTAGCGCCTTCGACCATTTCCCCTGTCGATATAATTCTACACGCCAGCTTTTATGTTCATAGCTGTATAACATAAAAACACCCCCAATACCGTGCATCTGGTATCGGTGGCAAAAATCAATCACATAGCCTCACTAAATTCTTTCTTAATTCACACTACAAAGGCATGGGAATCCACCCCAACACCCTCAATAAGCATCCAGTCCGTTACGCGCACCGCCAACAACAAGCACACTGCTCACATTAAACGCCGCCTTCAGCACCGGCAAATACTTGCCAATCAGCTCCGTGCGCACGCGCTCATCACCAGCGACAACCAAAAGTGCATCCTCGCCCAGGTTAATATTCAGCAGCGAATTGATCAGACGCTCAAACGCAGGCGCAGACATCGCCTTCTTCAAAGCTGTCAGCCCTGGCATAACCTGCGGCTTTTCCCTAGCCATGCGCACCTCCAGTGCCTCAAACGGCACCTCAAACAGCTTATCATTGGTTGCGCCCACAAAGCTTTCATTCAAAGAACCGCTAACGCCAACAAAATCTTCTGCCATAATAAAAACCTCCTTTATATATGCACACGCGAGGCCAATGCCCCACTCATAATAAAAACTCCTACTAATATGAATTTATCACAAAATGGATTACTTGTCAAAAAATACACAGTAAGAATATTATCAGTCATCACCTTCGCTGCACCTGCTAAGCGCCTTATATATATGCTAAACACTTTACCTATTTATTTTTAAATATAGCAAATACCATGAATTTATAGTGTTTTAATGAGCTTTAGTTCATATATATTTCACAAAAACTTTACTTGCTACTAACATTTAATTCTAGTATTCTATTAATTAAGTGAATTAAGTAACTAAAGTAAGTGAATTTATTGGGGAAAACTTATTATTATTTTATTAAGGTATGTATGAAAATAAGGGAGGAAAACAAACATTATGAGGAATTATTTACACCAACGGAGCAAAAGCCTGCTGGCCTTTGCTGTCGGACTGACTATTTTATCTTCATCCTTCGCAGGAGAAGTGTACGCAGATGAAGGCTACATCGATTGGAATGACCTGGCCAATGATTCCGACACTACCTGGACAAAGACAGACACTTATGATAAAAACGGCGACTTCAAAGTAACCGTAAACAACGTTACTTTGAATGAAAACAAAAATATCAGTTCCAATGGCAGAATATCATTGGAAAGCGATAATACAAATACATATACTGTAGCCGGTGCAAACAAAAACATAGATCTTACATTCAAAGGTGATATTTGGTCCATACATGACCATGACATGACAGTCAAGAACCTGAACACATTCCAAATCACCAACGGCGCCTACGGTCTGCTAGCTAACTTCGGCAATAACCGTGGTCCCCACTGGACTAACCCGGATAATAACGGTGGTATTCACCTTAGCGACATCACAACCGTTAACATCTCCGCTACCAATACTGCCATCTGTAGCCAAATTCTAGGCAAGATAGACCTTCAAGGCATAGACAATCTTACACTTGCAAGTGGTGGGTACAATACCATCTACTGCGGCTATGGCAGCCTTGTTGATATCAACGCTAAAAACACAACAATTACCTCCGCCGGTCGCGCCATCCTTGCTTCTGCAGGCGATGCAAATAATATATATACTTGGCATGATGGCTCCTTGGAAACCGATTATCCCCTGCCGGTAATCAACATTAAAAGCGATACCCTCACTATCGCTGCCGCTACCAGCGGTCGAACTGCTTCCGCCGTTTACAGTGATCCAGGTGCCACCATCAACCTTGGCAGCGCTGATAAAAAAATCAAGCAGCTCACCTTCGTAAAAGACGCTGGAGCCAACATGAACCTGTACAGTGATTCACACATCTACGAGGATCAAAGATTTATCGAGTATAGTAATGACAACAGCTATGAATATTATGGCAGATACAGCGACACCATCCCGAACGACGAAACGGCTAAATACTACAAGCTGTATCAAGCGCAAATCAATGTCTATGCTGAAAATGCCGAATTCAACGCCAACACGAACGCCATCAATGCCTACAACAAAGCATTGATCTACGTAAATGCCGACACCGCCACCATCAACAGCAAATATGCCACAGTAGTCGCTGGCGCCGGTGCTACCGTAACCATCGAAGGCAAGGACCTGACCATCAATAACACCAACTGCCTCAATAATGCCCAGGCAGTTGATAATGAGAACGCCAAGGTTGCAATTGGCAGCGGCGGCCTCCTCAACCCATCCGAATATGGTGACACAGAAATCAATGCCGGTGACATTGTCATTAATGCCGCCAACAAGCTTGCCATCAACGGCAACATTGTTATCAAAGCCAATCCGGATGCTGCAGCAGGCAATTCCATAAAAATCAACAAGGATAATACCACCGCGCTGGTTAACATTACCGGTGACATCTACACCAACAACGGCAATGAAGTGCATCTCTCCCTGGGCGATGGCAGCGCTGCAGGCCAGAATGGCAACGCTGCAGGCAGACAGGCTGGCCGCTCCACCCTGACCGGTGCGATTTTAGACGCAGCCTCCACTGCTGCAGGCTTCAGCTTCAGTGATACCAGCTTTTCAACCAAAGGCACCAACCTCAAGATGAAGGACGCTACCTGGAATGTCACTGCCGACAGTGAAGTTGCCAATGTAGTAATGAATGGCAGCAGCATCATTGACCTCACGCAGCGCAATGAAGCGACAACTGTAGACATGGCTGGCAGCAGCACGCTTGACCATAACTTCCAAAAGCTCAAAATCAACAATCTTAGCGGCAGCGGCACCATCAGAATGGATTATGACGACAGCAAGACTAGCACCGACGGTTCTACCGCCGACAAACTGTTCATCAATAACCACAGCGGCACGCATTGCCTGTACCTCAACGAGGTGAACGGCACAACAACACTGACTGGCAAGGCTGAAGATACTGTGCTGGTGAGCGTAGTCAATGAGAAAGGCGACTTCAAAGCTGCCTCCGACGACAACCTCACCTGGAACATCTACGCCTTAAACAGCAAGGAAAGTACTACGGAAGGCTATACCACCGACTGGTATCTGACGAAGAACACCAACCCCACTCCTGCTCCCAAAGGCCCTACCCGCGCCGAGGCTGGCACTATCAAGGCCCACAATATGAGCTACTACCTGTGGCGTGACCAAAGCGAGCGTCTCACCGAGCGCCTGGGCATCACCTGCTTTGACGAAGAGCGTGCAGGCGTGTGGACCAGGATGAGCAATTCTTCCATCAGCGGCAGCGGTATTTACGGCAGCGATGCCAAGGTCAAAACCTACACCATCGGCTACGACTTCAAGCATAATTCGGACGAGCAGCTGACTGCGGCAGACGCTAAAAAAACGCGTGACTTCAGCGGCCTCGCCTTCACCTACACCAAAGGCAGCAGCAGTATGAACGGCTATCAGGTCAGCGACGCACTGCAGGTTGCCGGCGGTCGCAGTGACATCCGCGGCGGTGCCCTCACTGCCTACCACACGCACACCTCCAAATCCGGCTCCTACGCTGACTATGTTCTCCGCTACAGCTCTTATGACAACGACTTCAAGCTGGACGGCGTCAATGGCAACGCCAAAAGCCACGGCCTGCAGGCAAGTGCGGAATATGGCTGCCGCCTGGAAAATGACCATGGTCTCTTTGTAACACCCAACGCCCAGTTTACGCTGGGACACTTGTACAATAAAGCCTTCACCACCTCCAACGGCGTGCACGTAGCAAGTGACCATCTGAACAGCGCCATCCTCAGCATGGGTGTTGACGTTGGCCAAACACTCGGCGACCAAAGTCAGGTTTATGCCAAGGTGCGCTACAACACCGAGCTTGGCGACCGCGTCAGCGCTGCCTTCTACAAGAATGATGCCAGCGCCTTCTGCAATGGCGACAGCAACGGCAGCTGGTGGGAATACGGCCTGGGCTTTGACCTCAAGGCTGGCCACGCCAGCCACCTCTTCATGGACGCTGAACGCGCTTGCGGCAGCGGCTTCAGCAAGGACTGGTCCTGGCGCATCGGCGCACGCTTCGACTTCTAAGCGCTAACCTTTTTTAAACAGCTTATCCGCTACGCTAAACATAGCTTCTGCTGACAGCTCTTCTGTCAGCAAGCTATTAGCGAACAGCTTGAAAACTGCATAATTACATAAACACCTAACTGCATAAACACAAAAACGTCGTGAGCACTGCCAAAGTACAGGCTCACGACGTTTTTCACTTTTTTAATTTACACGGGGAAGCTACAGGCGCACTGCCTTATCAGAAGCTCCAGCGAACACCGGCATTCTACTGCCAATCGGTATTAATATCACCGCCGAAGGTTTTTTCCATATCTACATAAAGATGGCTTGCTTTGCTCAAATTAATATTGGCACCAAAGCCAACCTCCCACCAGCCGCCGCCAAGATCCTGCTCAATTCTTCTTTGCTTACCGGCATCGTTGAAGGAAGCTGCTGTTTCACCATCAAAATCATAGAGATAAGAAGCGCGGGCATAAATGTTGCCTTGCTTAATATCTTTACCTAAAGCAAAGCCTAAACGGCCAACCAGGCTGTCAATTTTCTCTTGGGTAACATCAATACCAGCAAGCGTGTAATCAGTGCTTGCTACCTGGCCATAGCTTAATTCAACCTGGGGTTCAATCCATACGCCATTATCCTTGATAAAGCGTTTGCCAAATTCGGCACTTACGCTATAACCATTTGTAGAGCTGTCGCCAGTGCCCAAGGTTGTTTTGTAATCGTTATCGAGACGTGCATACTTGGCAATCAAATCAATGAAGCTGCCATCATCATTCAGCTTGCTGCCATACACAGCAAAGCCCTTATGTGTATTGTCCACACTGCCTGCACTATAAGCAGTATCGCCATTAGTATAGGTAAAGGCAGCACCGACGGTCCAATGCTTGTCCACGCTCAGTTTTTCATCATAGCCTATTTGATATTGATTATACTGATAATGTACGCTTGCGTAAGAATCCTCACCACGTACCATGCGTACCCAAATACCGTGCTCGCCATTAGAATCACGCAATTCGCCCAAGCGTTTATTCATATCATTCATTTCAGAACGCCAGGAAATCAGGCTCAAAGCATTATTATCGCTGATGCCGTAAGCAAAAGGATTCTTGGTAGTCTTAAGATTGGTTACAGTAGTTGTGCCATCCTCAGCGACCTTAACTACACCACTGGCTGCATCATAAATGCTGCTGGCCTCCTGGTTAACTTTAATGTTTTCTGCTCCCTTAATTGTCGGGCTGGAAGCATGCGGATTATTATTATTGCTATCATCAGCAAAGCTTACAATTTTGCCTGCTGCCCCCAGGTCCTTTTCTGCATTACCGGTATTGTTGGCACTGGCAGCATTTACCGTAATTTTATCCGGAGTAATCTCGCTATTACTGGAAATATATACCTTAGCATTACTGCTTGTATCTGCTGCATTAATGGTAATCGAATTAGCAGCGACATTCATTCTTGTGCCGTCCCAATCAGGTTTTCCCTCTTTCATAGCGCCAAAATCAACCAATGCATCCTTCGCCAGATTGATATTGATATCGCCGGTAATCTTGGCCTTCGGGGTATTAGGATCGCCTGTAGCTTTATCATATACAGATAAATACAGCTTAGCATCTTCACCCACAGTAACATTGCTCAAATTAAATTCACCGGTAGTTGTCGTATCACCATTAGTCTGCAAATTCAGCGCACCGGTTTCTACGGTAAGATTGTTGATAATAGCCTTACCTGTTCCATTGGTTTGGATTAACCCTTTATCTGATTTGTTGACAATGCTGTCGAAAGTAACTGTTTTACCACTATTAACCTCTATACGAGCACCTTTCGGCCCCTGTAATTCAATTTTCGAATTAACTGTCATATCGCCATCAAATGTCAATCCGGTTCTTTGTCCGTTTTGTGCTTCGATAATTACCTTATCAACTTTAGCCAGAACCTTCTCATCGGAAATTTTGAAGCCGGTTTGAACAGTCGTTCCAAGAATATGCAGTAACGGAGTATTTACTTGAGCCTCCAACTTTCTTGCTGCCAAATTACCAGCTATACCACGATAGACAAATTTTTCTGTTGCATTTATATTACCGGCAATTGCACTCTGATCCGATGCATGACCTTTAATATCTAAAACCTTTGTGTTGACAGTGCCGGCATTTTGGAAGAAGCCGTTATTAACAGTAATGCTTTCGCTGGCGTTCACTGTGCCTTCATTAGCAAACTTTTCGCCACTGCCAATGGAAATAGCAGCCTCATCAGATTTCGTTTCACCTGCTGCAACATTAACACTTGCCGCCAGCGCACTACCACTCACACCAACAACACCTGCCGCCAAAAGACCACACAAAATTTTTCTTGCCAAAGCCTTACTACTCTTCATCGTTAATCCCAACCTTTCACCAAAAATTTTTACACTAACAAATCCAAGTAAGGTTTACAGCTTACGCCGTGAAGCTTCATCTATTACGGCGATTGCCGTAACGAACAAAAACTTTTAAAATATTTGTTCTGAGAGTTTAAAACAAGTTTCAGTAATAATAAACTTACTATTATAAATTACCTATCTTCTTAATAGCAATTAT
>ERZ1035006.1691-NODE-1691-length-13907-cov-6.265521_pt1 | contig 13907 bp, 12 predicted proteins | sample MGYA00520694_ERZ1035006 | MGnify/ENA primary metagenome ERZ1035006 (study PRJEB33766, sample SAMN09781746) | gut metagenome | biome: gut microbiome | host: Homo sapiens | place: Madagascar | study: EMG produced TPA metagenomics assembly of the PRJNA485056 data... | reverse complement strand
GAAGCACGACTGACGACAAAGTCGGCAGGAATTTCGAGTATGAAAGAGGAAGAAATACGAAAATACAAAAAGACTGTAAAAAAGCAAAAATAAGTATAAAGTAATTTCAAAATCTACCGATATCTAATATAGAACATAACCGGATAGGAAAGGAATCCACCGGAAAATATAACAATTAAGGAAAATGAAACATTAGCGGAACGGATTCCGAAATCAGGGAGGAAAAAAATATGGTAGTACAACACAATCTTACAGCAATGAATTCAAGCAGAATGCTTAACATCACAACTGATTCTCAGGCAAAGTCCACAGAGAAATTATCTTCAGGTTATAAGATCAACCGTGCGGCAGATGACGCAGCAGGTCTTGCTATTTCTGAGAAGATGAGACGTCAGATCAGAGGTCTTACTCAGGCTAGCTCAAATGCACAGGATGGTATTTCCTGTGTGCAGACAGCAGAAGGCGCGCTGGCAGAAGTGCATGATATGCTCCAGAGAATGACAGAGCTTGCAGTAAAGGCAGCCAATGGTACACAGACAACATCTGATCGTGGTTATATCAATCAGGAAGTGCAGGCACTTGTATCTGAGATTGATCGTGTTGCTTCTACTACAACATTTAATGAACAAAAATTATTGGATGGTAAGTTCAAAAATGTTGGCCTTCAAGTTGGTGCTGAAGCTAATCAGTTGATTACATTGAATATTACAGGTATGAGCGCAAAGGGTATTGGATTGGTAGACCATAAAACGTATGGAACTATTACAGTAGGCGGTGGAACAGGTGTAAATGCACAGAAGGCTATTTCAATTATTAAAGAAGCTCTTGCTAAGGTATCCAGCCAGAGAGCAGATCTTGGTGCCGTTCAGAACAGATTAGAGCATACGATTAAGAACCTTGATAACGTTGTTGAAAATACAACAAGTGCTGAATCCTCTATCCGTGATACAGATATGGCTACTGAAATGGTAAGATACTCTAATAATAATATTCTGGCACAGGCTGGTCAGTCTATGCTGGCACAGGCAAATCAGGCAAATCAGGGTGTATTATCATTACTTGGCTAGTAGCTGACAGGATGATATACACGCTATATCAACAATATAAAAAGAAAACACGAATCCCCGGCAGATGCCGGGGATTTTATCATAAATAGGAATTATGCATGACCATAAATAAGGACTATGCATAAACATAAATTCTGATGTATGATAAGGATTGAATCGGATAAAAGGAGATACATATGAAAACAGTCATGTTTCTTGTCTGGAAAAGCTTTGGAAACGAGTTTATTATAGAAGAGCTGGAAAAAAGAGGGTATGAAATCGTTTTTTTTGATTTCCCTAAGGATACAGAAAATATACGGAACAGCGCGAATCTGACAGAATCGATCGCAAGGCGTATTTTGCAGACAAGACCTGATTTTGTATTTTCTTTCAATTATTATCCGGTCGCAGCGATCGCCTGCAAAGCATGCAGGACAAAATATGTATCCTGGGTATACGACAGCCCTTATATTCTGCTGTATTCACAAACAGTGCTTTATGATACGAACAGAGTTTTTGTTTTTGACAGCCACGAAGTGGAAAAATTGCGAGCACTTGGTGCAGAGCATGTATATTATATGCCGATGGGATCTGAAGTAGAATATTATGACACGCTGGAACCAACACCAGAGATGCATCAGATGTATGATAGTGATGTTACCTTTATCGGGTCCATGTACAGTGAGCAGCGCCAGTATTTGTATCATCATCTGGAAAATGTGGATGAATATACAAAAGGGTATCTGGATGGCATCATGCAGGTACAAAAAAGTCTGTATGGAATTGATGTACTGGAGGAGGCTTTGACACCGGATATTATCGGCAGAATGCAGAAGGTCTGCCCGGTACAGGCAAACGGAGATGGCATGGAGACAGTTGCATGGTCATTTGCCAACTATTTTCTGGCACGTAAAGTTACCCAGATGGAACGGCGAGAGCTGTTGGAAGCATTGTCGGAAAGATTTCAGGTAAAGCTGTTTACGCCGGAAAAAACACCGTTTCTGCCCAAAGTAGATAACATGGGACGGATCGATTATTACGAACGAGCACCATATGCCATGAAATGTGCGAAGATCAATCTGAATATTTCACTCCGCAGCATTCATACGGGTATTCCACTCAGAGCACTTGATATTATGGGATGCGGCGGCTTTCTGATCACAAATTATCAGGCAGATTTCAATGAATATTTTGTGCCGGATGAGGATTATGTATTCTATGATGGAAAAGAAGATCTTCTCAATCTGGTGGAGTATTATCTGGAACACGGGGAGGAACGAAAGAAAATTGCGGAGAATGGATATCGCAAGGTAAAAGAACTGCTTTCCTATGGAGGACAGATAGATAGAATACTGGATATGATTTAAAATAGCATAACAGAAAAATGCTCAGATCCTATGATCTGAGCATTTTTCTGCTAAGAGTACATTATAACTCATGATTTATTTCTGTGTTTTTTGTAGAAATTGAATTCTTTCCTGCGCCAGATCATAGGAGCCGCACTTTTCATAAAAGAGCAGCGCATTTTCCGGTTGCCCTATCATTTCATAGACAACACCCAGATGGTAATAAGCACGGAAGGAATTTGTGCCAAGTGTAAAGAATTGATCTGTTTGTGTTGCTTTGATAAACTGCAGCGCAGCTTTCATATAGTTTTCATTCCGTATATAAACCGTTCCCATCAAAATGAGAAAGTCGGCTAAAAAATCAAAATAAGGATATATTTGTTCTAAAAAGCATAAGGCATCTTTTTCACGTTTAGTATTTAAAAGGGAATAGCCATAATGAACCACCATAAGTTGAACAAATTCGGATTCTGGAGCTAAATTGAAATTGAGCCCTTTTTCATAATAAAAAGAAGCCTTTTCAAAATCACGCAGCATGTAATAACTTTGACCGATTTGAAAGTAGGTATAGGAATCAGGATACTGTGATTCTGAGGAAAGCAAAATATCAAGGTTACGTTTGGCTTTGGCATCTGTTTCGTCACGGCTTCCTAAATAACCGTCGTGGTCGACATATAAAGGAATATGGAAGGATGAAAATGGAGTTTCAGATTCGTTTATTGGAAGAACCTGTTCGTGAATAGGCCTTTTATACATATAAATATGTCTGTTAAAGAGACGCTCTACATGATCTACAATAACACTATTAAGTGTATCTGGAGAATTCCGAACAAGACACCCAACACTAGTAGGATGTGCATTGATCAATGTATATATTTCTTCCATATTCGCAGAAGTTACATATTCATCAGTATCGAGTACTAAAATCCAGTCATTTGTTGCTTTGGAAATAGAAAAATTTCTGGCAGCGGCAAAGTCGGAAATCCAGTCAAAGCGAAAAACATGCTCTGTATAGTTGTGTGCTACTTCAAGGCTGTTATCTGTAGAGCCTGTATCCACGACAATAATTTCCAAAGGAAGCTCTTTTACGGAAGAAAGACAACGATCCAGTTTATCAGCTTCATTTTTTGTGATCATACAGAGTGAAATTGGTATCATAAGCATTCCTCATACTTTCTAATTGTTTTTTGCGTGTAAAGGTAAGGCTACCGGCGTAAAATCTGACCAGACAGAAATTTAGGAATCAGATGGCAGATTTGCAAGGCGTTCCTGTGACATTGGAAAGTTACCGGCTTGTATGTAGAATTTACGTGCTTCGTCATACTGTCCATAAGCCTCATAAATACAACCAATATTATGGTAGGCTCTATAAGAATTCGTGCCTTCATCAAAATGCCGCGAACAGGAAGTGGCTTTTAAAAATTCAAGCAGTGCCTTGTCATTCTGCCTTGTCTTTAAATAAATATTTCCCATTAAAAAAAGAAAATCCGCAATAGTACAAAAACTCTCGTATACATTCTGCAGAGAAAGAGCCTTTTCAATTCTATTGGTATAGAGCAGAGAATATCCATAGGAAATGATCATTCTCTGGACGTATTCCAGATTTTCATCAACATCAAGATAAAAGCCCTGATCAAAATAAGAATAAGCGTTCTCATAGTCGCTTTTTAACATATAACTTTCGCCAAGCTGGTAATAAAGATAAGGATCCTTTGGGTCTTTCTGAAGCTCTGTCAGCAACAGTCGGATGTTTCTTTGTGCCTTTGCTTCCAGTTCCTCTTTAGAACCATTATAACCGGTATGCTTCACTGTGAGAGGCATTTCAAAGCCGTATAACTGACTGCCATCTCTGGAAGTTACCTGCTCATGAATGCTACCGGTATAGTAATATAGCCGTCTGTCAAATAATCGTTCTACATAGTCATAAGAATGAATGGGTTTGTGATCCTTATCGTAGCATATATTATCTCTGTATAATTGCCCGATCGCATAGGGATATTCTGCCATTAGCTTCTGGATAGCGGTAAAATCCAGTTCTTCTACAAATTCGTCGCAGTCAATAATGAGAACCCAGTCATTGCTGGCCTGCGAAATAGAGAAATTTCTTGCTTTTGAAAAATCATCACACCACAGAAAATCTAGCAGTTTATCTGCATATTTTTTAACCAGTTCTTTTGTCTTATCTGTAGAGCCGGTATCTACTACAACAATTTCAAAAGGGTGTCTGGATAACCTTTGTAAACAGTTTTCAATATTTTTTTCTTCATTTTTTACAATCATACAGACAGAAATAGGGAGCATGAGACGGACCTCGCATATTAATATTGGAAATTTGGCTATAACTGCCGCCATTTAGTAAAGTTAATATAGAAAGCTAAATTGCTGTTTAATAAAGCAGCCAGATAACAAAATGCACTGTTGGAAATGATCATACCTTTACACATACTGAGAAGCTGCATATCTATATAATTTTTCCCATTTATATTACCTCGGATAAAGATAACCTCTTTTGCCAATGTAAGGCCAAGCTCTTCTTTATGGAGCTCACACCAGCTCAGATCATCGGAAAAAACAAAAAGGGTTGAATCGGGGTGGCTTGCGAGTAGTTTCTGAATAGCAGAGTAGTAAAATTTAGAATCAAGACTAACTCCTAATGTCAGAAAATCCCCCCTTCGGATATGTACACCTACAGATAAAGAAGACTTTATCTGAGAAGCATATCTTAGATTTTTCTCGTCTGATATGGGTGGAAAAGAGAGTTCTTCCATAAACAAAGATCGGTAAGCATTGAGCCAGCTTTTGTTGATCCAGTATCCAAAATAATATACAATCTCATCATTGTATTTTAGTATTTCAGGATGGTATTCATAACAAGGAATGGGAAATACCTGTCCGGAAAAAGGATTAGCTGATTTATAATTTTGTGCTTCTGCGATCATGGAAACATGAAAACCCATGTTTGCAAGGCTGTCAGCCATTCCAATTCCTTTTTTTCTGTTTTCGACAAGGATACTCCACGCGTCTGTGCCGAGCTGTTGGCTTAAAAGATTTGGCTTCAGCCCAAAAACTTTTTCAAGCTCATAGCCATTATGCTGATGTTTAAAAAAGAAGAAAGAATCATCCAAAAACCATTCTTCAGGATGTCCTGTTGAGAGCTGACCGTATCGGTAAAAAATATATTGAAATATTTGGTTGGCCAGACCGCCGTTAAAATACTGAATACGCATAAGATGTCCCTTCTTGCAATATTTTCTATGTATTACTATTTATTTCGGACAGATTGGGAGAATTCTTAACCAAAAAGCTTGCCCCAAAATGATACAAAAGAGTCCTCGGTAAACCCCGTTTCCTTTGGAAGAATGATGAATCTGCTGCTGTATTATTCTCCATGTGCGTTCAGTATGCAGCTTATGATAGGATACCGGATGATATCTGTATCTTATTTGTGGGCGAGTGTATACAATTTGTTGTAAAAGGAAGGATGAATTCAGTTGCCTTTTTCTTCATGAAAGATCCTTTTTGCAAATACGTAATCTCTCCTTTGCAGGCGCAAATGTGCCGCAGGCTTCGTAGCTGGTTATTGCCTGTGCTATATTGCCGGTGCATTCTAAGATAACACCTATATTATAATGTGCTCGATAGCTATTTGCCCCATCTACAGTACATGTCTTAAAATGTGTTGCTTTTTCAAATTCAGCAATTGCCTTTGGAAACATGGCATTATTCATATAAATCAGTCCCATAAGAAATACAAAATCCGCATTTTTAGCAAAAGCATTGCAAATTCCTGTAAAGGAAAGAGCCTTCTGATACTCTTTTTGTTCCAACAGACTGTATCCGTAGCTAAGCACCATTGTCTGAACATATTCCAAATCGGGATCCAGATCAAAAGATAATCCGGTCTCAAAGTATTGTATGGCGGTTTCGTACTGCCCTAGAGCAGAGTATGCCTGCCCTAACTGGTAGGCGGTATAGGGATCTTTCTGCTGCATGAAAGCTGCTTTTAACAAAACGATATTTCGTTTACACTTTCCATGCAATATCTCAGCAGTCTCATAACCTGAATGATTAAAGGATAGTGGCAGATCCACAAAACGATCAGCTTCTGCTTTAGGAAGAGAAGAATTGGAACCTTCCGGTGTCAGCTGTTCATGGATAATTCCTTCATAATGATAGAATTTGCGATTATAAATACGTCCCATGCGTGATGTGGCAAAGGTCATTTCACCTTGCAGGGGATAAGCATCCCTCCGGAGAATTGTGCCTATTTTTTCAGTGTTTTTTGGATTGTTGATAAACGCAAGTAATGCATTGTTATCAAATGAGGTCAGTATTTCATCTGCGTCAACAACCCAGATCCAGTCGGTTTTAGACTGGAGTGCACAAAAGTTACGTGCGCTGGAAAAATCGTTGCGCCAATCAAAATGACAAAGAAGATCGTTCGTTCTGAGTTTCTTTTTTAAAATAGGAATCGTCTGATCGGTAGAACCGGTATCTGCAACGACAATATTGACAGGCAGATGCTGGAGTGCCGAAATACAGTCTGCAATGCAGGCTTCTTCATTTTTACAGATGATACATACGCTGAGTAACATTCAAAACTCCCTCTCGATATAGGATAGACGCATAAGTTTTTTCAACCGATTATGTATAGATTTATATGGTCTTGTCCTTTTGAATCCAGTGTTAAACTATATAGTATGATGTAAGTGTCAAAAGTCCAAAATTCACTCTTGACACTCATATCATAGTATCACATATAGAAAAAAAGTGAAATTGGAAGATAAAAAGAAGAAGCTTGTTTGTTGTGCAGAAAGGTAGCACATGATATACTGGATTTATGAAAAAACTGAGTATTATCGTACCATGCTATAACGTAGAAAACTTCATAGACAGATGCCTTTCATCCCTGACAGGGCAAACACTTTCAAAGGAATGTTACGAGATAATTCTGGTGGATGATGCTTCGACGGACAGGACATGGCAGCATATCAATGAATGGGAGAAAAAATACCCTGATCTTATACTGGCAGTGCATTGTGATGAAAATGGAAAAATGGGAAGGGCTAGAAATATAGGCCTGTCTTATGCTACAGGGGAATATGTCGGATTTACGGACAGCGATGACTGGGTGGAATCGGAAATGTTTGCAGCACTCCTTGCAGAAGCGGAGAAAAATAAGGAAGATGTTGTTAGCTGTGGACACATTAGAGATTATGGTAATAATGGAAATATGCTGACTGGAAGGGGAAACGGAAAAATATGCAGACTAGCGATTACTACAGAAGAGCAGCGAAAACGTTTTATCATGGACAGCCCAATGCGCTTTAATGTATGGGATAAAATTGTACGAAAAGAAATACTGGATCGGAATGAAATCTGTTTTCCTGAACAGGTAGCCTATGAGGATATTTATTTTAGTGCTTTGTTACATATGTATGTACAAAAAGTAGCGCATATAGATATGGTTTATTATCATTATTATGTGAATCCGGATTCTACAGTATTAAAGAAAAATGTGGCTTATCATTATGATATTATGACAGTTAATGAAAAACTGTGGAAAACTTTAAAAGCTAGAGGACTCTGGGATCGATATAAAGAGGCGCTGGAAATAGATATGCTTTTTATATGGTATCTGGCAACCTTGAAGATTATTTGCCTTCGGTTTGAGAGACCACCCTATGACATGTTCTGCAGATTAAAGAAAATGACTTTGTTATATATGCCGGATTGCCTAAAAAACGCATATATTCCGGTATATATGAAGGAGTTTTATCAGCTCCTTCTGAAGCTGTTGGAAATGCAGATATCGCCCGAAGTACTTTCCCAGATTGCAGAGATGTACAGACAGTATGTACAAATAGACAAGGTGTAATGCGGAAAACGCCAGAAAGAAATAGATATTGCAGATAATAAAAAGTATGCAAAACACTAAAAAGACATGCTATGAAAAATATAGTTTTGTGCCGATATAAATAATAACAGCAAAGAACCCAGAAAGAAGAGGGAATTACAATGGAAGAACAGAAAAAACAGAAAAAACAGCAATTAGAAGCACTTGAACTTGGCAGCGAATACATTGCAAAACTGATTCCGGCGATGAAGGAGATCATACCGGAGCTCAGAGGGGCAGAGATGCCGGATACAGAAGACTATCTGAATCAGCAGCTTGACGGGCTGAACTATGTGATCGATATTATCAATATTACAATTCCGTTCCTGAATGAAAAGGAAGAGGTGTTAAATAAGGATGCAATGGAAGAAAAAATACAGAATCTGAACCGGGCACTTGGAAATAACAGTCATGCAATGATCGCGAATGCGTTTGAAGCGGATATTTTACCGATGCTCGATATTTACAGACAGATCGCACTGGTTGTACTGGAGAGGGAAAATAATGAGCAGTAATAAAAACGAAATTCACAAAGGATTTACACTTGGAATGGATGCAATGCCGGTATTTCTGTTTGCCTGGAGTGTGATCATGATAGCATCCGGATTTCACAGCGCCTTATTTCTGGTTGAATGTGCAGTTCGCTTTAATTGAATAAAGTGTGTAGAAAATAAAGAAACGCATGATATTAAATTGACTGAGGATAGCAGAAATGCTATCCTCAAAACATATACAGCATCTGGTATTTCTTTTGTGATGACAGGCATTGCCTGCCCTATCCAGTCTTATCTGTTCAGATCAGAATTCCATGCTTATATAACTAAATAGGTAGAGCAGGAGTCAAAGCTGAAGGATAATAAGGATAAAGAAAGATGGCTCCTGCCGGAAAGGAGCTTACATGCAGAAAAAACAGGTACAGGTTATTTTTATCAATCTGGGAGAGAAGGGAATTTCCGGAAGTCCGGGAGAAAAAGGAATATTGCCGGATGACAGTAGCGAAAAGGAAAATCAATACAATCTGCCAGAACAGAATCGGACGTCTTTGTTTGTCAGCGAGGCAGAAAGCCAATATCGGTATGATTCCGCAAAAGAGGATGTATTCAAACAATCAAAAAGCCGGTATGCGACAGAGGCTGATATTGCAGAAGCTGCATATAAATCCGTTATGCAGGAGGCTTACCAGTTCTTAAACGAATATAAGGTGGCACGTAACCATAAGGATCTCCTGCTTCGGGCGATTTTCAAGAACAAGGAAGAAATGCTGAGTCTTTATAATGGGCTGAATGGTTCTTCTTATACAGATGCTTCTGCTTTAGAGATTACAACACTGGAAAATGCAGTTTATATGTCTGTACAAAATGACGTATCGTTTGTATTTCTGTCAGAGGTTTATATGATCGAGCACCAGTCCAGTGTCAACCCGAATATGCCGCTTCGCAATCTGCAATATATTACAAAGGTGTTGTCAATGCTCACGGCAGAGAAAGATATTTATGGCAGCAGGCTAATAAGCCTGCCAACGCCGCGATTTGTAGTTCTGTATAATGGCATAGAGCAAATGCCGGAAAAGACAGTTTTGAGGCTCTCAGATGCATACGAAAAGAAGCAGGAAGAACCGGAGCTTGAGCTTATTACAACAGTATTAAATATCAATGAGGGCTATAATGAAGGACTGAAAAATGCCTGCAGACTGCTAAAAGATTACACGCTATTGATCACGAAGATCCGGGAAAAGCAGAAAACGATGGAACTGCAATATGCGGTTTATCTGGCAATTGAGGAATGTATCAGGGAAGATGTACTAAAAAAAATTTTAATCAAATACAGAGCGGAGGTTATTGCGATGATGTTATATGATTATGACATGGAGAAGCATATAAAAAGCGAGAAAGCGTATGAATATGAGCGAGGAATGGAGCGAGGAATGGAGCGAGGAATAGAAAAAAACACCATTTTGATGCTGCGTAACCTGATGCAGACAATGAACATTACAGAAGCAGAAGCGAAAAAGTATCTGAAGTTAGAATAATGGATGCTAATTATTTTCAGTCATCTGTCCGATATATTAAATAAGTGCGAACGGAATCGCGGAAAAGGAAACAGAAGTCCCTGCGCATAGCAGGGACTTTTTTATATAATGGGTGATAAAAAACAAGCTGTTAAAGGAACAAGGCTATGAAGCGAATCAAAAAACAGGAAGTGTTGGAATCAATCACACTTCTTGAAAGTGCAAATGAATATGTAACTGCGGATCTGAAACCGGAGGAACTTATGAATATCCTGACGCAGTGTCAGGAAGCTGCAATTCTGACCGGAAACGATCTGGAGACGCAGGGTGAGAGCACAAAAGAACTGATAACGATGCTGGAGGAGTATTGCGAACTGATTTTTCAGATTAGCCAGAGCATGGATGATCCGGAGAACAGAAAGCAGCTGGCACAGACTGTTCGGAACCTTTTGATCCGATTACACAGCAAAGCTGTGGAACTGTTACCGGAGAATCGCAAGGAAATTGTATTTCTTCCGTATAAGGCAAGCATGTGGGACAGTCTGGAAAGTGTATGGAAAGCAGCGGATGCAGATCCGGAATGCGACGCATATGTGATACCGATTCCGTATTATGATAAAAATCCGGATGGAAGTTTTCGGGAAATGCATTATGAGGGAGATCTGTTTCCTGATTATGTACCAATCACAAGATATGATGCATACAGTTTGGAAGAACGCAGACCGGATGCGATTTATATTCATAATCCGTATGATAATTGTAATTTAGTCACATCGATAGATCCGCAGTACTATGCAAGCAGGTTAAAGAATTACACAGATTGTTTAATATATATTCCATATTTTGTAGTGGATGAAGTAAGAAATATTGATAGACTGGAGCATTATGTAATATGCCCGGCGGTAATCTGCGCAGACTATGTTATAGTTCAATCTGAAAAGGTAAAAGAAAAATATGGCGAGATATTAAATCAGTATTTTTCAGCAGCGAGGGGAAAAAAAACAGATTTTTCTGAAAAGATATGGGGGATTGGATCTCCGAAATTTGATGCAGTAAACAAGGAAAAATTACGGATACAGGATCTTCCGGAAGAATGGATAAAGATAATCGGAAATGGTGACAGAAAAATCATATTTTATAATACACATTTGAGTCTTCTTATGCCCCTGTATTATAAAAGGTTTCTTTTAAAATTGAAAAATGTACTGGCATATTTCAAACAGCGAAATGACGTTGTTTTGTTATGGAGACCGCATCCTTTGGCGATACAGACGATTCGTTCAATGAATCCGGCGGCACTTGAACCTTATCTTGAAATTGTTAATCAATATAAAGAAGAAAAATGGGGAATATATGATGATACAGCTGATATGGATCGGTCAATTGCGATTTCCGATGCCTACTATGGTTCAGATAGTTCTCTGGTCCCTATTTATAGACAGACTGGTAAGCCAATATTATTACACAGTCTGAATGTACCAACGGAGGTTATATGAAAAAAGTTATTACATATGGATCATTTGATCTTTTCCATGAAGGACATTACAGATTACTTGAGAGAGCAAAAGCCTTAGGTGATTACTTAATTGTTGGAGTGACCACGGAGCATTATGATGAATCACGCGGAAAGCTTAATGTTGTTGACTCTCTTATGGAACGAATTGAACACGTAAAGCAGACAGGATTCGCTGATAAAATTATTATAGAGGATCATGTTGGACAAAAGATAGAAGATATACAGAAATATGGTGTAGATATATTCACAGTAGGATCTGATTGGGCAGGAAAGTTTGAATATATAAAAGATTATTGTGAAGTTGTTTACCTTGAAAGAACAAAAGGAATATCAAGTACTATGTTACGTGATAGGAATTTTGGCATAGTTAGATTGGGAATTATAGGATCTGGCAGAATCGCAAAACGTTTTGTACCGGAAGTGAAGTATGTTAGCGGTGTGAATACAGAAGTGGTATTTAATCCTCACATAACAAGCGCAAAAGCGCTTGCTGAGGAAAATGAACTCAAAGTATATACTGATGAACTTTCTGTATTATATGAGCATTCGGATGCGATATATATTGCTTCGCCGCATAATACGCATTATGCATATATTAAAGACGCTTTACAGCATGGGAAACACGTGTTATGCGAAAAACCAATGGTTTTGAAGAAGGAAGAGGCAGAAGAACTTTTTGATCTTGCAGAAAAAAATAATGTTACGCTGATGGAGGCAGTTAAGACGGCGTATTGTCCGGGATTTACAAAATTAGTTTCTACAGTGAAAAGTGGACATATAGGGAAATTATATGATGTGGAAGCAGGATTTACAAAGCTGATCAGTAATACAAAATCGAGAGAGTTTGACTATAAGGAGAATGGAGGAAGCTTTACAGAACTTGCAACGTATCCTTTGCTTGCTATTGTAAAATTGCTAGGACGAAATTATGAAGATATTTCGTTTCACTCATTCTTTGGCAATAATGGTGTTGATATATATACTAAAGCGTATTTAAAATATGAAAATGCTATTGCTACTGTGAAAGTGGGTATAGGTGTTAAGTCAGAGGGAAATCTTGTTGCATCCGGAAGTAACGGTTATCTGATAGCGGATGCCCCATGGTGGAAAACAAAGAATTTTGAACTGAGGTTTGAAGACCCGGAAATGAATGAAAAATATTTTGAAAAGTTTCTTGGACAGGGATTAAGGTATGAAATTGCTGCATTTGTTAATGGAATTAACGGACATTTGAAGTATAGTTTGAACCTGACCAAAGAAGACTCGATCTTTTTTAGTGAAGTAATAGAAAAATATCTTTTATACCGAGAAAAAAAGCATAAGGAAGGTTGATTTGAAAATGGCTATACCCCAAATAATGGAAATGTCTCAGGAAGATTTGCAGAAGATGCATAGACTTCAACTGATGATATTTACCGAAATTGATAGATTGTGCAGAGCCAACCATATTAAATATACTTTGTGTGGAGGAAGTCTCCTGGGGGCAATCCGTCATAAAGGATTTATTCCCTGGGATGATGATATTGATATTTCCATGCTCCGGGAAGATTATGATCGGTTTTGTAAGGTGTGCGAAGAACAATTGGATTGGGAAAAATATTTTCTTCAAAACACGGACACAGATCCAGAATACAGATTTGTTTACGGGAGGATGCTTTTAAATGGAACATCATATATAAGATCGGGGCAGGAACATATGAAGTTTAGAAATGGGATATTTGTTGATATTTTCCCACGGGATGGTTGCTCAGATAATATTTTCTTGTTTAAGATACAGAGAATGCTGGGATTTGTTATGCGAAAGATTCTATATTCACCCATTGGTTGTGTCCGAGCACAGAAATTACATTCTAGGCTAACTTTTAAAATATTAAGAATTGTTCCGCGCACACTGGTTCTTAAAGTTTTAACCTTTATTCAAAAATTAAATTTTAACCAAAAAACAGATGTTGTTTATTGCTATGGATTAATGGGTTATGCAGAAAAACGAAAAGTTGATATGGGAAAAACTGCATATAAACAGTATAAGAAATCACTAAGAAAAGAAACAAGTATTCAAAAAATGGAACGAAAAACACGGGAAAAGGGGTTAAAG
>ERZ1035006.1690-NODE-1690-length-13908-cov-5.191655_pt1 | contig 13908 bp, 10 predicted proteins | sample MGYA00520694_ERZ1035006 | MGnify/ENA primary metagenome ERZ1035006 (study PRJEB33766, sample SAMN09781746) | gut metagenome | biome: gut microbiome | host: Homo sapiens | place: Madagascar | study: EMG produced TPA metagenomics assembly of the PRJNA485056 data... | reverse complement strand
ATATGAAAATATGCTTTGAAATGAGTTTATCACTTCAAAGCATATTTAGCAAGTTAATTAATTCAGATAATACACACTGCCCTTAGCATCATATACCTTGGCATTCGGTGCAAAATGGTCTACCTCACTCACATCTGAATTTTTATTATCCGTATCTGTTGACTCGTCACTGCCCTTTCCAGTATCTACAGCATCATCATTTGCTGAACCAGCACCTGTCGAATCATCTGAGCTATCGTCATTTGCTGAATCATTATCTGAAGAATCAGCATCTGTTGGACTATCTCCTGCTTCGTCTTTATCAGAAGCATTCTTGTCCAGACTGCCAGAAGCTGTAACTGCACCGCTCTGTGCTTTCGGTATTTCATCAACAATAGCAGTTCCATCATCATTTATAGTGCCATTATATAGGTCATACTCAAAGGTGAAGCCCTCAGATGTCTCCACACTCAGATATACTCTCACTGCGCAGTCCGCACTCACATCAAATGACTTCTTAAGCTCAACCTCCCCTGCAACTGTGGTCTGGCTTCCAGAATCAAGTATGGCATTTCTATCCATTGACAGAGCATTTATCAGGTCAATTCTCTCACACTCTTCTACCTTATCGCTGGTCTTGCTAACAGTTCCTGAGGTTTTACTATCATCTGACTTGTCCTTGGAATCAGCATCATCCTCGTCTATCTCAGGATTATAGCCCGTTCTCTCAACTATCAGGTCAAATGCCTGTATGCCATATTTTCCAGTATTGAGGTTCACATCATTTGAGGTGTTAAAGACCAGCTTGCCATCACTAAAGGTTGGTGCCTCAGCCATTTTTCCATTGACCACATTACTGAATTCTTCCTGTATTCCCTCGTAGTCAGTTCTGACTTCCGTTGCCCGGCTCTCTCCATCCACAAATAAAAATGTCAGATTTCCCTTGTAGGATTCACTGAGTGGTAAAGTCACATCTCCGACAAATTTAATTCCATCCAGTTCAAGGGGATACTCATTGGCTCCAAAATATACACTTACCTGTGTAGTTTCCGTATATTCCTTTGGCACAACAGACACATGTACAGTATATGTCTCTGCTTCAAAGTCCGTATCTATCACATCCACGCTCCAGTTTTCAACCTTGCTGGCTTCCTCCTCCAGTGTGGCTTTGATATTGCTCTGTAAATTAGACATATCTGTTACCAGTATGTCAGTGTTATCCTGAATGTATGAAATTGTATTTGTCAAAGTTTCCACCCTTGTGTGTAAAAATACAGTGGCTGCACCAAGCGCAGCCACCACTATTACGTCAAGAGCGATTAAAACAATAGCACTCTTTTTCATTCATTATGCCTCTTTTATTCCTCAGGTTTAACGATTGCAATGTGTACATCATCAAGCTGCTTCTGCTCTACAACTGCAGGTGCGCCCATCATTACATCCATTGCATTCTTGTTCATTGGGAATGGAATAATCTCTCTGATACTTTCCTCTCCACAGATTAACATAATCATTCTGTCTACTCCAGGAGCGATACCAGCGTGTGGTGGTGCTCCATAGCAGAATGCATTGTACATTGCAGGGAATTTTGCTTTTACATCATCCTCGCCCAAGCCTACAAGCTTGAATGCCTCAATCATGATTTCAGGGTCATGGTTACGGACAGCTCCTGATGAAAGCTCTACTCCGTTACATACAAGGTCGTACTGGTAAGCAAGAATCTCAAGCGGCTCCTTGTTCTTAAGCGCATCCATTCCGCCCTGTGGCATAGAGAATGGGTTATGGCAGAACTCAAGCTCGCCTGACTCCTCACCAATCTCATACATTGGGAAATCTACAATCCAGCAGAACTCATATGTATCCTGCTTCATATGTGAAGGTACTGCTGCACCCAGTAATTTTCTAAGAACACCGGCTGTCTTCTGGGCTGCAAGCTTCTTACCTGCTGTGAGTCCGATAAAATCGCCCGGCTTAAGGTTAAGCTTATTTTTAACCTCATCTTTTCTCTCCTGAAGGAACTTAGCGATTCCTCCAACCAGCTCACCATTTTCATCAACCTTGAACCAGTATGCCTTGTTGGCTGTAGCAACCTCTACCTCAGCACACATTGCATCAATCTGCTTTCTGGTACCTGTGTAGCCGTCACATACAACAGCCTTTACTGTCTGTCCCTCGAATGGTCCGAATCCACAATCAGCGAGAAGCTCTGTTGCATCCTGAAGGATTAAGTCAATACGAAGGTCCGGCTTGTCGGAACCATACTTGTCCATAGCCTCAAGATATGGGATTCTCACAAATGGGGCCTGTGAAGCTGTATGATATACACCATGCTCTGCAAATACAGGTGGAAGAACCTCCTCAACTACTGCAAAGACATCCTCCTGAGATGCAAATGACATCTCCATATCAAGCTGATAAAACTCTCCTGGTGAACGGTCTGCTCTGGCATCCTCGTCACGGAAGCATGGAGCAATCTGGAAATACTTGTCAAATCCAGAAGCCATGAGAATCTGCTTAAACTGCTGTGGAGCCTGTGGAAGAGCATAGAACTTTCCAGGGTGATTTCTTGATGGTACAAGATAATCTCTTGCTCCCTCCGGTGATGAACATGTAAGGATTGGAGTTGTAATCTCCATAAATCCAAGTGCTGTCATTCTCTGGCGGAGCTCAGCAACAATCTTGCTTCTGAGCACGATATTTTTCTTTACCTCTGGATTTCTGAGGTCAAGATAACGATACTTGAGACGGGTATTCTCATCAGCATCCTTTGACTGGTTAATCTCAAATGGAAGTGCATTGTAACGGCATTTTCCGAGTACATTGACAGCTGTTGGAACTACCTCAATCTCTCCTGTTGGAAGCTCAGCATTCTTGCTTGAACGCTCACGAACCTCTCCAACAACCTGAATGGTAGACTCCTTATTAAGCTCATCGATAACATTCATCATTTCCTCTGTTTCGATGACAATCTGTGTTGTTCCATAAAAATCTCTGAGGATTAAGAATCCCAGATTTTTGCTTACTTTACGAATGTTCTCAAACCATCCTACAAGTGTAACCTGCTCCCCTGCATTTGCAAGACGAAGCTCGCCACAGTTGTGTGTTCTTGACTGTGTCATTTTGTTTTGCTCCTTATATATCATATTTTATATTAATTTACTCGCCAAACTAAGCTGCCGGTGGCATGTTTTATGTATGCCTGACAACTTAAATCGCAAGTGTTAAAAATTTTAGCTGCTTACAAAGATTATTTATTGAAAAACTCAACAAACTCCTCATATCCGTCCTTCTCAAGCTGCTCTTTCTGGAATTTCTTGTTTTTGTTCATTCTGACAACAAGCACCTGCTGCCCCTTGGCTCTTGCCTCTGATGCCTGTTTCATGACATCCACAAGCTTGTCCGCAGGATATTTTTTCTCAACAAGATAAGCGACCTTCTTTGGACTCTCCGGAATCTTGAAGCCACTCTCCATAAGAAGGAGGATGATTCTCTCAAAACCAATTGAGAAACCACAGGCTGGCACATCATTTCCAGTAAACTTGCCAATCATCTTGTCGTAACGTCCGCCGCCACCGCAGGCTGCACCAAGCTCTGGCATGGCAATCTCAAAGATTGTGCCTGTGTAGTAGCTCATACCACGGACAAGTGTAGGATCAAATACAAGGTTGAACTCAGCTCCCTTTGTGGCATTGACAGCCGTTGCTATCTCTGTCATATTTATAACCACTTCTTCGTCCAGATATTCTCCCAGAGTATTCTTTAAAAGCTCTACTCCCTCTGCCACATCCTTCTTGTCCTGTAAAAGTGCAAAAAGGTTGAGATATTTGTCAATTGACTCCTGTGTATAGCCATTCTTTGCCAGCTCCTCAGATACGCCCTCGACTCCAATCTTGTCCATCTTGTCAAGAGTGATAAATACGCTGTCATAGTCCTCCTCAGCAAAACCGCTGTAGGCAGCCATTGCCTTGAGGATTCTTCTCTCGTTTATTCGAATCTCAAAGTTTTTGAATCCCAGACGTCCAATTGTTGTAGTTGTAGCTGTGATAAGCTCTATCTCAGCAAGATTGCTTGGCTCTCCTAAAATATCAATATCGCACTGTGTGAACTGTCTGTAACGTCCTCTCTGTGGGCGGTCAGCTCTCCACACGCTTCCCATCTGTAATGCCTTAAATGGTGAAGGAAGGTTGTTTGCATTGTTTGAATAAAAACGCGAAAGTGGAACTGTAAGGTCATATCGCATACCAAAGTCTACTATATCAGCCTCTTCCTTTGCGTTCTCTAAATCAAGCTTCTCTCCTCGCTTCATTACCTTAAAGATAAGCTTTTCATTTTCTCCTCCCTGCTTGTTGGAAAGGTTTGCTATGTTTTCCATGCATGGTGTCTCTATCGGTGTAAATCCAAAGCTGCGATATGTGTCCTTGATTACGTTTGTGACATAATCACGGATTTCCATCTCAGCTGGTAATATATCTTTCATGCCGTTTACAGGCTTTTTGCTTAATGCCATCTGACTTCCTCCATCTGATTTTTTGTATACCACTAGCCATTATAATCTGTTTTTCTGCGAGAATCAATCCCAGAGGTGGGGTATATTTGATTTTTGTTTGCCTGTATTCGTTGTATAGACATGCTATGTCGTGATGATTGCAAAGCTATTGTTAGTAATGTGGATGATATCAAAAACTACACACCTATCGGTATGTAGTTTTTTAACTATTCGTTATTGCATCAAGTCCAATGCTTTATTTTTCCTCAAACAGCTTCTGCTTCCTCTCAATCATCTCATCAATCCTATCTATATACTGCCCCACATCCTTGACATTCTCACATCTCTCGATTCTGTGTGTGCCATCCGGATTAGGTTCAGCCCAGACACGTTTTGTAGAAGCCCCGGCTCCGCATGCCACGATGGTCTGTTTCTCCTCCATAATAAGAATGTTGTATACACCAGCCTTGCCTGCCTTGGCATAGCCCACATTCTCCATATTACCAGCCATGCCCTTCTGGCGGTAAAGGTAATATGGCTCAAGCCCTATCTCCTTACAGTATTTCTCACAGACACTCATATGCTCCTGAGTATTCACCATCTGCATATCCTGATATCTGTCCTTAAAAATAGTCAGGCGGGCGGCTCTCTTTATAGCCAGCGAATGGATTGTCACATTGTCCGGGTTAAGCTCCTTTATGACCTCCATGGTGTGCTTCACGTCATCAATGCTCTCCTCCGGAAGTCCCATGATTAAATCCATGTTTATATTATCAAACCCCAGCTCTCTTGCCAGCTTAAAGCTCTCAATTGTGTCCTCTACAGTATGGTGTCTGCCGATTATATCCAGCGTCTCCTGCTTCATGGTCTGTGGATTTACCGAGATACGGCTGATTCCGTTTTTCTTCAGAGCCATAAGCTTTTCTCTGGTAATAGAGTCAGGGCGTCCTGCCTCAACTGTAAACTCCAGACAGTCCTTCAAGTCAAAGCTGCACCTTATTTTCCTTATCAGCCTGTCAAGCTGGTATGGTTCAAGAGTGGTCGGTGTGCCGCCGCCTATATAGATTGAGTTAAGCTTTTTGTGATAAAATTTCTGGGCCGTATAATCAATCTCTTTTTCAAGCGCATCCAGATACCTGTCTACTGATTTACGCCATACGCCAAGGGGGTAGGATGTAAATGAGCAGTAGGCACAAGTGCTTGGGCAGAATGGTATGCCTATATACAGGCTGTAACCATTGTCATAGTCCACCTTGTCTAAGAGGTCTTTCTCTCTCTTTGCTATATCCACAGAAAGCTGTGCCTTCTCGTCACTTGCCAGATAGACATCCTTCATATATCGGAAAACCTCATCATCTGAGGCTCCCTCATCCAGAAGCTTCATGGCTATTTTGGTAGGTCTGATTCCTGAAAGGGTTCCCCATGGAAGCTCCCTGCCAAGTCCTGTTGACACCATCTTGTAAAGCTCCTGCTTTAAGACATTTTTCTTTTCCTTGCGATTGAGCCCTTCAGTCTCGCAGAAGCTGTATACCGACGTCGGCTCATCTCCCCTGCTCCATAGGAGTTCGATTCTCTCATGCTCTCCTGCTGCCTTATTCGCATCTGCTTCTGTATTATGAGCTTCATTCTCCTTAGCTTCTACATCTTCATCGCTTCCACCTATAAAGCGAATCTCAAATCTGTGGCTTGCCCCCTCGAAATCAATCTCCGTATCATCTGTTATCAGATGGCTGGTACAGGCAAGATTTTTGTTTTCAAAGAAATTAACCGGCTCCCTGTAATACATCTGTATGTCTTCCTTCGGGAAAAACTCCTTGAGAAGTGAGTGTACATCATATTCAAAATCTGGTTTATTAAATGTAACTATTATCATAAGTAAGGGTTATACATCCTCTCATTTTCAATACTTGTAATATCATTGTGTCCCGGATAAACAGTGGTTCTGTCTGGAAGTGCCATAAGCTTTTCCTTCACGCTCCGCACAAGGTCTGACATGCTGCCCTTTTCAAAGTCCGTCCTGCCGATTGACATACAAAAAAGCGAGTCTCCTGTGAAAACCACATCTTCATATGGGAAGTAGTAGCAGCAGCCTCCCGGTGTGTGTCCCGGTGTAAAAAGCACTCTTATATGAAAGCCCGCTAAGTCTATTTCCTGCTCATCCCTTAAAAATTCATCAGCCGAGAAAACCAGCTTTTCTCCCATCATCCAGCTTGCATTTATCTGCGGATTCTCAAGTGTCTCCTTTTCTCCCTCGTAGGCATATATCTTTATGCCAAAGGCATCTGCCAGCTCTCTGGCTCCTGTGGCATGGTCAAAATGCCCATGGGTCAGCAGGATTGCAACAGGCTTTAAGCCATCTGCTTTTGCCCTTTCAGCAAGCTTATCTGCGCTGGCACCCGGGTCTATTATAATCGTTTCCTTTGTATCTTCATTTATTACAAAATAGCAGTTTGTCTGCACTGGTCCTACTACATACTGGTTTATTTTCATATGGCGCAACCTCGTCCTCTCTTTTTTGCAGCTTATTCATTAACTTATGTCCATACAGAAGTGTCAGAAACCACCGACTTTCTAGCCGGTGGTTCTCTCTACATCAATAACACTATCTATCTGTCTTATTTTTTCAACAAGGCTTCCAATCTGCTGGCTTCCTTTTATGTTAAAGAATACCTCAATTGTGGCTATTCCCTGCTTGCTGGTCTTTGAATTAATGGAATTGATATTGATTTCCTTTTCCATAAAAACCTTGGAAATATCTACCAGGAGTCCTGACCTGTCGTTACAGAATATCTTAAGCTCTGCCTGATACTCTGCTGTATCATTATTGAATACATCCTCCTGCCATTCAGCCTCTATGAGCCTGCTCTTCTCTATCTGTGACAGATTGATAATATTTATACAATCTGTTCTGTGGATTGAGATACCGCGTCCTCTTGTGACAAAGCCGACTATCTCATCCCCCGGCACCGGACTGCAGCATTTTGAAAAATGGACAGCCACATCATAAAGTCCCTTGACCACAATTCCGCTCTTGGACTTCTTTTCCGGCACCTGACCCGGCTGCTTTTCTCCAACGCTGTCCAGAATATCCTGGTCTGTGACAGGAAGAGCATGGTCCTTCTTATAGTCCTCATTCATCCGGTTTACTACATGGCTTTCCTTGAGTCCGCCGTGTCCTATTGTTGCAAGACAGGTGTTCCAGTCACGGAAACCATATTTTCTGAGGATTTTTGCCTGATACTCAGGTCTGTTCACCTCGTTAAAATTAATTCCATGAGCCTTGGCATAGTTTATCAGAGCGTCTTTTCCCTTGAGGATGTTCTCCTCCTTAAGCTCACTCTTAAACCACTGATTTATCTTATTCTTTGCCTGAGTGCTCTTTACAATCTTAAGCCAGTCCCTGCTCGGTCCCTTGGAGTTCTGGGAAGTGATAATCTCCAGTCTGTCTCCATTTTGGATGACATAATCAATAGGTACAAGCTTTCCATTGACCTTGGCGCCCACCATCTTGTTACCCACTGCTGAGTGGATACTGTAGGCAAAATCTATAGGTGTCGAACCATTTGGCAGATTTTTGACATCGCCAGATGGTGTAAATGCAAATACTGTGTCAGAGAACAAATCCAAATCGCTCTTCAAGAGGCTCATAAACTCTCTGTTGTCCGACATATCCTGCTGCCACTCAAGAATCTGTCTGAGCCAGCTTAACTTCTCTTCCTCTGTAACGGTGGCATTGGTAGCATTACCATTATTTGCCTCCTTATACTTCCAGTGGGCAGCGATACCATACTCAGCAGTACGATGCATCTCGTAGGTTCTTATCTGAATCTCAAAAGGCATTCCACTTGGTCCGATAAGTGTGGTATGCAGTGACTGGTACATATTCTGCTTTGGCATGGCAATATAATCCTTGAAACGTCCCGGAATAGGCTTATACTTCTCATGCATTATTCCAAGCACCGCATAGCAGTCCTTTATGGATTCTACGATAATTCTGATTGCAAACAAATCATATATCTGGTCAAGTGTCTTATCCTGGTTGACCATCTTCTTATATATACTGAAAAAGTGCTTTGCGCGTCCTGATATATCCGCCTTAATGCCTGCGTCAGCTACTGTCTTTCTGACCTCATCCACAAGTCCCTGAATATAGTCATCCCTGACATTTTTTCTCAGGGCAATCTTCTCCACCAAATCATAGTAGGCATCCGGATAGAGATATTTCATGGACAAATCCTCAAGCTCTACCTTTATCTTGCTGATACCAAGCCTCTGTGCGATTGGGCAGTATATGTCCTGAGTCTCTCTGGCAATCCTGAGCTGGGCTTCCTTCGACTGGTACTTAAGTGTACGCATATTGTGAAGTCTGTCCGCAAGCTTTATGAGAATAACCCTGATATCCTTTGCCATGGCAAGGAACATTTTACGCAGATTCTCTGCCTGCATCTCAAGTCTGTCTGCATTCTTGTCCTTCGGATCCTTGTTGGAATTGTCTGTCAGGTGCAGATGCTGCAGCTTTGTCACACCATCCACAAGCAGGAAAACCTCTTCACCAAACTCAGCCTTCATCTCCTCGTCAGTCATGACTGTATCTTCCAGCACGTCATGGAGAAGTCCTGCCGCTATGGTCTCCTTATCAAGCTCTAAGTCTGCAAGAATAATCGCAACACACAAAGGGTGCATGATATATGGCTCTCCGGACTTTCTCACCTGTCCCTTATGGGCATCATAAGCAACCCTGTAAGCCTTCTCTACAAGGGATAAATCCGCCGATGGATGATATTTCCTTATGCTTTCAAGCAAATCATTAAAGAGTTCGTCAGGGCTGACAAATTCCTTGCTCTGCCTTATATTACATGTGTCCGAACGAAATTCCTGCTCCAGTTTTTCTAATTCTTCTGCTGATATGTCTGCCAAATGTCTCACCTACTAACTTTTCCAAGCATTTATTAAGATATTCTAACATATAAAAAACGGATTGCAAAGTGAAAGTTAGTATCTAAAGACTATGCCGCACTTTTCATGATGAAATTCTCCACTGACATCATGGGAGTCAGTGCAGCTTTAGTTGGTACACTTACATCTCACTCATTGGTAATTACATATCTGAGCAGACTTTCCCCTGTCACATCAGTTTTCCCAATCAGTTGAAATCCCAGCTTCTCCACCAATCTTCTCGATGGATAATTATTCTCATCTATCAGGCAGTTTATCCTATCTGGACATAGGTTCTCCCATGCGTATTCAAGTATGGCCTGGCAGACTTCTGTTGCATAGCCCTGACGCTGGTATTCCGGGGCTATGATGTAGCCCAGCTCCATTTCGCTGTGGTATGCTCCTGATGCTCCTTGTGTTTCCCGCTCGTCACAGTAGTCTCGATTTTCCAGTCCTGCCCGTCCTATCAGCTCTCCTGTGTCCTTGGAGAATATCAACCACATTCCGTATTCATAATAGCCATACATATGCTCTATATAGGCTCTCTCGTACTCACATTCCTTGTCGTAATCGTACAATGGCTCTACAAAGTCTGTTATGCCGGGCTTGCTGTACAGCTCAAACAGGGCATCTATGTCATCCATTGTGAGCTCCCTGATTATACAGCGCTTTGTCTCCGCTATCGTCCATGGTTCTCCTGTATGACGCTTGTATACACGTTCTGCAAGGGCTTCGTCTATGGCATTTTCATCCATAACTACATAGTCTGCCCCCCACAGCTCTGCCGAGTTTGTTCCTGTATCAAGTCCTATTATGGGCTTATTCTCTCTCTTTGCCTGCGCTATATCCTGGGCATTTTTTGCCACGCTTATTTTTTCACCCCAAAAAGGAGCAAGCTTGTCACTTGCTCCCTCATTGTTTTTTCCCATATAGAAAATTCTCCTAAACTGTTTCAGGTTCTGGATAATCTACTCCGAAAGTCTCTACTGTTACAGTTTTCATCACCTGGTCCTCAAGTGGACGGTCGCTGTAGTCTGTTGGCATCTCAGCAATCTTGTTGACTACATCCATTCCCTCGATGATTTTACCAAATGCTGCATACTCTCCGTCGAGGTGTGGAGCTGCCTGATGCATGATGAAGAACTGGCTTCCTGCTGAATCAGGAATCATTGTTCTAGCCATAGAAAGTACACCCGGTGTATGCTTTAAATCATTCTTGAATCCATTGCTTGAGAACTCTCCCTTGATTTCATATCCTGGACCGCCTGTTCCGTTTCCGTCCGGGTCTCCACCCTGAAGCATAAAGCCACGGATTACTCTGTGGAAAATTACTCCATCATAGAAATTGTGGTTGATAAGACTAACAAAATTGTTTACTGTGTTTGGCGCAATTTCCGGATAAAGCTCTGCTTTCATCACGTCTCCGTTTTCCATTGTAATTGTAACTATTGGGTTCTGTGCCATTATTTTTTCCTCACTTTTCTTCATATATATTTTTTCTCAACTCAGATTTCATCTACATATATTGCAGGAAGTCCGCATAATTAACTTGAAATCTGAGTCACAACCTCTGTAAATTCCATAAAATGTGATGCCTTTACAAGGATTGTATCACCCTTTTCTACATAAGCCTTAAGCTCTGCCAGCATATCGTCCCTGTTCTCAAAGTAATGAACATCACATTCTGGATTGACTTTTTTTGCTGCTTTGGCATAATTCACAGCCAGCTTTCCAGCGCAAAACAAGGTATGAATCCTGTATCTGCCCACAGCTTCCCCCACCTCATAATGAAGTGCCGCCTCATCACTGCCAAGCTCTCCCATATCACCAAGCACTGCTATCTGCCGTCCCTTGGCATGGGATAAAATCTCAAGACTGGTCTTCATAGATGCAGGATTTGCATTATAGCAGTCATCTATGATTGTCATATCATTTGCCTTGATAAAATTTGTCCTGCCTGCAATGGTTTTTGCCTTTTCTATACCAGCCTTAATCATATCAAGGTCAAGACCAAGCTCTAAGCCAACCGCTGTTGCGCAAAGCGCATTGTATACATTGTGCTGGCCCGGAATGTGGATATGCACATCAAAAACGCCCTTTGGTGTGTGGACTCTTGCGGTCATGCCGTCAAAGCCTAAGTTTTCTACATCTGTTGCATATATCTGCTTTGTGATGCCATACTCACTAGATTCACCCAGTCCGTAGTATACAGAATCTATGACCTGTTTTTCACAATTTGCCACTTTATCCATTGATTTATCTGAGGCTTTTCTTATATCAGTCTGGTTCTCCCCACCCAAAACTGTTCCATCCACATTGGATTTTGTAATTGAAACATGTGCCTTGGTGGCAAGCTTATCATCATCACCATTTAAAATAATCCCTGCATTGTCATTCAGGTGCTCAAACACTTCAGTTTTTGCCCTTAAGACCCCATCCCTGTCACCGAGATTTTCCAGATGGCAGCAGCCTATATTAGTGATGACACTGATGTCTGGTCTTGCCATAGCGCCAAGTCTGTGCATCTCGCCAAAATCTGATATGCCCATCTCTACAACTGCTACGTCATGATAGTCCTTTACTCTAAAAAGTGTAAGAGGAAGACCTATCTCATTGTTAAAGTTTCCGGCAGTCTTAAGGACGCTGTATTTTTCCTCAAGGACAGAAGCAATCATCTCCTTGGTGCTGGTCTTGCCAACACTGCCTGTGATTCCAACCACCTTTGCCCTTATCTGACCACGGTAAAAGGCTGCTATATCCTTCATTGCCTGAGTTGATGACTCCACCAGAATATATGGTCCTGCCGGATTTTCCAGTTCCTTTTCTGATAAGACAGCAAGTGCTCCCTGGGCAAATACCTGTGGTATAAAATCATGTCCATCAACACGCTCACCCTTTATAGGTATAAAGAGACAGCCCTCTGTCACCTGTCTGCTGTCTGTGACAGCCCCTGATATCAGTCTGGATAAAAGCTTTTCATCACCTATATATCTGCCCTGACATGCTCTGGCTATATTTTCCAGAGTCATTCCCGGCATAAGTTCTCTTTCATTCATATTATGCCTCATATTTCTTTAGCGAAATCTCTATAAGCTTATCACAGAGCTGATTAAAGTCCACGCCTGTAACTGCAGCCTCCTGTGGAAGCAGGCTTGTAGGTGTCATTCCCGGCAAGGTATTTGCCTCAAGACAGAACATCTCGTTATTTTCATTTAGGAGAAAGTCAGAACGTGAGTATGTATCAAGCCCAATCACTCTTGCAACCTCCTCAGCATAGTGCTGCATCTGCTTAGTCACTTCATCAGGCAGCTCTGCAGGGCAGGTATCCACTGCACTGCCTGCCTTGTATTTATTCTTGTAATCATAAAAGCCCTGCTTTGGCGCAATCTCAATTATTGGAAGAGCCTTGCCCTCAAGCACACCTACAGAAAACTCTCTGCCTTGTACAAATTCCTCGATTACAAGCTCATTTTCCCATTTGAAAGCCTCATCCAGAGCCGCCTTAAACTCTGCTGCATCCCTGACGATTGTAACTCCGATACTTGAACCGCCACAGCATGGCTTTACGATACATGGCAGCTTAAGACCAAGCTTTGTCACATCATCTGTGCGGCCTGCCTTGGTCATGGCGATTCCCTTTGGTGTTGGAATGCCGTTTGCTATAAAGAACTGCTTTGCCATATTTTTGCTCATGGCGATAGCACTGCTTAAATAATCGCTGCCTGTATACTTAATTCCAAACAAGTCAAAGGCTGCCTGAATCTTTCCGTTCTCTCCATTTTCTCCGTGAAGTGCCATAAATACAATATCTGCCATCCTGCACATATTGATTACGTTTGGTCCGAAAAAGCAGTCAGACTGGTCTTTTCTGGATGCCTTTACCTTTGCCAGATCCGGTGCCTCTGTAGGTATCTCACTCACCTGCATGCTGATTTCATCTGCCCGGTCGAAAATACCGCTTAAATCCTCCTCTTTGTCACTATATCCCATAAATACATCCACCATTATTACCCGATGTCCGTTTTCCTTTAATGCTTTTGTGACCATGCTTCCTGTCTTAAAGGATACATCACGCTCTGTGCTGAGTCCTCCTGCAAGTACTACTATATCCATAACTCTGCCTCTTTTCTCAATTTATAAAGTCTTATGAAATTATAGCACCATTGATTCATAATCTCAATTTAAAAAAAGAACATTGTCAGCCTCTTCTAAATATTTCTTATTATGAGTTACCATGACAACACATTTTCCCTCTTTAGCTAATTCATGAAGCTGCTCCATCACAATCTGAGCATTCCTGTCATCCAGGGAGCCTGTCGGTTCGTCCGCAAGAATTATCCTGCAGCGTTTAATGATAAGCCTTGCCAGGGCAGCTCTCTGCTGTTCTCCACCAGACAGCTTGTAAACCTTTGTATTTAGCTTATCAGACAGACCAACCCTGTTTAATGCTTCTTCTATAGTAACGTCAGTTCTATTAGCCGGTTTTATTATTTCCAGATTCTGTTTTA
>ERZ1035006.1688-NODE-1688-length-13919-cov-4.555756_pt1 | contig 13919 bp, 9 predicted proteins | sample MGYA00520694_ERZ1035006 | MGnify/ENA primary metagenome ERZ1035006 (study PRJEB33766, sample SAMN09781746) | gut metagenome | biome: gut microbiome | host: Homo sapiens | place: Madagascar | study: EMG produced TPA metagenomics assembly of the PRJNA485056 data... | reverse complement strand
TTATCATATCCAACCGCTTTGGAGATCTGATACATCTTGCGGTTGGAATCTTTTAATAATTCCTTGGATTTTTCTATCCGGACTTCATTCAGATAGTCAATAAATTTCATCCCTGTTTTCTGCTTGAACAGCGTACTCAGGTAGCTTCGATTCAGATAAAAAAGAGAAGCGATAAAATCCTGTGTCAGATTTTTGGGATAATTGTGCTGCATATAAGTCTGAATTTTTTCAACTACATCATCTCCGGAATAAATACTTTCTGCTTTCAGAAGCTCTGTGATGTTCATAAAGAACTGGTGGTAATAATCATTCAGCTCTTTCAGAGAAAAGATGTAATTGACTACATTCTGAATACTGTTGGAAGATTTTGGTGTATCCTGCTTCAGGTAATAATTCAGAATATTGCGGCACTGTCCGGAAAGATAGTAGCAGTAATATTTGGCATCTGCGAGCGCGAAATCAGAAGTTCTGCCCATCAGATTAAAAAGCTGTTCGGTCAGCGATTGTACCTCAGCTGTCATTCCTGCTTCTACACGAAAAAGAAATTCTTCTTCTTGTTCCCAGAGAAAAGAACGAGGTTCGGAAGCTTCTTTGTAGTAGAAAATGTTTTCAGATGTTCCGTTCAGCTTCTGACGGTTCAGAGCAGCGGAAGTTTCTTCGAAAGCATCATGTAATTCGCTGAGATCAGAATGTGGCCGACTGATACCAATGATCAGAGAATTCTGGAGATGGCGCACATAGTCAGTAAGAGCAGAAGAAATCTGATCAACCAGTCGTCTAGAATGAATTACTTCTGTATTTGGCATAAAAAGAATCAGGAAGCCCATCTGATTTGAAGCGGTATTTGGAAGATACAGAGCCAGGTCACCAAAACCACCATCTTCCAGCCAGTGCTGGATATTAACTTCCTGTATCTGTGAAGGCGATTCAAAATAAAGAGTGAGCAGGACAAGCTGATGGGTATCATTGATGAAATTCAGGCGTTTTGAAGAGATGGAACCTTCTCCGACATGATAACCAAGGATTAGGTTGGTCAGATGCTGGATATCATAGTCATAGTAGGCTGCTTCTTTTTCTTCATCACTGTCGGTGACTCTTGAAAGGGTCTGGCTGTCTTCCAGGCGTTCGATCGCGCGGGAAATGCAGTCCTGGATTGCCTCCTTGCTGAATGGTTTCAGAATATAATCGATGGCAGCAGCAGAAATTGCCTGTTTGACATAGTCAAAGTCACGGTAACCGCTGATGACGATCAGTGGCATATCTGGATAATTTTCTGCCAGATAAGGAAGCAGTTCTTTCCCACCCATGATTGGCATCTGCATATCCAGAATCACAATGTCCGGATGCACTTCCTGGATCAGTTCGATTCCGGCTTTGCCATTATCTGCTTCGCCGATACAGGTTATCCTATCTTCCATAGGCTGAAGCTTTTTAATGGTGCCTTTACGGATGAGAGATTCATCGTCTATAACAATATAAGTATACATAGTTGTCCTCCTGTTATTTCAGAATAGGAAGTCGAATCTGTACATTGGTCCATTCATTCTGCCTGCTGGTGACAGTCAGGCCATAGCCTTTGCCATAATAAAGTTCGATTCGACTGTGAATGTTTTTTAGTCCGATGCTTTGCTTGTTGCGGTGCCCGAGTTCAGTAAAAGAAGCTTCTTCGCTGAGCGAACTTTGTAATTTGGTTAGTGTTTTAATATCCATTCCCTGTCCGTTATCATGTACATCTATCATCAGACAGTTGTTTTCGGTATATGCATGGATGGTGATGGTATCGCCTGTAGTACAGTAATTTAGCCCGTGATATAGTGCGTTTTCAACCAGAGGCTGGAGAATCAGTTTTAACACTTTGTTGTCCAGATATTCAGTCGGGATATCCAGATCCAGATGAAAACGATTGTCAAAACGGATCCGCTGGATAGTAACATAATCATTTACATGTCCGAGTTCATCCTGAACCGTTACAAGCTCGCTTTGTGTCTTCAGTGTATAGCGGAACATGTTTCCAAGTGCAAGCGACATGGTAGCAATGGTTTCGTTATCCTCTAGTTCAGCAATACTGTTGATCGCTTCCAGTGTGTTGAACAGAAAATGGGAGTTGATCCTTGCTTCCAGCGATTTCATCTGTGCATCCAGAAGAACAAGCTTGTCCTGATAATCCTGTTTGACAGCTGCATTCAGCGATTCCACCATGGCATTATATTCGTTATACAGTGTACCGATTTCATCAGTCCGGTTCAGATAACGGGTGGACTGGATCAGAGTATGTCCGGACTGAGAGGACATTTTGCGGCTTAAGTGTTCCACTGGACGTACCATATAGCGGGAAATAATGTAGGCGAAAATAATATATCCGGTGATGCATACGGCACAGATGATGATGATCAGAACAGCTGTGACATTGAATTCTTTTGCCAGGTTTGTATAATCCATGACCATGGTAAGACGTAGTGGAGAAAGATTAAGCTCTGTACGCTGTACATTACTTCCATTATTTACGAAACCAGAGGGCAGTTCATCATAATTGGTATATAAAACATCATTGGTAGAGGTATTGTCAATAGTAAGCAAAGTGACATCCGGCATGGTGTTGACGGCACTCAGATCCAGCATTTGGGAATTGCAGTCCAGCATCAGAACTCCGACGACTTCATGTGTATAAATATCTTTTAGACACTGTGAAAAAAAGATGGTCTGTCTGTCGCCGGTGAAGCAGTCGTGAACTGCGTTTCCGCTTACATAAAGTGCACCGTCAAGATCAAATGTATCCTGATACCAGTCTGCATTCTGGAAATCATAACTGGACCGAATCGTTCCGTTTTCATCATTTGTACAGTCAAAAATATAACCGGATGGGGTGAAGATATAGATGCCGTAGATATCTTGATCGGAATACAGAAGATTCTGACAGGTGCGTTTGAAGGACTGCGACATCTTAAAATATTCATAAGTATCCGGTGGCGAATCAGGATCTTTGAATTCTTTCAGATCACTGATAATACTGGTACCATCATTGTAATAAAAGTTGAAGGTGCCGGCGGTCTGACGTATGGTATCTAAAGTATCATTTGCTGCATTCCGGGCATTTTCAAACAGATGAGAAGAGATCACATCCATGCGTTCATAAGTAGTCTGTGTGTAACGCTGATAGCAGAAAACAGTAAATAAAAGCAGCGGTACGGTGGCCAGAATACTGAATGTCAGAAAGATTTTTGTGCGTAGTTTCATTTTTTTACCTCGAAAATAAAATCTAAAAAAAGTACACCATTAAATCCAACAAAAGTGTACCATGACTGTGATAGAATGTAAACATCAAATGAAAGACACGTAAAAATGTGTGAAACATGAAAGGGAGGATTTAAATTATGAAATTCAAAAAAATGGCAGCAGTTGCTCTTGCAGGCGTTACCGCATGCGCTACCGTACCGGCAGCAGTTCCGGTATTTGCAGCAGATGGATACGATCATGAAGCAATTGAGAATGCAGGAGACATCACACTTACCATGATGGTTTCCGGTGTGGCATCTGACAATGATTTTGAGACAGAACAGTTACCAAAACTGGTAAAGGAAAAATGGCCGAACGTGACACTTGAGGTAACCAAACTTCCGGATGATAACTACTACACCTCTCTGAAAACAAAACTTGCTTCCGGTGAGTGCCCGGATATCATCCTGACACAGCCAATGTATGCCGGACAGAACTCCTGCTACGCATTGGCAGAAGCCGGATATCTTGCTTCCTTAAATGACCTTGATAATGTGCAGGGAAGAGAAGACAGCCTTTCTTCTGTTACTTATGACGGAGATATTGTGACAGATACATCAAGCGTTGCTATTCTTGGTACATATTACAACAAAGATTTATTCAAACAGGCTGGTATTGAAAATGAACCTCAGACATGGGATGAATTCCTGGAAGACTGCCAGAAACTTCAGGATGCCGGAATCCAGCCGATCGTAATGGGCGACAAAGATCAGTATGTTCTTCAGTTCGGCCTGTATCAGCTGGCAGCAAATGAAATCTACTCCAAAAATCCAGATTTTGACACACAGCTGAGAGACGGAGATGCAAGTTTCACAGATGAGGGAACATGGGACAAAGTTCTTGAAATGTACAAGACTCTGTATGATGAAGGTTACATCGATGCTTCCAAATCTCTTGGATATGGTGCTTCTCAGGCAATCCAGGATTTCATTGATGGAAAAGCAGCTATGACTTTTGATGGCTCTTTTAATGCTACAGCGCTTCTGGCAGAAGGTGCAGGCGGGGACTTTGAGAGAGGATACTTCCCGATTCCTGGAACAGATGGTGTTTACACAGCAACATGCCTTTCTGCAGGATACAGTATTTACAGCAAATCTGAGCATGTAGATGAATGTAAAGAACTTCTTGATTACTGGCTGGATGGTGAATCAGAATTATGGGATGCGTATACTTCAACAGGAAAAGTTATTGTTACATATGGTAATGGTGCAGATGCTACACCGAACTATGACCTGTTCAAACCATTCATTGACCTTCTGAATGATGGTAAAGGCTTCTACTGGAGCAATCAGGCATGGCCGGCAGGAACAGAGACAGAAATGGAATCTCTGTTCAGCGAAATGGTTGGCGGTCAGGGAACAGAGATCGAAGATATCACTGAGGGAATGCAGGATAAATTCGAAGATCTTCTGGACGAATAACAGGGCTTAACCATAATAGAAAAAGATGAATTATTACTGCCCTGGAACTTAAAATGAGCTTCAGGGCAGTTCCATCTTAAATGGAGGGAAAAGGAATGGCACAAACAAAAATGAAGAAAAAAGGTGCAAACACATCTCTGGTATTTACCAACAAGATGTACTTCTTCCTGATACCGGCACTTGCATTTTTCCTGATCTTCTGGATCTACCCGGTACTGCAGCTTTTTTATTACAGTGTAACAAACTTCAACGGTGTCAATTATGATTTTGATTTCGTTGGAATGAAAAACTATATTAAGGTATTAAATAATGGTACGCTGACCAACTCTATGAAAAACACGCTGGTTTATGCAGTGATCACAGTCCTGCTCAGTAATGTGGTTGGTCTTGCTGTTGCAATGATTCTCAATACAAAGATCCGTCTTAAGGGTCTGTTCCGTACCTGTGCATATTTTCCGGCACTGTTCAGTGCTATCGTAATCGGTTTTATCTGGTCTTATGTTTATATGCCAGGTTCTGGTATGATTGCAAGCCTTCTGTCCATGTTCGGACTTGATGGTGGTGCATTTAACCCGTTGGGAAACTATAAGACTGCACTTTATGCGATTGCGATCGTGGAAGCATGGAAAGCCTTTGGTACAACAATGATCATTTATCTGGCAGGTCTGCAGACGGTTGATGAAAGTCTCCTGGAAGCAGGACGTATCGATGGATGTACAGAATGGCAGCTGTTCCGCAAGATCAAACTGCCGCTGATTTCATCAACCGTTACGATCAATATTATTCTTTCTGTCATTTCCGGTCTGAAGGCATTTGACTATTCCTTCATTATGACGAACGGTGGGCCTGGTAAATCTACCAAGACACTGATGTTCCAGGTATATGAGACAGCCTTTACAGATATGAAGATGGGACGTGCAAGTGCATTCTCAGTACTCGCATTTGCATTCATTATCGTAATCACAGTATGTATGCTTCTTTACATGAATAAGAGGGAGGTGGAATTATAATGGCATTTGGAAAGAAAAAAGAATCTCGCGAGGTTGAAGGATATATGAAACTGACACCAAAGAGTGCACTTATCTATCTCGCGATTATTGTTTTCTGTATCATCGTAATTTCACCACTGGTTATTGTATTTTCCAGTTCCCTTCGTTCACCGGGGAATCAGGCATCTCCGCTGATACTTTTCTCAGAATTCACTCTGGCAAGTTACAAACAGGCATTCAGCAACATGAGTTATCCGATGGAGCTGCTCAACAGTATCCTGACAACCGGTGGTTCTGTTCTTTGTGTAGTGATTTTTGCTACCATGGCAGCATATCCGATCGGACGTATTAAAACAAAAACAGCGAAATTCCTGTATTATTTCTTCATCTCAGGTCTGATCATTCCATCTCAGATGGTTATTGTTCCGATCGCTCAGACACTGAACAGACTGGGTATCCCAAATACCCGTTTCACACCGATGATCATGTTTATTACCTGTTCCCTTCCGTTCTCCGTATTCCTGTTCGCAGGATTTATGAAGGGTGTTCCGGTTGAGATTGAGGAATCTGCATACATCGATGGTGCCAGCCTTCCGAAGCGTTTTGCTTCTGTAGTATTCCCGCTTCTTCAGCCGGCAATCGTATCCTGCGTTATTACACAGGGACTCTGGATCTGGAACGATTATTTCTATCCAATGGTATTTATTTCAAAGAAAGCGCAGTATTCTCTGCCTGTAGGTATGCTTCAGTTCCTTGGTGACAAGGAAAACCCTGCACAATGGAATATACTGTTTGCAGCATGTGTACTCTGTGCACTGCCTCTGATTGTTGTATTCCTTGCATTGCAGAAACAGTTTGTAAACGGAATCGCAGCAGGCGCAGTCAAGGGCTGATGCCTGATACAGAACTATATATGGGTCGGTATTTTATGCCGGCCCATTGATTCTATAACGCAAAAAATAATCAGCAGATAAAATATAGAAATAAATTGAGAAAGGAAGTATTTCAGATGGATGAAAAAAAAGAAAAGAAGAGTATTAAGAATAATCTGGAATACTTCTGGATGTATTATAAACTACCGTTTATAGCAGGGATGATCGTTGCCATTCTGGTATTGTATTTTCTGATCATAACGTTGACCGCAAAAGATACAGCATTATCAGTTATGCTGATCGATTGTCACACGGAAATGAGCGGTGAAGAGATGGCAGAGAAATATATAGACTCAGCTGGAATTGATAAGAAAAAATATCAGGTACAGATACAGAATAACCTGATGTTTCAGGGAACCGATTCAGGCAGCTATTCCATGACAAGTCTTTCTAAATTTATGGCAGATATAGGAAGTGAACTTCTGGATGTGTGTGGTATGCTGAAAGAAGATTTTGTGAAATATGATCAGTCGGATACTTGGATGGATCTGCGTGAATGTCTGACAGACAAGCAGATGGAAGAACTGAAAGACCGTCTTCTGACAGCAGATGACGGAAGAGTGATCGGCATCATGGCAGATGATCTTTCTGTCCTGCAGGCAGAGGAATGTTATACGAATAAAGAAACAGAAGCAGTAATCGGTATCATTTATAATGCACCGCACAAAGACGAAGCAGTAAAATATCTCCTGTATCTTGCAGGAGTCAAATAACAGGAGGTATAAAGTAATGGGAATTTTTTCACCGGATGGTGCGCTGGCAAGGCTTTTGAACACGCTTGGAAATCTGATCGTACTGAATATTCTGACGATCATCTGTTGTGTCCCGGTTTTTACAGCCGGAGCGGCAATGACGGCATTGTATACGATGGTCATGCGGATGGCACGTAAGGAAGACGGAAAAATTATTTCAGAATATTTTAAAGCATTCAAGGCTAATTTTAAACAGGCAACCATTCTCTGGCTGATCTTTGGCGGACTGATCGCATTCATGACATTTGATATCTGGCTCCTTCGTTCCATTACAGGAACTTTTGGAATGGCGTACCGCGTAATACTTTTTGTGATCGTACTGGTTTTTGCGATGCTACTGATCCATATTTTTGCAGTGCAGGCGCGTTTTGATAATACAATGAAAAATACAGCAAAGAATGCTCTGCTGTTCTGTGTGGGCAAGCTTCCACAGGCAGTTCTGATGCTGTTGCTGACACTGATTCCGGCGGTACTTCTGACCATATCTTATCGTTTCATTTCGGTGGATTTTCTGATCGGATTATCCGGACCGGCGTATCTGGCAGCGATTTATTTTGCAGATCTTTTTAAAAATTATGAAAATGTAGAGGAGGAAACAGTGAAATGAGAACTATTAAGACAAGACATTTTACTGGAACGACAGACAATACAGTAAGCAAAAGAGAACTGGACAACCGTAAGGTTGCCAGAAGAGCAGCGGCAGAAGGAATGGTTCTTCTGAAAAATGAAGGAATTCTTCCGCTGAAAGAAGGTGCAAAGGTAGCTCTTTATGGAGTTGGCGCTTCCAGGACGATCAAAGGTGGAACAGGCTCCGGTGATGTTAACGAGCGCGAGACAGTCAGTATTTATCAGGGAATGAAAAATGCCGGATTTGAGATTACGACAGAAGACTGGATCAAGGATTTCGATGAAAAATATCAGGCTGCCAGATATGCATGGCGTGATGAGATAGAGAACAAAGCAGCAAAACTGGAAGATCAGGTATCAGGATTTTTTAATGTTTACTCTACCACACCATTCAGAATGCCGGCAGGTGCGCCTGTTACTCAGACAGATGCAGACGTTGCCATTTATATTCTCAGTCGTATTGCAGGAGAGGGTGCAGACCGTTTTGACGAAGCAGGAGATTATTATCTGACAGAAGAGGAGAAGAAACAGCTCGCTGATATCTGCAGCATGTATGAGCATGTGATTGTTGCAGTAAATACCGGAGGACTGGCAGATCTTTCCTTTATGGATGAATATGTGAATATCGAAGCACTTCTTCAGATCGTACAGCCAGGTATGGAAGCCGGAAATGCTTTTGCTGACATCATCAGCGGCAAGGTGACTCCGTCAGGTAAAATGACTGACAGCTGGGCATACAAATATGAGGATTATCCGAACAGTAAAACCTTCTCTCATAATAATGGAAATGTGGATAAAGAATATTATACAGAAGGACTGTATGTTGGCTATCGTTATTTCGACAGCTTTGACGTACCGGTAAGATATGGATTCGGATTTGGACTTTCCTATACAACATTTGAGACGAAAGTTCTCTCTGCCACACTTAAAGACAATAAGATCATTGTTGAGACAGAGACCACTAACACCGGAAATGCATACAGTGGAAAAGAAGTTGTACAGCTGTATGCTACCTGTCCGGCAGGAAAAATGGAAAAAGAATACCGCCGCCTTGTGGCTTTTGACAAGACAGGTCTTCTTGCACCGGGACAGAGCGAAAAAATGACTCTTGAGATTGCTTTAGATAAACTTACCTCCTACAGTGAAGCAGAAGCTGCATGGGTTCTGGAAAAAGGTTCTTATGTAATCTGGACAGGAAATAGTCTGGAAAGTTCCTTACCATGCGCAGTTCTTGCACTGGATGCAGATGTGGTTCGTACTAAAACTCAGAATATCTGCCCACTGAAAGAAGAGCTGGAAGAGATGAAACAGTCTTCTGAGAAGATGACACAGAAACTTGCTGCACTTCTGAAATTTACAGAAGAAAAAGCGCTTCCGGTTATGGAATTAAAAGCAGCAGATGTGGAAACACGAGTGGTTGAATATCATTCTAATGCGGAATGTGTACCGGCAGAAGCGCGTGAATTTGTGGATGCTTTAAGCACAGAGAAATTGGTGGCTCTGGCAAGCGGTGATCCTGGCAAAGGACAGGGCAGCAACCTTGGTTCAGCAGGAATTTCTGTACCGGGTTCAGCAGGTGAGACAAATGACTGTGCACTGGAAGACGGAATTCCGGGAATTGTTCTGTCTGACGGACCGGCAGGCCTTCGTCTGATGAAACATTATAATGTATATGAAGGCAAGATTGTTAACAAACCATTTAAGTTCAGCCTGGAAGGAGGACTCTTCTGTGAAGGTGAACCGGCTGATCCGGGAGAAACCAGGTATCAGTACTGTACAGCCATTCCTGTAGGAACTCTTCTTGCACAGACCTGGGATACTGCACTTATCGAAGAAATCGGTGAGATGATCGGTGGTGAGATGGAAGAATTTTCCACAACATTATGGCTGGCTCCGGGTATGAATATCCATCGTAATCCACTCTGCGGACGTAACTTTGAATATTATTCTGAAGATCCGCTTGTTGCAGGAAAAATTGCGGCAGCCATGACAAATGGTGTACAGAAGGTGCCAGGATGTGGAACAACCATAAAGCATTTTGCATGTAATAACCAGGAAGATAACCGTATGGGATCTGACAGTATCGTAAGTGAAAGAACTCTTCGCGAAATTTATCTGAAAGGATTTGAAATTGCGATCACAGAATCCCAGCCGATGTCCATTATGACCAGCTACAATCTGATCAATGGTGTTCATGCAGCAAACTGCGAAGATACCTGTACAAAGGCTGCAAGATGCGAATGGGGATTCCAGGGCATGATCATGACAGACTGGACAACGACAGAACAGGGTGAAGACTGTACAGCATCCGGATGTATGAGAGCAGGAAATGATCTGGTTATGCCTGGGGCATTCAGTGACAGAGATAATCTGAATCAGGAGCTTGCAGATGGGACTCTTTCTATGGATGACCTTAAAGCCTGCATCAGCCGTTTGGTAAATATTGTATGGCAGTCCAATCAGTTTGAGAATGCAGTTCCATATAAGAAAGTACAGTGATTTTCAGATATAGTTTTATGAAAAGAAATGTTTTTGAGAGATAATAAAACGAGGCAGAACTATGAGTGAAAATAAATTTGAGATATATGACCTGAGAGTCAATCAGATTACAAAAGCACTTGGTCTGGATGTGGAAAAACCGGTATTTTCCTGGAAACTGAGATCGCAAAAGCAGAATATGAAGCAGAAACAGGTTCAGATTTTGGTTGGAAAAACAGCCGGCAGTGCAGATGTCTGGGACAGTGGTGTGATGAACTCCGATGAATCAGCAGGAACTGTCTATACAGGAGAAGCACTGGAAGCAGAGACAAGATATTACGTAACAGTAAAAGTATGGGATCAGGACAGGGAAGAGGCAGAAACCTCTTCCTGGTTCGAAACCGGCCTTATGAATGGCAGCATTTCTGCATGGGACGGTGCAAAGTGGATTGGTGCGCCGGAATTTAACGTTGCATCTGAAAAGCTTGGTGTGTTTGTACTGGAAAGCACATTCCGCATCAAAGAAGGTACAAAAGCAGGTATTGTTTTTGGGGCAAATGACGCACGTCTTAAGGATATCAGTAAAAATGAACTGCAGGTAGAAGGAGAGAACGACCTCCGTTTTGTCCTGAATATTGCAAAAACACCGGCAGTGATCGAAGTTTACAGAAGAGGATACTGTAAAGAAGACGTGGCAGATACTCCGCTGTATGAACTTGGAACAAAAGATCTGAAGACAGGCAGAGAGCTGATCACAGAAGAAAACAGGCATGATTTTCATAAACTGACCATCGAAGTAGGGGGAAATGGAGCCTATACATATCTGGACGACTCTATCGTGGATGAAGTGTATATTGCGAGTCCTTTTGGTGGAAAAATGAGAACACCGAGGCAGCTGAATCCGCTTGGGTTATTTGACGTTACAACATTCCCACGTCTCTGCGAGATGGGATATTATGTTGGTGCTGACAGTGAGGCAGAATATCAGGGAATCCGTGTGCGGAATTTAAGAAAACCATGTGCAGAGATTCTTGCTGTTGATACTGAGAATGGAAAGACTCTTAAAGGAGAATGCCTGGAGATTTCCAACCCGAGTCGTTTTTCTCTGCCGATGCTTCGCACAAACTTCACAGTGAATGGCAAAGTGGCAAGTGCGAGACTGTATGCAACTGCACGTGGAATCTATGAATGCAGCATGAATGGAAAACGTGTGACAGAGGAATATTTTGCACCGGGTGCAAGTCAGTATGACAGCCACCTGATGTACCAGACTTACGATGTGACAGATTTGGTGCAGGAAGGTGAGAATGGTCTGGGATGTATTCTTGCATCCGGATGGTGGAGTGATTCATTCAGTTTCCGTCTGTACAATTATAACTACTGGGGTGACAGACCATCCTTCCTCGGAAGACTGGTCATCACCTATGAAGACGGACATAAAGAAACGATTGTTACCGATGATAATAGCTGGCAGTATTTTGGTGAGGGACCATATCGATATGCAGGATTTTTCAATGGTGAAACATATGATGCCAGACTGGAAGAAAATTATTTTAATTTTTCAAAACCAGATTTTAAGGCAGATGGTCTGAAGAAGCCAGAAGTTATTACACCAGTTGTAATGGAGGAACAGGCGGGTATTTTTCCCGGAGCAGCATGCTGGCCGGCCATGAATGAAAAGGAACCGGAGATTGTTGGCAGCTATCAGGCACCGGTTCATGAGATAGAATACTTTACAGCAAAATCTATGACCGAGCCATTACCGGGAACTTATATTTATGATCTGGAACAGGAGATTGCGGGTGTACCGGTTTTAAAACTCAGGGGAAAAGCCGGACAGAAGATCACAATCCGTTATGGAGAAGTCCTTTATCCGGATCTTCCAGAGTATGAAGGTCTTGTAGGCCAGATGCTGCAGGCAAACCTGAGAGAGGCTTCTAATGAGGACACTTATTACTGCAAGGGAGATGGAGTGGAAGTATACAAGCCACGTTTTACATTTCATGGATTCCGTTATATTGAAATCAGTGGCGTGGATGAGGCTCCGGTACTGGAAGATGTGCAGGCAGTACTTCTTTCCAGTGTGGATCAGATCACAGGAAAGTTTCATTGTGACAATGAATTGATCAACCGTTTTACACAGAATGTAAAATTTAGTCAGTACTGTAATTTTATCAGTATCCCGACGGATTGTCCGCAGAGAAATGAGCGTATGGGATGGATGGGAGATACGCATATTTTCTGTCGTACCGCGACTTATCAGAGCAATGTGAAGAACTTCTATCTGAGAAATCTGCAGGCTATGAAGGATATGCAGACAGAAGATGGAAGACTTCCAAGTATCGCACCTGCCGGAGGCGGATTTGGCGGACAGACATATGAAAGTGCTATGATCCTTATGGTATGGGAACTCTATCAGCAGTATGGAGATGCAGCGCTCATTGAAGAATATTATGATTCCATGGATCGATGGATGGACAGCATGAAAGCATTTGGACTTCCGGGAAGACCGTCACTTCATATAAATGAATGGCTTGGTGACTGGCTTGCACCGGCACCGGCTGATGATTATCTGATCTTTAATGCATTCCACTACAGAAATGCAGTCCTTATGGAGAAATTTGCAGTTCTTATCGGAAACGCAGAGGGTCAGAAAAAATATCACCAGATCGCAGAAGAAGCAAAGACATATTGGAATGATACCTTTACAGACAAAGAGACCGGTATCACAAAGAATGCAGATGGAAGTACCTGCGATGTACAGGGAAGCTATTCTATCGGACTGAATTGTGATGTATTTGCGGATAATATAAAAGAAAAAGCATTCGCACATCTGGAGCGTACCACAAGAGAAGGTAACTATACGATCCAGTCAGGATTCTTTGGAACAGGTCCGATCAATCCGATGCTAAGCAAAGGCGGATATCCGGAAGCTGCACAGAAAACAATCACCCAGACTGCTTTCCCAAGCTGGCTTTATCCGGTTACACAGGGAGCAACGACAATCTGGGAAAGATGGAACAGCTTTACCCGTGAGAACGGATTCGGCGGAAATAATTCCATGAACAGTTTTAATCATTATTCTTTAGGAAGCGTGTTAAGCTGGCTCTATGAAAATACACTCGGCATTCAGAGAGATGAAGCGCATCCCGGATATAAGCACTTTACTTTGAAACCGGAGATGGGAACATTCTCGTTTGTAGAAGGTGGAATCGATACACCTTATGGAAGAATCGAAAGTGCATGGAAAAAGACAGAAAAAGGATACTCTTATACCTGTCGGATTCCGGCGAACACGACCGCAACACTTGTTCTTGGAAATAAGACAAGGGAATTTGGCAGTGGAGAATATACATTCTTGAATTTTTCATAAAAAATAGAAAAAGGTCTGAAGTGCAGTTCCCATAGTAAATACGGAAACCAGCTTCAGACTTTTTGTGTTTTTAA
>ERZ1035006.1682-NODE-1682-length-13951-cov-9.505325_pt1 | contig 13951 bp, 15 predicted proteins | sample MGYA00520694_ERZ1035006 | MGnify/ENA primary metagenome ERZ1035006 (study PRJEB33766, sample SAMN09781746) | gut metagenome | biome: gut microbiome | host: Homo sapiens | place: Madagascar | study: EMG produced TPA metagenomics assembly of the PRJNA485056 data... | reverse complement strand
CGGACAAAAGTCGCAGTTGACAGAATCCACTGTGCCCACAGCCGTTAGCCCTGCGTTATATACTGTTTGCGAAACATTTTAGTAGGTGAACGGAACATGCAAGCACTATCAACTCAGATGCAGAAGTAGCAGCGCGAGCAAAGGCGTGTCTGATTTTGCTGCCTTTGCACGATGGAGATGAGACTCGTAACTCGTGGAAGCCTCTGCTGAACACGAGTTAGGTTTTTCTGAGTCTCATCGGAATGGTTCGTGCAATGAAAGCAAAACAGACATGCTTGCGGGAGCTGCGGGCTCTTAATAATGTGCTTGCATGACCAAAAACCTGACAAAATAGTTTCGCAAACACCTATTTTGTGCAATATGTAAGGAGGTCTATGTATGAACGAGACATTACAGGTATTAAAGAACAGAAGAAGCTGCAGGGCATTTAAACCGGATATGGTTGCAGAAGAAGATCTGAAGGAGATCATCGAGGCTGGCACTTATGCGCCAAACGGAATGGGTATGCAGTCACCGGTCATCATTGCGGTACAGGACAAAAAGCTGCGTGACCAGATCGCAGAGGAGAATCGTAAAATTGGTGGCTGGAAAGAGGGCTTTGATCCGTTTTACGGTGCACCGGTTATACTGATCGTGCTGGCAGATAAGACGCGTCCGACCTATGTCTATGACGGTTCATTAGTGATGGGGAATCTCATGAATGCGGCTGAGAGTCTGGGTGTGGCGAGCATCTGGATCCATCGTGCGAAAGAGGAATTTGAATCAGAATTCGGCAAACAGATACTGGCAGATCTGGGTATCGAAGGCGACTACGAAGGAATTGGCCACTGTGCGCTCGGATATGCCGCAGAGCCTGCGCCTGCTGCGAAAGCCAGAAAAGAAAATTACGTGTACTATATGTAACAGGTGGCTGCGCAGCCACTGAAACATTTATAAAATTTAGAGGAGAGTAGAAAATGCAAACAAAAGAGAAGAAGGCAGCAGGGTATTCATCACCCTATGAGTTCAAGGGAAGAATCCCTCTGTCACAGGCGATTCCGTTGGGATTGCAGCATGTCATGGCAATGTTCATCGGTAATCTGACCCCGTTAATTATCGTGATGGGAGCCTGTGGGCTGACGGCAGATGCAGGTTTTGGGGCACTGCGTACAGCGCTTCTGCAGAATGCGATGATTATTGCAGGAATTGTAACACTGGTGCAGATGTTTTCGATTGGCCCGGTTGGTGGAAAAGTGCCGATTATTATGGGTACTTCGTCCGGTTTCTTAGGTGTACTAAATAATACAGTAGCATCCTGTGGTGGCGGTATTCTCGCATATGGTGCGATTATGGGGGCATGTATCATCGGTGGTATCTTTGAGGGGATCCTAGGAGCATTTTTAAAGCCGCTGCGCAGATTTTTCCCGGCAATTGTGACCGGATCGGTCGTCATTGCGATCGGGTTGTCGCTGCTGGGTGTAGGCATCAATTATTTCTGCGGTGGCAGCGGAAAAGCTGATTATGGTTCATTAGCGAATCTGTTCCTTGGAACCGTGGTACTTGTAGTCATTATTGTTTTAAAGCATTTTGCACCGCAGAACAGCATTTTCTCTTCTTCTGCGATTTTATTTGGTATTATTGCCGGATATATCGTAGCGATCATTATGACACTTACATTGCCGACGACCGGTATTGATGCCGATGGCGTGGAATATACCTATTCATGGGTTGTCAATTTTGCACAGGTCAAGAGCGCGGCGTGGATCGCTGTCCCCAGCTTCCTTGGATTTGGCGCACTTGCAGATGTGAAGCTCTCATTTCAGCTCAATGCGATCATTCCGATCGGGATTATGTTTATTGTCACTGCGATCGAGACAGTCGGAGATATCTCTGCATGCGTGGAGGGCGGTATGGATCGCGAGGCGACCGATTCAGAATTGGCTGGTGGCGTGATCTGTGACGGACTCGGATCAGCATTTGCGGCACTGTTTGGTGTATTGCCGAATACTTCGTTTTCCCAGAATGTGGGACTGGTATCCATGACGAAGGTCGTCAACCGCTTTGCGTTGTCAATGGGTGCGATTTTCCTGATTTTATGCGGATTCTGTCCGAAGATTGGTGCGATCATGTCTATTATGCCACAGTCAGTACTCGGAGGAGCAGCAGTCATGATGTTTGCATCGATTCTGATCTCCGGTATCCAGCTCATCACCAAGGAGCCGATTGGCAGCCGTGAGATCACGATCATTTCCGTAGCGATTGGTCTGGGCTATGGTCTCGGTGCTACGAGTGGAGCGACCGCACATCTGCCGTATTATGTGCAGTTGATCTTTGGCGGTTCGGGAATCGTTCCCTGCTCGCTGGCAGCGATTATTTTGAATGTGATTCTTCCGAAAAAATCAGTGCCGGTTCGTCAAATGTGGGATCTGGAAGATGAGGAAGCGGAGCATGAATCGTCTAATCGCGCAGCACGCAAATAAAAAGAGAATAATATCAGTGATCGGAGCGGGTGGCAAGACCACCCTGCTGCATCATCTGGCAGAAGGATATCGGAGGAAAGGATTGCGTGTGCTGGTCACGACGACGACACATATGCTCATAGAAGCAGATACGGATCTTTCCTGCGATTCTTTTGTAATAGGGCATAAATTGGAAACAGATGGATATTGTATGGCGGGAGCACGCTGTGAGGAATCAAAAAAGATCTGTGCGCTGCCCCATCAGGTGTTGGGAGACCTATATGCGGTGGCGGATATCGTGTTGATCGAGGCAGACGGGGCAAAGCACCATTCACTCAAATACCCGGCGGCACATGAGCCGGTGATCGTGCCGGAGACGACAGAAGTGATTCTGTTGATGGGTCTGTGGGAGCTGGGGAAACCGGCGGAGACAGTTGTATACCGGTATGCCGAGTCCGGTGTGCAACGAACGGAGCATGATGCACAGGCGCGGGTGAGTCTGTCGTTGATACAAAATGAAATCTATCCGCGCTATCACCTGGCATTGCAGGCACAGGGATATCATGGTACAGTCACATATTTATTGTCAGAAAAATCAGCAGATGGACTGGTATTTCTGAGCTGGCAGGAGGCAGTCGCAAAGTATGGTCCGGAGTGAGGATGACAAGGAGCAGTTATATTACGGTCAAAATAATTTTGCAGATGAGGAATCACATAAAAAGCGTGGACTGATCATCTGCCGCGGTGGGGGAGACCTGGCGACAGGGATCGTCCATCGGCTGCACCGGAGCGGATTTCATGTGCTGATTCTCGAGACAGGGCATCCGGCTGCGATCCGCAGACAGGTATCATTCAGTGAAGCAGTCTATGACAAGACCACGACGGTTGAAGGTGTGACTGCACAGCTGATCGGTCCGGTGCATGCGCTGAATGGAAATGGTGACGGAGACAAAAATGCACTTGTATCTGAAATAGATGCAGCATTTTCCTGTGGAAATATACCGCTTCTGATAGATCAGAGAGGCGATTCTATCCGTTTGTTGAAACCGGATGTCGTTATCGATGCGATCATTGCCAAGAAAAATCTCGGTACGACGATCGATATGGCGCCGCTTGTCATCGGTGTCGGACCGGGATTCACCGCGGGAATAGATGTTGATCTCGTGATTGAGTCAATGCGCGGACATCATCTGGCACGGATCATCACGGACGGCAGCGCGCTCGCGGATACCGGTGTTCCGGGAAATATCGGTGGTTATACAAAGGAGCGCGTGATTCATGCGCAGGCAGCCGGTGTGATCGAAAATATCCGTCAGATCGGAGACATCGTTGCACGGGGAGATGAGATCGCGCGGATCTATACAGATGACGATCGGAGGGCAGGCGCAAAAGCTGCGCAGATGGATCGGGCGGTGACAGAAAACCGTGGATATGTGAGCGTGTGTGCGACGATCCCAGGGATCATCCGTGGGTTGATCCGTGATGGCTATCAGGTGACACGTGGCTTCAAGATCGCAGATATCGATCCGCGTGAAGGTGAATTAAAAAACTGCTTTACGATCTCGGATAAATCCAGAAGTATCGGTGGCAGTGTGTTAGAGGCTGTGTGCACATATTATTTTACGGATCACAGATAATAGCTATTTTAGATAGGGGCAGGGCTATAAATATATAGAGGGAATGTAACTGTGAAGGTACTGAACAGTTACGAGGGAATGTATGATATATCTGGATAACGCAGCGACAACGCTGCAAAAGCCACCGGAGGTCTATGACGCGGTGATAGATGCGATGAAGCATCATGGCAATCCCGGACGGGGCGCATGTGAGGCATCGTTAGTGGCATCACGTGCCATCTATGGGGCGCGTGATGCCCTGACACAGTTTTTCGGTGGCAGTGATCCGTCGCGCCTGATCTTCACTGCGAATGCGACAGACAGTCTCAATGCGATCATCCGGGGGATATTCAGACCAGGTGATCATGTGATCACAACACAGCTTGAGCATAACTCGGTGCTGCGGCCGCTCTATGATCTGGAGAAACATGGGGTCGAAGTGACGGTCGTGGGCTGTTGTGCGGGTGGGACATTAGCCATTGATGATGTCCGTGCAGCGGTCACGCCGCATACGAAGGCGGTCATCTGCACACATGCATCGAATGTGACTGGAAATACAGTTGATCTGGAGAGACTTGGTGCATTGGCACATGCACATGGATTGCTGTTTATCGTGGATGCGTCCCAGACGGCGGGTATCCTGCCGATCGATGCGGCGCGTATGCAGATTGATGTGCTGGCATTTACCGGGCATAAGGGTCTGTTGGGGCCGCAGGGAACCGGTGGATATTATGTGCGGGAGGGTGTTGAGATCCGGCCGACACGGAGCGGTGGTACCGGCGTGCATAGCTTTTTGCGGCATCAGCCGCAGGAATTACCGGAACGGCTCGAGGCAGGTACGCGCAACAGTCATGGAATCGCCGGGCTGCTCGCAGGCGTGCGTGTGATACAGCACATAGGCTTGTCGGACATCTATGAAAAAGAACACCGGCTGATGGTTCATTTTATTGAAAAGTTAAAAGATGTAGCAGGTGTAGTTTTTTACGGTGATTATGCACCACAGGGGCGCGTGGTGCAGGGGTATGAACAGATCGTGCGTGCGCCGATTGTGGCGCTCAATGTGAGAGGCAGTGACGGCTATATCGATGCGGGAGAATTGAGTGACTGGCTCATGCAGGAATATGGGATCGCCACGCGCGCCGGTGCACATTGCGCACCGCTCATGCACCAATACTTCGGAACAGAAAAACAAGGGATGGTACGTTTTAGCTTTTCCTATTATAATACCATGGAAGAAGTCGATGAAGCTGCTGCGGCAGTACGGGAGATCGCATGTGATGTATGATGAATGGAGAAAGGATCAACAGATGGCAGATGAGATCGTGTTTTGTAAAGGCGGCGGCTGTACGGCGAAACTGGGACCGGATCTGCTGACACATATATTGGACAAATTGCCGCGTGGGAGGAAAGATCCGGATCTGCTCGTCGGATATGACAGCCGGGATGATGCGGCGGTGTATCGGATCTCGGACGATACGGCGGTCGTGCAGACTCTGGATTTTTTTCCACCGATGATCGATGATCCGTATCTGTTTGGGCAGATTGCGGCAGCAAACGCACTCAGCGATATCTATGCGATGGGCGGTAGTGTGCGCACGGCACTCAATATTGTCTGTTTTCCGGAAAAGATGGATCTGAATATGTTAGGAAAGATCATGCAGGGCGGCGCAGAAAAAGTGATTGAGGCCGGAGGCAGTCTCGCCGGGGGACACTCGATTGCGGATGCGGATGTCAAATACGGATTGTCTGTGATGGGAGTCGTGCACCCGGGGAAGATGTATCAAAATGATACCGGCAGACCCGGTGATGCACTGATTCTGACCAAAAAGCTCGGCGTCGGACTGGTATGTAACGCGAATCGGGTGCAATTGGCGCCCGAAGGTGCGCTGGAGGATGCGGTCTGCTCTATGACGGCGCTCAACCGCCGGGCTTCGGAGCTGAGCCACAGCTATGAGATCCATGCGTGTACAGATGTGACTGGTTTTGGATTTCTCGGACATCTGGGTGAGATGATCAATGATGCAGTATCTGCAGAGATTGATTCGATTGCGATTCCGGTCATAAGAGGTGCGATGTATTGCGCGAGGGAATGCCTGTATACGGCAGCGGCACAGCGTAACCGCCATCATGTGGAGACGCAGGTTTTGTTTTCGCAGGATATCTCACCGGCAATGCAGGAAGTGCTGTATGACCCGCAGACCTCGGGTGGCCTGTTGTTCGCGGTCAAGCCGGAAGAAGCACAGCGCTTTGTGTCGGAACTTCGGGCAGAGGGCTCACCGGCAGCAGTTGTTGGCCGGTTTGTAGCAAAAAGAGAAAAAAATATATATGTGAGGTAGAAGTATGATTACAGTCAATGCAATCGGTGATACATGTCCGATTCCGGTCGTAAAAACCAAACAGGCGATCGCGTCTCTGACACAGGAGGATGTACCGGCAGTGGTGGAAACGTTGGTAGACAATGAGACCGCTGTGGAAAACCTTGAGAAAATGGCGCGTCAGAGTGGATATACGGCCGCACACAGTGTCAGGGAGGATGGCAATTTCAGTGTGCAGATCTCGATCCGTGCGATCACAGGGCCGAGTGATCCAGATCCGGCACAGACAGCCGTTGCCTGTCAGCCGGTGACAGAGAAGCATAACGTTGTAGTCATCCGCAAGGCACAGATGGGAGATGGCGATCCGGAGCTTGGGAAAGTATTGCTCAAAGGCTTTATTTATGCGCTGTCACAGCAGGAAGAACTGCCGGAGACGATGTTATTTTATAACGGAGGTGCGGCGATCACGTGCGAGGGTTCGGAGAGTCTGGAGGATCTGAAGGAGCTGGAGGCACAGGGCGTACAGATCCTGACTTGTGGCACCTGTCTGAATTTTTATGGCCTGACGGAAAAGCTGCGTGTCGGTGAGGTCACAAATATGTATGAGATCGCACGTATCATGACCGGTGCATCACTGATCGTGAATCCATAGGTTCATAGATCATAGGATAGGATTAGGATAGAATACGATGCGAAGGAGACGCAGACAGCTGCTGATCACATTTTCAACGACAATGGCAGCGATGGAACTGGAGCAGCGCGCAGCGCAGCGGGGCATCGTCGGGCGGCTGATTCCACTGCCATCGGAGATCTCTGCCGGCTGTGGGCTGGCATGGAAGTGTGAATTGACGGTGCGCCGGGAGATGCTGGATTTTATGCAGACAGAGAATCTTCACTGGGAGATGCTCTATGAGCTGGAGTTGTTTTGAGCTGTATTCACAGCGCATGCTGCCCGGGTAGAGATGATTGGAAAACAGGCAGAAACTAAACGAAAGAGAGAGGTACGATGTTTTATTATAACCAATATGTGAGGGCAAAGAGCATCGAGGAGGCATATGAGCTGTACCAGAAAAAGAGTAATGTTGTTCTGGGCGGGATGCTGTGGCTGAAGATGATGAATAAGACCTGTGGGACAGCGATCGACCTGTGTGATCTGGGACTGGACCAGATCGAGGAGGATGAGACACAGTTTCGGATCGGTGCGTATGTATCGCTGCGGGAGCTCGAGACAAATAAAGCACTGGATGCGTATACGCATGGCGCCATGGCAGAGAGCGTCAGACATATCGTCGGTGTGCAGTTTCGAAATGTAGCGACGCTGGGCGGCAGTATCTGGGGCAGATATGGTTTTTCCGATGTGATGACACTGTTTCGTGCGCTGGGTGCGAAGGTAGAACTGCATCATGGAGGCATCATGGATCTGGATGAGTTTGTGGAACTGCCGCGCAAGGTGCGTGATATATTAGTCGCGGTGATTGTGCCGAAACAGACGCAGCATATCGTATATCTCAGCCAGAGAAACCAGTCTACGGATTTTCCGGTGCTCACCTGTGCGGTAGCACAGCGCGCAGACGGTTATGTGGCAGTGATCGGGGCTGCACCCCGGATGGCACAGGTTGTACCGGATGCAGAGGGGATACTCGATCAGCTTTCAGAGGTGACGCGCCTGATGGGGGCAGGCAGACCGTCGGATGCGGCAGATCTGTCTGAGGGGGGCAAAGCATCAGTGATAGATCCCGTAAAACGTAAAAAAATAGAAGATTTTGCCGCTTATACGGCAGCACATGTCCGATTTGGCAGCAATCTGCGCGCGGGTGCGGATTATCGCAGGATCATCTGTCAGGTGCTCGTGCGGCGTGCGACAGAACAGATGATAGGACAGATGCCGGAACAGGCTGTGGATGATGCGTCCGGCAGACGAATGGGTCAATGCAAACAGATACAGAAGTCCGGGGTGCATACAGAGGAGGCGGACAGCGAATGGAAGTGACGGTTACTTTAAATGGAAAAAAGATTACGGATTCGGTAGATTCAGACATGGTATTGCTCGATTTTTGCAGAAAACATCAGTGTAAGTCCGTCAAGAGAGGCTGTGAGACCGGAAACTGTGGGTTGTGTACGGTACTTATGGACGGAAAACCGGTACTCTCCTGTAGTATGCCGGTAGGCAGAGCTGATGGCAGATGTGTCGATACGCTGGAGGGCTTGCAGGAGGAAGCGGAGGAATTTATCGGATTTTTAGCTGCGCAGGGAGCGGATCAGTGTGGGTTCTGCAATCCGGGCTACGTGGTGAATCTGATTGCGCTGCTCCGTGAAAATCCGGATCCAACGGATGATGAGATCCGCGAATATCTGGCTGGAAACCTGTGCCGTTGTACCGGTTATCAGAGCCAGATGCGTGCTTTTCGCAATTTTTTGAATAGTAAAAAGGAGGGCGCACCGCTTGACCTGTCGGCAGGTGTATATGGAGCGGATATTGGAAAGGAGTGGAAGCATGACGGAATTTCAGCGAGATAGGATCGATTACCATGCAGTAGGGAAAAACATTCCGAAAAAAGATTCCGGGCAGCTGTTGCTTGGAAAACCGGTATTCATGGATGATTATGTGCCACAGGACGCCCTGATTGTAAAGATTTTGCGCAGTCCGCATGCACATGCACTCATTCAGGAGATCCGCACGGATGCAGCGATGCGTGTCCCCGGCATGGTTGCGGTCTACACGTGGCAGGATGTGCCACACCAGCGTTTCTCGATCGCCGGGCAGACGTATCCGGAGCCGTCGCCGTATGACCGGCTGATTCTCGACCAGCGGGTGCGGTGTGTAGATGACGCGGTAGCAATTGTGGTCGGAGAGACGGAAAAAGCAGTTGATCAGGCGATGCGTCTGATCAAAGTCAGATATGAGGTATTAGAGCCAGTATTGGATTTTCGGAAAGCGCTGGACAATCCGGTACTCGTACATCCGGAGGATAACTGGGAAGGACATAGTCCGACCGGTGATGCGAAGCGTAATCTGCTCCACCACGAGGAGGATGCGCACGGAGATGTGGAAGCGGTACTTTCGGACTGCGATGAAGTATTGACGCATACGTTTCGGATCAAGGCGGCACAGCAGGCATATATGGAGACTGTGCGTGCATACTGCGAGATTGACCGTTATGGCAGGCTGCACTGCATCAGTTCCACGCAGATCGTATTCCACCTGCGCCGCATTCTTGCAACTGCACTCGGCATACCCAAATCAATGGTGCGTGCCGAAAAACCACGTATCGGGGGAGGTTTTGGTGCGAAACAAACGGCTGTGTGTGAAGTGTATCCGGCATTTGTCACATGGATGACGAAGCGTCCGAGTAAGCTGGTCTATTCGCGCAGCGAATGTCAGACGATCGCATCTCCGCGTCATGAGATGGAGGTCACAGTGCGTCTCGGAGCGATGAAGGATGGCCATATCCGGGCGATAGATCTGTATACGCTGTCGAATACAGGCGCTTACGGAGAACACGGCACGACGACGGTCGGTTTATCGGGGCATAAGTCGCTGCCACTCTACACAGGCGGATGTGAAGCGACGCGTTTTTCCTGTGATGTGGTCTATACAAATGTGCAGGCAGCAGGTGCGTACCGCGGATACGGTGCGACGCAGGGTATATTTGCACTGGAATCCACAGTCAATGAACTGGCAGAAAAGCTGGGAATTGATCCGGTGGAACTGCGGCTGAAAAATATCGTCCGGGAAGGCATGTATATGCCGGCGTATTTCGGGGAGACAGCCAATGCGTGTGCGCTCGACCGTTGTATCTGCCACTGTGCAGACAATTTTCACTGGAAGGAAAAGTATCCGGTACGGGATATGGGCAATGGAAAAGTGCGGGCGGCAGGTATGGCATTAGCCATGCAGGGATCGTGTATCTCGAATGTGGATGTTGGCTCATGCACGATCAAACTCGGTGATGATGGCACTTATAATATGCTGATCGGGGCGGCGGATATGGGCACAGGCTGTGACACGATCCTCGCACAGATGGCGGCGGAGGTACTCGACTGTGAGCCGGACCAGATCTCTGTGTTCGGTGCAGATACAGATGCTTCACCGTATGATTCCGGGTCGTATGCATCGTCTACGACCTATATTACAGGTATGGCGACACAGCATGCGGCGATGGAACTGCGTGAAAATATCATAAAAATAGCAGCCGGAATGTTAGGCTGTACAGAGGAAGACCTCGAATTTGACGGCGGGAAGGTATACCGGCTGGATGGCACTGCTTCAGTGAGCCTGTCGGATATCTCGACAAAATCTCAGGTGAACAATACGATTCCGGTCGATGTGACAGCGACATACTCTTCACCGGTATCGCCTCCGCCTTATATGGCAGGCATGGTCGAGATCGAACTGGACAAGGAGACGGGCAGTATAGAGATCCTGGACTATCAGGCTGTGATCGACTGTGGCATTCCGGTAAACCCGAACCTGGCGCGTGTGCAGGCAGAAGGCGGTATCGGACAGGGAATCGGTATGGCACTCTATGAGAATGTCACTTACGATGCGGATGGCAGAATTGCGGAAAACAGTCTGATGCAGTACAAGATACCGACACGGGAGGATATCCGAAATGTGCATGTCGAATTTGAGACGAGTTATGAACCGACCGGGCCGTTTGGTGTGAAATCGATCGGTGAGATTGTCATCAATACGCCTGCGCCTGCGCTCGCGCATGCGATCTACCGCGCGACAGGCGTGTGGCACCGGACGGTACCGTTTACACCGGAAAAAATATTGATGCGCATGATCGATCCGCAGTGGCAGGAGACCGACCGTCGTGTACAGACAGCGGAGTAGCCTATGATACATGTCATCTATATGGCAGCGGGAAACAGCAGACGTTTTGGCAGAAACAAGCTGCTGGTTTCCTGGCATGGCAAGCCATTATACAGGCATACGCTCGATCTGCTGCTCGACCGGCAGCGGGCATGGGCAGGACGCTGTCCGATAACGATCACGGTCGTCACGCAGTATGAGGAGATTCTGCGGGAACTGGGAGACTGGTCCGGGCAGGAGGGGTTGTCCGTTGTGTACTGTGCGGATAGTAAAAAAGGTGTATCTTATACGATTCGGGCTGGCATACAGGCTGCCAGCCGTAGAGACGGCAGCAGAAGCCGGCTATGCGGTGAGCCATCGCAGGATATGTGGATGTTTGTGGTGGCAGACCAGCCGCTGCTGAGCGCGGCGAGCATCGATGCACTGATACAGGCGGTATGCGATGCCGGTGATCCGGGGGATCACCGGGAGCAAGCGGAGGAAGGTGCACAGATTTGTGAAAAACAGTTCTCACCAGAGGCATACGCGCTTGCCTGTCATGGACAGGCCGGCAACCCTTGTGTCTTTTCGGATGCGCTGATTCCGGAATTGCTCGCACTCGAAGGGGCTCAGGGCGGCAGGACAGTACTCCGGAGGCATCGCTGCATGTATGTGGAGATCGGGGATGCAGCAGAATTTATGGATATAGACTCGGCAGAGGATGCCGGGCGGATAGGAGGAATGACAGATGTTGATGGAAACATGGCATTATGAGGTCGTGTCGATTGATGGGGATTATGCGAATCTGCGGCGGACAGATATCGATTCCGATGATCTGAAGCTGGTGGCACGGGCATTGCTTCCGGCAGAAATTTTTGAAAGATGCAGGTTGAAATATGAGCTCATGCAGTATACAATAGAATAAGTAGATGATTGTAGACTAACAATCTCAAAATCATCTATAAAAGTATCTAAAAAATAAAAATTAGGAGGAGTGTATTATGCAGTACAAGATTGAAGGTGGAAACTTACCGGTATTGAAGGTGTGTCTGGACAAGGGGGAGTTCGTAGAATGCGAAGCAGGCGCAATGGCATGGATGGATGATGAGATCGAGATGCAGACGAGCGCCGGAGGACTCGGTAAGATGCTCGGACGTATGCTGACCAAAGAGAACGCATTCATGAACACCTATTATGCGAAAAATGACGGAGAGATCGCATTTGCATCCAAGTTCCCGGGATCAATTCAGGCAGTGGAGGTCACACCCGGAAATGGCGTGATCGTACAGAAAGGTTCATTTTTAGCGTCTGTCGGTGAGATTACAAGTGAAGTATTTATGCAGAAGAAGCTGGGCAAGGGGTTATTCGGCGGTGAAGGCTTCCTGATGCGTAAATTCACCGGAAACGGCATCGTATTTCTTGAGGTCGATGGATCTGCACACGAGTATGAGATCGCAGCAGGTGACTGCAAGATCGTAGATACCGGATATGTGGCAGCCATGTCAGAGACCTGCAACATGGAAGTAAAAACAATCAAGGGCGTTGGAAATGTACTGTTCGGCGGCGAGGGCTTATTCAACACTGTAGTATATGGCCCCGGCAAGGTGACCTTGCAGAGTATGCCGATCGCATCTACCGCAATGCAGCTGTATCAGTATATGCCGCATTCGTCTAACTAGTGACAAGGCTGCTGTCATACATAGAGCTGAAAACGATTCCGCTCGAAGGACAACAGCCCTTCATCACGGAGTTTACATAATTCATTAGACATCGCGCTGCGGTCGACCGAGAGAAAATCGGCGAGCTGCTGGCGGTTAAAGGGAACCTCGAAGCTGGAGGTTCCCTGTTTTTTTGCCTGCTCGGACAGGTAGGACAACAGTTTCTCCCGAGTCGTCCGTCTGGACATATGGCCGAGCTTCTGCACGAGGCTGCGGTTTTTGACAGAGATCGCGTAGAACAGGTTCTGGATCACCATCGCGTGGAACCTGCACGCAGACGAGCACGTGGTCAGGATCTTATGCACATCAAAGAAGATGATCGCACTGTCCTCCGTGGCGATCACATCATTGAGCAGCGCTTCGCTGCCCGGCGCGACGTATGCCTCGCCAAACATTTCCCCGACACTGATCTTATTTACGATACTCCGGTTTCCCCAGAAATCATCCTTTTGAATCAGAAGTGAACCGGCGACTAACACCGTGATATGATGCAGATATTCGCCCTGATGCAGCACATAGCTGCCTTTCTGATACGTGCGCAGTTCGGCACTCAGGCAGTCGAGCATCGCTTCGATCTCGTCCTCAGCTACCCCTGAAAATAATTGTGATTTTTTTAATATCTTCAAATATTTTTTCATAATTTGCCCATTCCTGTTGTAAAAACAACCGTATTGTTTGGATTACTATAGTATACTCCGATTGTAAAGTCAATAAACAAAAAACAGTTTACCAAATTAGGCGTTTGCGAAACTATTTTTGTCAGGATTTAGGTCATGCAAGCACATTGTTAAGCGGTCGCAGCTCCCGCAAACATGTCTGTTTTGCTTTCGTTGCACGAACCATTCCGATGAGCCTCGGAAAAACCTAACTCGTGTTCAGCAGAGGCTTCCACGAGTTACGAGTCTCCTCTCCATCGTGCAAAGGCAGCAAAATCAGACACGCCTTTGCTCGCGCTGCTACTTCTACATCTGAGTTGATAGTGCTTGCATGTTCCATTCACCTGCTAAAATATTTCGCAAACAGTATATAACGCAGGGCTAACGGCTGTGGGCACAGTGGTTTCTGT
>ERZ1035006.1681-NODE-1681-length-13953-cov-4.803569_pt1 | contig 13953 bp, 10 predicted proteins | sample MGYA00520694_ERZ1035006 | MGnify/ENA primary metagenome ERZ1035006 (study PRJEB33766, sample SAMN09781746) | gut metagenome | biome: gut microbiome | host: Homo sapiens | place: Madagascar | study: EMG produced TPA metagenomics assembly of the PRJNA485056 data... | reverse complement strand
CGCCGGAGAGCACCTGCTTCAGCCCGCCGACGTCGGCGGCAAGGTTCTGCATCTCGCCCAGCCCCTTATACACCTGTTCCAGCTGCTCGTTGACGGCCTTGAAGCTCTCGCTCACCCGCTTTTGCAGGGTATCCTGCAACTGTTCATCGACGGTGTGGCGGATCTCATCCAGTTTGCGGTTGTTCTCGGCCTGCAGGGCAGTCATGCTCTCGGCCATGCTCCGGCGCAGCTCTTCCAACTTCTGGGTATTGGATGCTTCCAGCGAACGCAGACGGCGTTCCAGAAGCTGCTGCTGGCTGTCCTGCCCCTGTGCCAGCGTCGTGCTCATGTTCTGCACCGCAGTCTGCAGCGTCTCGCTGACACTGCGCAGGGCGGTGTGATTCTGCTCGGCGAGGGCCGACTGCCTGGCCGCAAACTCCTTAGCCTGCGCATCCAGCTGCTGCTGCATCCAGCGCTTGAGCTCGTCGTGATCCGGTGCGCTGCCCTGCTTTTTGCCGGTGCGCCAGAGCACCACGGCCAGTTCCAGGCAGATGACGACCAGCAGAAGGGTGTAAAGTCCTGCCAGATATTCCATAAATGGTTTTCTCCTATCATCAAAATCCGGGTCCCGCAGAAGGCAGGGCCCGGTGTTTTTTACAGTAATTCGTAGTTCACAAGTTCCTTGCGGGTGTCAAGGGCATCGCCATACAGGCCCACACCGTCCACCTCGCATTCGCCGGACTGGTTGTCGTAGGGGTCGGAGCGGAAGCCGGTCATGGGCGGGTCGAAGGGGGCCTCGAAGGCGCGGTTCGCCACCATCCGCCCGGTGTCCAGACTGCCGAAGTAGTGGCGGCGCATCGTTTCATCGCCCTGCCGCGCCATCGACGCGCCGAACGAGCAGTCCGCATACATCCAGCCCTTGGGCGCGATGTAGAACATCGCCCAGTCGTGGCAGCCCACACCTGTGAGCGAGACGGACAGGCCGCTCTGCCACTGGGCCGGGATGCCCACCAGACGGCAGAGGGTGATGAAGGTCAGCGCCATGATGCCGCAGTCGCCCCGGCGGTTCCGGGCGCACTGGTCAGGCAGGCACTCCTGCACGAAGTAGGCGGGCTGATAGTGGTAGCGCACGTTCAAGGTGACGTAATCGTAGATGCGTTTTGCCTTTTCCGCCGGATCGGTGATGCCGTCGGTCAGCTGGTGGGCCAGCGCCCGCAGATAGGGCGTGAAGACGATGTGCGGCGCTTCCTCGCCGGTGTCAAAGGTCGGCTGCTGTGCATCCGGCCGGATGTCCATCGGGTCTGTGTAGACGGCCGTGGTCCGGTAGCGGTACTCCACCCCAAAGCGGCGGTTCTCGGTGAGGTCTGCCTCCCAGAAGACCGTCCGCTGGGGCGCGTTCTCGTCCGCGATGCGGGCAGGCGGCTCGGTGCAGTCCAGCAGCTCAATCTCGCTCTGGGAGAGACAGGCGGCCGGGATAGGCAGCCAGGCGCGGACATGCACACTGTTCCGCCCCTCCGCCTTCGCCTCGGCCAGTGCGGCGGCAAAGGCTTCGTCCGACATGCCAACGCTGGTCTTCAGGGTGATGCGGGCGCTTGCCTGACCGTCCCGCTCCATCTGCTCATGCTGGCGGTTGCGGAACTCTCGCGCCGAAGTGCCGGGGGCAGGCGGGTCGATCTGGCGGGCGGCGAGGTCGGCATGGGTCGCCAGCAGCGTTTCGGCAAAGCGGTCGAGGTAGTGCTTCTCCCCTTCCACGAACCGCCAGTCCACCCGGCCCTCCTTCACGAGAAGCCGGAACTCCTCACGCGTGAAGTCCCGCACCATTCCCTGCATCCGGGCCACGGCTTCGTCCTCGGTGTAGCAGTATTCTGCCGGGATGCGGCGCATCATCTCCCGCTGGGCCAGCATCGCGTCCCGCAGGGCCTCCACACCGTGGGGCGTGGGGTTCTGGGGCAGCTCCTCTCCCACCGGTTCCGCGCCCTGGCTGCGGGGGCTGTTCTGGGTCACCGTCCAGTCCTCGGCCAGATAGGCGTCGATCCGCTCGATGGCCTCCTGATAATACCCGGCGGCTTTCAGCCGCTCCACATCGTCCGGCAGGCCCACATTCAGGCTGCGGAACGTCTCGTTCCAGTTCTTCATCCTACAACGCTTCCTTTCTTGATCCTTATGCGGCAGGCTGCTGCGCCTGCGCGATCTGCTCTTCCCAGAAGGCGGCGGCATCGTTGAGCCAGCCTTCTGCATCCGTTCCCTCTGCTATGCCAATACCGTGGAACGCACGTTTGTACACACTTTCGTGGTACGGAACACCATTTCTCGCCAGTGCTTTTTGAAGTGCCGGGCCCTGCTCATAATAATTGAAGGCCATCAACAAAATGTCATTCAACCCATACCAGAAATATGTTGGCGGAAAATCCGGTGTCACACAGCCGGAAATATTATAATCGTAGTAGCGCAGATCTTCCGAATACGTATCGATCAGCCAACGGTAAATCGGTTTTGCTTCATAGAAATTATTGATCGGATACGCCAACAGCAGTACGCCGGGCCGAGGCACATTGTAACGAGGATATCCCACTTCTTGCCCGCAGAATACGCCCGCAATCTGACCACCGGAAGAATATCCCAGCAGCGCATAATCTTCCGTCTGGACCCCGAATTTTTCTGCGTTGGCCGTAATCAGTTGAATCGCACGGCCAAGGTCCTGAATCGGTGCGTTGTCCTTTGCTTCACTTCCGATCCGATACCGAAGTGCAAATACCGCATATCCTTTTTGATGCAGTTCCCATGCAGTGGAAACACCGCCCCGCATCTCGCCGCTGTAAAACAGAGCGTTGCCCGAAAGCACGACCGCATATTTTGCATTGGGCTTATCTGCCGGGAAATAATAGAGTTCCGCATGGTCGCGCGTCTTGTCCTCTGCAATTTCTTCCGGCGTATAGAGTTTGTACGTAATTTGTGTTCCTGTATTATACGTGTCGATCAGAAAGTTCATCCCAGCCACACAGCTGTTGATGGATTCTTTTCCGATCACATCCAGCATCGTATCGTTGTCTTTGCTGCTTTTCAGCAGTCCACAATCCCGCTCCCAGACATATACATAGGTGTAAATGCCCGCACCCTTGATGCTGGGGTTTTCGCGCAGTTCCTTCATCGTGGTCTGCGGGGTGATGTTGGCTTCGCCCTTTTCCCCTTCGGCAAAGGCGGGCAGGGCCAGTGCCAGCATCAGGCAGACCAGCACGGCCAGCCGTTTCAGGATGTTTTTCATCGGCACTCTCCTTTACGCTGCCCCGGCCCGGAGCGCACATCTCCTCCAACCGGGCTGTCATCACGCTCTGCACGAGCGAAAGCAGCCAGAATTTTCTTCTATTGTAGCACAACCGGCCGTTTTCGAAAAGGTATCTCGGATAAAAAAAGACCACCTCCTGCCCAAAGCCACCGCGCCCGGCGGCCAACTGCCGGGCAGGCGTGCAGTTTCCGGCTAAAAACATTGTACTTTGCCGGAAAGTCTGCTATACTGAAAAAATCGGAAGAATTTTTGAGGAATCGCGGAGCATTGCGGCTCCGTTCAGGGGAACGTATGAATAAGATCACAGTCCGGCCCATGACGCCGGAAGATTGGCCGGCAGTATCCAAGATCTATCTGGAAGGCATCGCCACCGAGCACGCCACCTTCCAGACCGACTGCCCGCCCTATCCCGCGTGGGATGCCTCCCACATCAAAGAATGCCGCCTTGTGGTGGAGGACGATGGCGTCCTGGCGGGCTGGACGGCCCTGCACCGGGTCGACCCCCGCTGGTGCTACCGTGGCGTGGCCGAGGTCAGCATCTACATCGGCGAACAGTTCCGAGGCCGGGGGCTGGGGTATCATCTGCTCACCACCCTCTGCCAGCAGGCCGAAGCGGCCGGTTACTGGACGCTGCAATCCACGGTCTTGCAGGACAACGCAGCGTCCAAAGGCCTGCACCTGAAATGCGGGTTCCGCCTGGTGGGCCGCCGCGAGCGCATCGCGCGGGACTGCCATGGCCGCTGGCTCGATACCTTTTTGATGGAGCACCGCAGCCAGGACGATGAACCGGCGGGGTATTTCAAACTATAAAGCAAAACTCTCCAACGCAAAAAGCGATGGCCCGAAACGGCCATCGCTTTTTGCGTTTTCTGTTTTGATTGCCTGCGGAATTACCAGAACCAGTACCGCTTCTTGACCGCGACGTACGCGATGAGGCAGGCCACCACAAGGATGCCTGCGCCGATGAAGAAGGTCCAGTTGATGCTGGTGAAGCGCAGATTCTGGTTGGTCAGCAGATACTCGCCCGCCACATCGGCATGTGCCACGCCGTCCTTGTAGCTGTTGAGGAACTGCCACTTCCCGCTCACGGCGTTGTGCAGGTACAGGCGGCTGTACCCGGCATTTTCGCCGGTCATGGTGATGGTCACGCCGCAGGGCATGGCCTCGCCCTCGTTCAGGGTGAAGCGCAGGCCGTACTCGTCGGGCGCAAAGGTCAGCGCGGTGTTCACCTCGCTGGTGGTGTTGCGGATGGTGGAGCCGTCCACGGTCAGGGTGTAGTCCTCCGCTTCCAGCACGAGGGTGCGGCCCGTGGTGCGCAGGGCGTTCAGCATCGCAGTGGTCAACACCGGGACCTGACTCTGCGGGTAGGAGATGGTATCGGAGGCCGCATTCTCAATGGAGGCCACGATGGGATCGTTCTTCTCCGCCGGAGCCGTCCCCTCCCCGGTACTGTCCGTGCTGCTGGATGCGGACGCCGTGCGGTTGACGATGACCGTCACCGACGAAGAGACCTTGCCATTGGAAACGATGATGGAGGTCGCGCCGGTGGCAACACCGGTCACGACGCCGCTTCCGTTCACGGTGGCGATCTTCTTATCCTTGCTGGTAAAGGTCAGCTTTTGGGAGGCCGAAGAGGGGGCCACCGAGCCGGTGATAGTGCCGGAAGCACCCGGCTTGAGCACCATGTAGTTCGTGTTCAGGGAGATGGACTCCACCGGGCCGGTGGACGCCGAGCTGGAGGAGGCTGCCACGACGGTCACGGTCGCCGAGCAGGTCACATCCCCGGCGGTGGCCGTGATGGTCGCCTTGCCGGGGGCCACGCCGGTCACTTTGCCGAAATTGTTCACGGTGGCCACGCCGGGATCGGAGGAGCTCAGCGAAACGCTGATATAGTTTGCTGCCGTGGTGGGCAGCACCGCCAGCGAGAGCGACGTGGTGTCGCCCACGGCAATGGTGCTGGAGGCCAGCGTGATGTCCATCTCGGTCGCGATCATCGTGCTGTCGGGCTGGGTGGTGATGGTGTAGGTGCAGCTGACATCGCCACAGGTGGCCGTGATGTTCGCCGTGCCCAGGCCCACCGCCTGCGCCACGCCGTCCTCCCCGACCGAAACGATGTTCGGGTTATCGGAAACGTAGCTCACGCCGTTTCGGCTGGCGGCTTTCTGCGGCTGGACCACCGGCGAAAGCTGCTGGGCCGTGCCCACGGTCATAGTGGGGGCATAGTCCCCTGTTTCCACGCTCTCAGCCGCCACAGGGCTCCACGGGAAGGTGATGGCAGCCGGGGCAGAAATGGGGCTGGCTGCGGCTGCGGGCAGCGCTGCGCCTGCGGCCAGCAGGCCCAGCAGGGCGGCGCTTACGGCCAGCTGTTTCGGGTTCAGTTTCATTCTATCGTACCTCTTTGGGCGTTGAGTTTGCGGACGCTGTTTAACGGAACAAAACGCCCAGGGCCTCCATGACATATTCAAAGTAAGTCAGCTTGTCGTACTCGACACGGGCGGTCACGCTCATGCCGTTGGCCAGATCGACCTTGTCGCCGCTGTTGCTCACCACGTAGGTGCTGTTGGGCTTGATGGTCATCTTATAGTACGAGCCGGACTCGGTGGAGGTCACATCGCTGTCAATGGAAGTCACCGTGCCGGTCAGGTTGCCATAGGAATACTCCGACAGGCCGGTGATTGCGATCTTGCAGGGGTCGCCCACGTTGATGAGCGGCCGGTCGCTGACGGTCAGGGCCGCCACGATCTCCTGATCGCTGTTCTCGCTGGCCACGGTGGCCAGTGCCGAACCGGCGCTCAGCACCATGCCCACCTTATAGGGGGTGTCCATGTGGATGACGCCGGACGTGGGCGCATAGATATAGTAATCGTTCGCACCGCTTGCCAGCGTATCCAGCTGGGCCTGAATGTTGTCGATGTTGGTCTGCACACTGGTCAGGTTGCTGGTGATGGACTGCAGCGTGGAGTAGTACAGCGCCTCGATCTCGCTCTGGTTCTGCTCCATCAGGGCCTTGATCTGCTCGTCGGAGTAGCCCGCCGCCTGATAGGGCGAAGCGTCAAAGGCCTTCTGCTGCACCTGGCTCTTGTAGCTCTCATACTGGTAATAGTAGGGCTGGTCGTCCAGGTCGGTCTCGCTGAAATAGTTCGTGTCGTCCTGAATGGACTTCAGCAGCTTTTCATACTGTGCCTTCTGCTTCTGATAGATCTCCAGCTGGCTCTTGTAGCTGTCCTGCTGCATGTCGATGTCGGTGCTCTTGACATGGGCGATGAGGTCGCCCTCGTTGACATAGCTGCCCTCCGAGATGTTGAGTTCAGTGATGGAGCCGGAGTAGCTGGACATGATATAGGTCTTGTTGCTTGCCTGCACCGTGCCGGTCGACTGGCTGACGTAGGTGCGGTAGTTCTGGGTGCTCCAGATGGTCAGGAAGACCAGCAGGCCCGCCACCAGAAGGATCATCGCGTAGCCAAAGGGCGGCACACGCTTTTCCATCATGATGCGGCGATCCTGCAGGTCGGAAAGGTTCTGAATGGTCGTCATAATCACTTGGTCTCCATAAAGACGTCGAGCACACCGTTGTCGTCGTCCTGATTGACATAGACGCTGTACGAATCGCCGGTCGTCTCGATCTCATGCTCGAACGCATAGATATCCAGTTTCTGGCTGGCGAGGTTGCTGTAGCTCATGGGGCCGGTGTAGTGGGCATACAGGCAGTTGCGCACCCGCAGCAGAGCGTCCATCTGGTAGCCAGGATCCAGCCGGGGGATCAGCTGGTTGACCTGCTGCATGAAATAGATCTCCGCCGTGGGGTTGGGGCCCTTGCGCATCTTCACGCACTGCACGATGGGGCCAACCGGCATGGCGTCATGGCTGCGGATAAAGTTCTGCATCTGGGTCAGCACAATGGCCAGATTGCCCATATCCTCAACCTCCACCTTGCGCGACAGCACATTGGTCAGCTTCAGGGTCTTGTGTTCTGCAACTTGAATTTCTCTCATGGTATCGTCCACCTGTTTCTTTAGATTTCTCCCGCAAGTGCGGGGTAATAGGCAATAGCCCTCTCAGTCAATGCTTCGCATTGCCAGCTCCCCCAAAGGGGGAGCCATTGGCATGTCGGGCAGGTCGTTTCCTCACCCGTCAGCATCTTCGCCCTGCTCTCATTGGCAGCAGCATCTTACTTTTCCGAAACCGCCCACCGGCGCATTGTCAGAACCAATGCAACGCTGTCTTGTTGGAAAGCGCGTTTTGCCTCTTTCAACATTGTCCGCAGAAATGCCGTCGAGATTCACGTATTGGCGGCTCATTCAACGTCACCTCTTGCTTCTTCGTCGAACACAGCGCGCCGTTCCCGGATCACACGGTCGATCTTACTGCACACATCACTGAATTGCGTTTCGATCTCGGCATTTGTAAAACGTAGAACTTCCAGATCGTATGCCTGCAAGCGCCTGCTCCGAGCTTCGTCCCGGTCTTGTGCCGCATTTTGAAGGTGAACCAGCCCATCCACTTCAACGATCAGATGTGCCGATGCACAATAAAAATCCACAACGAACGATTCAATGATTCGCTGTTTGTAGATCTTCACCGGATAATCCTTCAAAAACGCATACCACAACTTTCGTTCCTGCGAGGTCATTTTTCTTCGCAGACCCCGTGCAGTCTCCAGCATTTTCAGGTTTTTCAGGACACGCTCTTTCACCTGCACCATCCCCGGCTTCGTCTATGCTTTTTCATCCAGCAGCCGCTGCCAATGAGGACAGCGCCCGGCTGTTTCCGGATCAACAAATAACTTGACCGACACGCCAGTGGCTCCCCCTCTGGGGGAGCTGGCACCGAAGGTGACTGAGAGGGCTATCACCTATTACTCGCGTAATAAGTGACATTATAAAAATAAGGTGTGCCAGAAGGCTTACGCCTCCTGGCACACCATTACGAGGCATTATCATCAGCCCCGCCTACAATGTAGGGCGGTGCAAATGAAATACTCAAGCTATTTAGTTGTTTAGACTAAATTAGGCCCACTTCTCGGTGTAGGTATAGCCGTCCTTGACGTAGGTACGCTCAGAAGCCTTCCAGCTCTTATCAGCACCCTTGAACAGGGTGACATCGCCAGCCTTGTTAGCAACGGTAGCATTGCCCAGGTTGTAGATAGCAGCAACGTTGCCCAGAACCTTAGCGAAGGTCTCACCAGCCTGGCCGTTCTTAGCAACGAAGGTGCTCTTCAGGCTCTCGCCCAGGCCCTTCCAAGAAGCGCCCTCAGAGAAGACATAGCCAACAGTGCCGTGGACGAAGTCGCCAACAAAAGCGTTGCCCACCAGGGTAACAATGTTGGTGTTGAAGGTCTTGACGTTAGCAGCGGTCCAGATCGGAGCGGTAACAGCGCCGATAGCCTCGATCACGCCACCACCAACAACATAGGTCATCTCGTTCTCTGCGATAACAGAGTAGTTTGCAGGCATCATCATAATGAATTACTCCCTTCAAATGATTGAATCGAATTTAGGACTTCTTCAGGCTGCGCAACCATCCAAAGCCATTTTTATGTAATCGAGTGCGCACTCGATTGCAACTTAATAAGTGATCGCCTCATCGCCGTCGTCGTCTTCCTCGACCACTGCGGCATGAGCAACGGGTTTCGGCTCTTCCTTCTTGCGGCGGAAGATGCCCTGCTGCAAGTTCCAAAGCTCGTAATACTTGCCCTGTTTTGCCAGCAGTTCATCGTGTGTGCCGCGCTCCACGATCTCGCCGTGATCCATGACCAGGATCTGGTCGCAGTCACGAACGGTGGACAGGCGGTGTGCCACGATGAGCATCGACTTATCAGCCAGCTGGTTGTAGATCATATCAAAAATGGTATTCTCTGTGCCAAAGTCCAGGCTGCTGGTCGATTCGTCCAGAATGTAGAGGTTCGAGTCCTTCAGGAAGGCACGAGCCAATGCAATGCGTTGCTTCTCACCACCGGACAGGCCGTTGCCGGCTTCCTCCAGATAGGTGTTGTACTGCAGCGGCAGCTTGCGGATGAACTCATGTGCATCTGCCTTCTTGGCAGCGTCCTTGACCTGCTCAAGGGTGGCTTCCGGACGCGAGATCCGGATATTCTCAAACAGAGTCTTGCTGAACAGCTCGACATTCTGCGGGACGTAAGAGATCGCACGACGTACCGATGCGTTGGTATACTCGTTGAGGTTGATACCGTTCACATCAATTTCGCCGCTCTCCGGCTCATAATACTTGAGCAGGAGTTTTGTGATGGTCGATTTGCCGCTGCCGCTGCTGCCGACCAGCGCCACCTTCTGTCCCTGCGGGATGGTGAAGGAGATGTGATTCAGCGCGGGGCTGCGGTTGCCATATCGGAACGTGACATCTTTGAATTCGATGTCGCCTTCGATCTGTTCCATCTCGGTGTGCTCTTCATCTTCGGCCTGTTCCGATTCATAATCCATGATCTCGGTCAGGCGCTTCATGGAGATATCGGCTTCCTGAATCGACATCTGCATCGAGATCAGGTCGCTCACCGGAGAAGTAAAGTAACCGGACAGCGTGGTGAATGCCATGTAGCCGCCCAGTGTCAGCTCGCCGTTCAGCACCTGCATGATGCCCACATAGGTGGTCACCATATTCAGCAGGGTGGAGATCACCATCGAGACCAGAGACTGGCCGGTGCTGATCTTGCTGGACCGGAGGCTGATCTTCAGGCTCTTGATATACTCACGCTCCAGAGCTTCCAGCTCGCGGTCTTCGCAGGCATTGCACTTGATGGTCTCAATGCCGCGCAGGCTCTCGATCATCTGACTGTTCAGCATTGCGGACTGCTGCATCGTCTCTTCATTGATCCGCTTGTACGGCTGCTTGAAGATGATGACGAGGAGCAGGCTCAGCGCGGTGCTGAACAGGGTGAGCGAGAACAGCGAGGAGTTCATCCGGAACAGCACGATGCCAACGCCTACGGCCATCACCACGTCCATCACGATGGTCATCGCGATGTTGGTCAGGACCGATTTGATGGTGCTTGCATCGGAGTAACGGGTGGTGATCTCACCGGTCTTCCGCGTTGCAAAGAACTTCATCGGCAGTTTGTACACATGCTCGAAATAGCCCAGCATCAGCGGAATGTCGATCCGGATGGACAGGAAGATCAAGATCCACTCGCGAACCGTGCTGAGCAGGTTGCTCGTGAGGTTGACCACGCTGAACACAAGGATCAGGGTGATGAGTAAGTTCTTCAACCCATACGGAAGCACTTCATCCATCAGTGCTTTATTAAACACTGTGGAGACGATGCCGATGACCGTAAGGATCACCGAACAGAGGATAGCATAAATAAAAAGTTTTTTCTGGGGCCAGAGCAGGTCGAAATACCGCTTGAGCATGTGGTACTTGCCGGTGTTCTTATTCCCCTTGGCGTTTGCATCGGTGCTGGTGCCGTTGATGCTGGTGCCAGCTTTCTTTGCCTTGCCGCCCTTGAACTCCGACGTAGGGTTCATCAGCAGCAGAACGCCAGTGAAGTTTTTATAGAAGTCGTCCAGGCTGATCTTTTCGAGATCCTTGGCAGGGTCACCGATAACGACGTAATCCTTGCACTTGTACTTCTTGGAAGCGTCAGCCTTTTTTTCTTCTTCCTTCAACACATGCTTGCGGCGGGCATCATCGTCCTTGATCGTGGTCTTCTTGAAGATGACCACGAAGTGGGTCAAACCCTGGTCGGTGATGACCTGCGCAATGCAGGGAAGTGTGAAATCACTCAGAAAATTCTCGCGGTCCACTCGGACAGCGGCCGTGTTGAAGCCAAGCTCATTGGCGGCTTTCTGCAGGCCCACGAGGTTCGTGCCCTTCATGTCGGTTCCCATCATATCGCGTAAGCGGGTGATGGTGATTTCCTTTTTGTAATGGAGGCACACCATTGCGAGACTGGCAGCTGCACAGTCGGTCGTGTCGTGCTGCCGCACATAGGTATAACGCATAGATGTTTCCTTTACAAGAGACCGACAACCTTCGGAAACGATCTCTTCTCTGTGTTCTAATATTCAAAACTGCCTTCCATATTCTAGCACATTGTGCGGAAATGTACAAGTAAGACTTTGTACGCATCACGCAGACAGCAGACAGGATGCAGATTTTGACGCAGGAGAAAAGGTTCTGTCACGCTCCATCAAAAGCAGCGCATAGCCCTCTGCTTTGCCCTGCCCTGCGGAGAACCAAGGCAAAGCAGAGGCCAAGCTGCTATCAAAAAGAAGGGAGCGCCTACCCTTTGATCTACCAAGCGCTTCAGGAAACTTCCTAAAGCTTAGATGCAGTATACCACAATCTGACAGCTTCTTCAAGAGGACATTTTTTAAGAAACCGTTAATTTTGAAGAAAGTGTGAAAGATGTCACAAAATAGTTACAACCCGCATCTATGAAAAAGGCGGCAGGTGTGATCCCCGCCGCCGATTTGTTGGCGCCTCTTGCCTGACTCGAACAGGCGACACCCTGATTAACAGTCAGGTGCTCTAACCGACTGAGCTAAAGAGGCATATATCCAGAGCTTTACAGCGGTAAAAGCTGCTGCGAGTAGGATTATACCTCTTTTGCCTATATTTTGCAAGTCTTTTTCGAAAATTTATGAAAAAAGCTTTCAGGCGGTACGCGCCAGCTCTCCCAAAGGGAGAGGCATTGGGAATGAACCTCTCCGTCACCTTCGGTGACACCTCTCCTAGTAGGAGAGGCCTTGGCAGGCCGGGCAAGCCCTGCTGTCCGCATAGGCCCACTTGGGCACAAAGCAGCGGGCCTTGCTCTCATTGGCAGCGACTGCGGAACTACGCTCTACCAAAGAGCGCTGGGCAAGCAGTCGTGAATCGAGACAGCGGAGCCCGGTCGTTCCCGATTGCAGAAAACCTCGCTCGGCCAGCACAACCACTACCGACTCGCCAGTGGCTCCCCTACCAGGGGAGCTGGCATCGCGAAGCGATGACTGAGAGGTTGTACCAAGGGAAAGCCCTCCTGATAGGTTGCACACAGGCCACCTCCCCCGTTTCCTGCAAATTTTTCGTCCTCCTCCTGCTATAATCTCCCAAAAGGGGGCGGGGCTTATCCGGGCCGTGATCTATCTCGATGTTCTTCTGCTGGTCAACTTTCTTACGACCGCGCTGTTTCTGCTGGCGGCGGGCCTGTTGTGCGGCGTGAGCACGTCGGGCGGGCGGGTCGTAGGCGGGGCGCTGGCCGGGGCGACAGCCTCCCTCATCCTGCTGGCCCCTGCCCTGCCGTGGCCGGTATCGGTCGGCTATCAGCTGGCCTCCGGGGCCGGCATTGTCCTGCTTGGCTATGGGTTTCCGGGCGGGCGGTGTTTTCTGCGGCTTCTGGCATGGTTCGCAGCCCTTCACTTCGCGCTGACGGGAGCCGTGCTCCTGCCCGGCGCACAGGCCAACAATTTCAGCGTCTACCTTCCCCTCTCGCCGGGGCTGCTGCTGGTCTGCGCCGGGGGCGTGTATCTGGCTGTGCAGGGCATCCTGCGGTTTCTGGGCCGGAACGGCGGGCAGACGTTTCCCGTCACTCTGCAAATTGGCAGCGCATCCCTCCCGCTCCGGGCCTTCTGCGACACCGGTTTCTCGGTGCAGGAACCGCTTTCAGGCCGGGAGGTCGTACTCGTGCGCTTTGCCGCCGTGCAGAACGCCCTGCCCGACCCGCTGCGCACCTACTTATCCGCTTACTTCGCGGACCCTTCCACCCTGCCGCCGCCCGAACTCGGCCTGCGGTTCGTCCCCTGCACCACAGTGTCCGGGCACTGCATCCTGCCCGCCGTCCCGGCCATACTAGCTTCGGCTCCGGCTCAACCGCTCTATGCAGCCTTCTGTGACCTTCCGCCCCCGCCGGGCGGCTGGGAGCTGTTGCTCTCGCCAGCCGTTGTGCCCGATGCTGCGTTCCGATGAGCCGTCGAACCTCTCAGTCGGGCTTGCGCCCGCCAGCTCCCCTGATAGGGGAGCCCTTGGCAGGCCGGGCAAGCCCTGCTGTTCGCTTGGGCTCAATTGGGCGCAAGGCAGCGGGCCCTGTTCTCATTGGAAGCGACTGCGGGACTGCGCTCTGACAAAGGGTGCTGGGCAAGCAGTCGTGAATCGAGACAGCGGAGCCCAGCCGTTTCCGGAAGCAGAAAACTTTGCTCGTCCAGCACAACCATCACCGACTCGCCAGTGGCTCCCCTACCAGGGGAGCTGGCGAGCCGTAGGCGAGACTGAGAGGTTTACCCTACCGGTTCCCGCCTTCATTGGCAGCACCCAAGTATCCCGCCCACAAAAAGGAGGCTTTTCGTTGAATCACCTGTTATCGTTTTTCCGTCGGCTGTACGTCCTGTTCGTCTGCCCCGGCGCTGCCCACTATGTTGCTGGGGCGCCCAGCCTGCCGCCGCCCCTGACGCCGGAGCAGGAAAAAGCCCTGCTCACCCGGATGATGGCAGGCGACCGCGCCGCGCGGGATGACCTCATCACCCACAACCTGCGGCTAGTGGTCTACCTTGCCAAAAAGTACGAGAACACCGGCGTCCCTGCCGAGGACATGATCTCCATCGGCACCATCGGGCTGATCAAAGCGGTCAACACCTTCACGCCGGAACGGAACATCAAACTCGCCACCTACGCAAGCCGCTGCATCGGCAACGAGATCCTGATGTATCTGCGCAAAAGCTCCAACCGCCGCCAGGAGGCCAGCATCGACGAGCCTTTGAACG
>ERZ1035006.1676-NODE-1676-length-13984-cov-2.961735_pt1 | contig 13984 bp, 13 predicted proteins | sample MGYA00520694_ERZ1035006 | MGnify/ENA primary metagenome ERZ1035006 (study PRJEB33766, sample SAMN09781746) | gut metagenome | biome: gut microbiome | host: Homo sapiens | place: Madagascar | study: EMG produced TPA metagenomics assembly of the PRJNA485056 data... | reverse complement strand
GTAGCAGGCAACGACTATCCCACCCCGGACGGCACCTGCGTGCGCGACTATATCCACGTTGTCGACCTTGCGAAGGGTCACGTTGCCGCAGTAAGAAAGGCGCGCCAGATAACCGGCGTTCCCGCTTACAACCTGGGTACGGGTCACGGCTATTCCGTGCTGGATATACTGAATACGTTCCAGCGCGTGAACAACATCGACCTTGGCTACACGATCGGTCCGCGCCGCCCCGGCGACGCTGCGACTACATACGCAGACCCGTCCCTCGCTGAAAAGGAACTCGGCTGGAAGGCTGAAAAGACTCTCGAGGAGATGTGCCGCGACGCGTGGAACTTCCGCAAGCTCCGCGAAGCTGAAAAATAATCGTACTTTTTTCGAAAAAATCGTAAAAACCACTTTACAAACCCGAAAAAGTGTGATATAATATCAGTGTTATGCGCGACGACGCGCGTGACCGTACCGGATTCCCGGCGAGCGGATAATGCTCCGAACGGAGATACACCCCAGTCCCTCTGCTGCGATCCCGGAATAAATTCAATGAGGTGTTATCATGTTAAGAAAAGAAGAAAAGACTTCCGTAATCGAGGCTAACCGCCTGCACGATCACGACACAGGTTCTCCTGAGGTTCAGATCGCTATTCTCACCCAGAGAATAAACGAGCTCACCGAGCACATCAAGGTTCACCAGAAGGATCACCACTCCCGTCGTGGTCTTCTGAAGATGGTAGGTCACAGAAGAAACCTTCTGAACTACCTCCAGAAGAAGGATATCGAACGCTACCGTGCGATCATCGCTAAGCTGGGTATCCGTAAGTAATCTATGGAGTAAAGGGCAGCGCTGCGCACGAAACAGTGCTGCCTTTTTTACAGTTACTAAGGCGCAGGTCTTAGCATTAAATTGAGTATCCGGGAAGCCGGATATTGACTTTAATTGCTAACACTGTGCCTTCAGTAAACCGAAAGTTTTATTGAAAGGAATAAATGCAATGTTCGAAAATTACAGAGTTTTCAAAACTACATTCGCTGGCAGGGAGCTGACCGTTGAGACCGGTAAGGTATGCGGTCTGGCTAACGGCTCCTGCTGGGTAAGATACGGCGAGACCGTAGTAATGGTAAACGTAGCGGCAAGCGCTAAGCCCCGCGATGGTGTGGATTTCTTCCCGCTTTCCGTTGACTACGAGGAGAAGCTGTACGCAGTCGGCAAGATCCCCGGCGGCTTCCTCAAGAGAGAGGGCAGACCCTCCGAGAAGGCTATCCTGACCTCCCGCGTTGTTGACCGCCCCATGCGTCCGCTGTTCCCGAAGGACATGCGCAACGATGTTGCGATCACAATGACCGTTCTCGCAGTTGACCCTGACTGCTCCCCTGAGATCCTCGGCATGATCGGCGCTTCCATTGCCGTATCAATCTCCGATATCCCGTGGAACGGTCCTATCGGCGGTATCTCCGTTGGTCTGGTGGACGGCGAGATAGTTCTCATGCCGAACCTTGAGCAGAGAGGTAAGTCCGACCTGAACCTGACCGTTGCTTCCTCCGAGAAGAAGGTGGTAATGATCGAGGCGGGCGCTAACGAGGTTTCCGATGATGTTATGTTCGATGCTATCATGGCTGGCCACAACGAGATAGTAAAGTCCCTCATTCCGTTCATCAAGGATATTCAGGCGCAGATAGGCAAGCCGAAGTTTGCTTTCGAGTCCCAGGAAGTTGACCATGATATGTTCGACGCTATCTCTGATTTCGCTATCGAGCGCATCAGATACGCACTCGACACCGATGACAAGAATATCCGCGAGGAGCGCCTGAAGCCCATCGTTGACGATATCCACGCAAAGTTTGATGAGGTTTACCCCGAGAAGACCGCTATGATAGACGAAGCTATCTACAAGCTGCAGAAGTTTGTAGTACGCCGCTGGCTGCTGGACGATAACAAGCGCGTTGACGGCAGAAAGATGGACGAGATCCGCCCGCTGGCTGCTGAAGTCGGCATGCTGCCGAGAGTTCACGGCTCCGGTCTGTTCACCAGAGGTCAGACACAGGTTATGACTATATGCACGCTCGGCCCCGTTTCCGACAGCCAGAAGCTGGAGGGTCTTGACGAGGAAGAGGGCAAGCGCTACATGCACCACTACAACTTCCCGGCTTACTCCGTAGGCGAGACCAAGGCAAGCAGAGGTCCCGGCAGACGTGAGATAGGTCACGGTGCGCTTGCTGAGAGAGCGCTGCTCCCTGTTATCCCGAGCGTTGAGGAGTTCCCCTACGCTATCAGACTTGTTTCTGAGGTGCTTTCCTCCAACGGTTCTACTTCCCAGGGCTCTGTCTGCGGCTCCACACTGGCGCTGATGGACGCCGGCGTTCCGATAAAGAAGCCGGTTGCAGGTATCTCCTGCGGTCTTATCACCGAGGGCGACAGATGGGATACAATGGTCGATATCCAGGGAGTTGAGGACTTCTTCGGCGACATGGACTTCAAGGTAGCTGGTACTCACGATGGTATCACCGCTATCCAGATGGACCTCAAGATAGATGGTCTGACACCGGAGATAATCAAGGCTGCGTTCGCAAAGACCCACAAGGCGCGCGACTATATCCTTGATGAGATAATGCTCAAGGCTATCCCCGAGCCGAGAAAGACAGTAGGCAAGTACGCTCCGAAGATGATCCACACCAAGGTTCCGGTTGACAAGATCAGCGAAGTTATCGGCAAGGGCGGCAAGGTTATCCAGAAGCTCTGCGCTGACTTCGACGTTAAGATCGACATTGATGACGACGGCAACGTATTCATCTGCGGTCTTGACCTTGACAAGGCTAACGCTTGCGTTCAGGTTATTTCCACCATCGTTAACCCGCCTGAGATCGGCGCTATCTACAAGGGCAAGGTAGTTCGCATCATGAACTTCGGCGCATTTGTAGAGATCGCTCCCGGCAAGGACGGCATGGTGCACATCTCCAAGCTGGACAACCACCGCGTTGAAAAGGTCGAGGACGTAGTTTCCGTTGGCGATGAGATAATCGTAAAGGTTATGGAGATCGACAACCAGGGTAGGATCAACCTGTCCAGAAAGGACGCTCTTGCTGATATCGAGGCAAAGAGAAAGGCTCAGGCTCAGGGCTGATAACATCGAATATGAGAGGGAAGTGAATGCTTCCCTCTTTTTTGTTGACTTTATTTCAGATATGTGGTACAATTGAATTAGTGGCAATTAACTGGCTGGTGGGTGCGGCATGGAATTGTGGATTTCTGCGAGCACGCACTCATCTCAGCGTATGAAAAGGGCGCTTAACATAATTTTGAAGAGGTGCAGCATGACTATAAAACAGCAGAAGCAGATAAAGGCATTTTTGACCGGGGAGTTCGAAAAAGACAGGGCGGACGCGCTGTTTAACGAGCAGGACAAAACGCTGAACTCGCTTATCGAAAACACGAAAGATAAGACGAAAAACCAGATGAAAACGCTTGCACAGACTATACTCCCGCGCATAGCGCTGTATAAGACCTTGAAAAAAGCGGGCTTCCCGGAGGAAGATACATATAAGTGCATGCGCAAATATATGCTGGAGGTAGTCGCGGCGAAGAAGCATGCGTCAACGGCGAAAATGGAAGCCGTGCCGGGATTTTACGCGATATACAGCAGTGTATTCCTGAAAATAATGCGCACCACCGACCTTCAGGTGAGCACGCAGAAGCACGGCAAGGACTACTACGATGTCACTATCACAAAATGCCTGTGGCATACGGCGTGCGTGGAAAACGGCTGCGCGGAGCTGTGCAGTCTGTTCTGCGACGTTGACGATGTGACTTACGGCGGGCTTAAAAAAATAGGCTTTTCGCGAACTCAAACCTTAGGCTACGGCGGGGACTGCTGCGATTTTCACTTCTACAAAAAATAGTTGGTAGTTTAACTATACTAAATTTGTTTTGGCAGAAATACACATTTCCGTCCTATTAAGGGGCGGATTTTGTGCGCTTTTTTATAGAAAAAAACTTGCAATCAGCATAGTAATGTGATATAATATTAATATGTGGGAATATGTTTTCATTTCCCGACTACTCTATTTTCAGAAATGAGGATCATTCAAATGTCATCAAGTGTTATTGTCGGCACCCAGTGGGGCGACGAGGGTAAGGGCAAGATAATCGACATCATGGCTGCTAAGGCTGATGTCGTAGTACGTTCCAGCGGCGGAAACAATGCCGGTCACACCGTAGTTCACGGCGACCAGGTTTACAAGCTCCACCTGCTCCCCTCCGGAATACTGTACCCTGAGACCCTCTGCCTTATAGGCAGCGGCGTTGTTGTTGACCCCGCAGTGCTGCTTGAGGAAATAAAGAACATGAATGAGCGCGGCGTTACCTGCGATAATCTCCGCATCGACGCGCGCGCCGACATCATCATGCCGTGGCACAGGCTGCTCGACAAGCTGTCCGAGGAGTTCAAGGCAAAGCAGACCGGCGTGAACATAGGCACCACGGGCAGAGGTATCGGTCCGTGCTACACCGATAAGGACGAGCGTATCGGTATCCGCATGTACGACCTGGTTCACCCGGAAGTCCTGAAGAAGAAGATACAGGAGACCGGCGAACTGAAGAATCTCATCATCACAAAGGTATATGGCGGCGAAGCATGCGACCTTGACGCCATCTATGAGGAATACAAGGGCTACGGCGAAAAACTTGCAAAGTACATGGCGGACGCTTCCGTTATCGCATTCGAGGCTTACGAAGCTGACAAGAAGGTGCTGTTCGAGGGTGCGCAGGCCACATTGCTCGACATTGATTTCGGTACTTACCCGTTCGTTACTTCCTCCCACCCCATCGCAGGCGGCGCGTGCGTAGGCACTGGCGTTGGACCAAAGATGATCGACGAAGTCATCGGCGTTGGCAAGAGTTATACCACACGCGTGGGCAACGGTCCGTTCCCGACTGAGCTGTTCGACGAGACCGGCAACTATATCCGCGAAAAGGGCGGTGAGTACGGCACTACTACAGGCAGACCGAGAAGAACCGGCTGGTTCGACGCTGTCATCATGCGCCATGCAGTACGCGTCAACGGACTGACTTCCCTCGCGATCAACAAGTTTGATACCCTCGCGGGACTCCCCGTGCTGAAGGTATGCGTAGCCTACAAGACCACCGACGGTCAAACTCTGAAGGACTTCCCCGTGACCCTCGAGGAGCTTGCAAAGTGCAGCCCCGTTTACGAAGAGATCGAGGGCTACGAGGGCGACCTCTCCGCGTGCAAGACTTTCGAGGAACTTCCCGAGAAGGCTCAGGCATACGTCAAGCGCCTTGAGGAACTCTGCGGCTGCCCGATAAAGTTCCTGGGCATAGGTCCTGGCAGAGACCAGATAATCTACAGATAATGAAGATCCTTTTCATCGGCGACGTGGTTGGAATGCGCAGCTGCGAAGCACTGAAAAAGGCGCTTCGCGGCGCTAAGCAGAAGCTTGGCGCGGAGATAGTAATAGTCAACGGCGAAAATTCCGCGGAGGGCAACGGCATAAACCCCGCCTCCGCCGACGCGATATTCGAAGCCGGCGCGGACGTGATAACCACCGGCAACCACTGTTTCCGTCAGAAGACGATGGAAGCCGAGTGGGAGCGCAGCAGCACTATAATTCGTCCCGCGAACTATGGCGATGACGTGATAGGCAGGGGCGTGTGCGAACTTGACCGCGGAGCGTACTCCATTGCGGTCATCAACCTTATGGGCACGACTTTCATGCAGCCGCTGGAAAATCCTTTTCACTGCGTTGACAAGATACTCGAAAACTGCAGCGCGCGGATAAAGATAGTGGATTTCCACGCGGAAGCCACGTCCGAAAAGCGCGCGATGGGATACTACCTTGCGGGGCGCGTTTCCGCGGTGCTGGGTACCCACACGCACGTCCAGACCGCAGACGAGCAGGTCATTGACGGCACTGGTTATATCACGGACGCTGGCATGACAGGTCCAAAAGAATCCATATTAGGCGTGGAAAAGGACATCATCATCGACCGCTTCCTGACATACTACCCGAAGCGCCACAGGTTCGCAGAGGGCGAAACAGAGATGAACGGCGTCCTGCTGGATATAGATACAAAGACCGGCAGATGTCTGTCTATAGAGAGATACAGGCAGCTTATAGGGTGAGCGGAAATCAGAACGAAAGGCACCCCCGGGGTGAAAGGTGACTATATGGAGATCGTAAAGGTGTCGGCGCATTCGGTGCCGAAATCAGTTGCGGGAGCTATCGCAGCGGTGATACGCGAAAACGGCGAGGTAGAGGTGCAGGCGGTAGGCGCAGGCGCGGCTAACCAGGCGGTAAAGTCCATCGCCATCGCGCGAAGCTACATGGCGCTGGTCGGCGTTGATCTTATATGCATTCCCGCGTTCACCACCGTTGAGATAGACGGCGATGAGCGCACAGCTATGAAATTTATAGTAGAGCCGAGATGACAGGTCCCGGCGAATATGTCAGCACTGGATCATCACGCATTCAACGGCGAATGGCGCACCAGCAGGTGTGCTTTTCCCGCGCGCGGTTTTTCAGTGCTTTTTTTGCAAGTGCCATCTGGTAATTTAAGGGATTGAATATAGTAAGAGAGGTAGAATTGACAGTAAGGTTTTACGATTCAGTCAGCGATGAGAAGCTGAAATTTGCAGTAGTCATCGCGAAAAGCGGCGGGAAATGGGTGTTCTGCAGGCACAGGCAGCGGAGCACCCTGGAGATACCCGGCGGTCACCGCGAGCCGGGGGAGAACATCGGCGAGACCGCCCGCCGGGAACTTCGCGAGGAGACCGGCGCGGAGGAGTTCGCAATGCGGCGGGTGTGCGTCTATTCAGTCACGGGCAGGAACCGCGCAAATTCCAGCGGGGAGGAAAGCTACGGAATGCTTTACTGCGCAGAAATAACCAGCTTCGGCGCGCTGGACAGCGAGATAGAGGAAATAGTCCTGCTGGAGCAGCTTCCCGAGCGCTGGACTTACCCGGAGATACAGCCTCAGCTGATAGCGGAGGCGCAGAGGAGAGGAGCGCTGAGATGAAAAAAATACTGCTTATCGCCACGGGTGGAACTATAGCCAGCGGCGACGACGGTTACGGGCTGACCCCGAAAATGTCGGCGGAGGAGCTTCTGCGGGGAGTAACGCTTCCGGACGCGGAGATACACGCCGTACAGCCGTTCGCGCTGGACAGCACCGATCTTACTCCGCAGCACTGGACGGAGACAGCGGCGATTATCCGCGATAACTGGAGCGATTTTGACGGCTTTGTTGTTGTGCACGGCACTGACACGATGGCATACGGCGCGGCTGCGCTGTACTGCCTGATACAAAGCCCCTGCAAGCCGATAATACTGACCGGCTCGCAGCTTCCGATGAGCGCCCCCGCCACAGACGCCCGGCGCAACCTTTCGGACGCGCTTCGCTGTGCCGCACGGGGCAGGGCGGGAGTGTGGGTATGCTTCTGCGGCAGGGTAGTCGCCGGGAATGCAGTCCGCAAGGTGCACACCCGCGATTTTGACGCATTCCGCGGGTTCACCGAGGAAGACGAGCGGCAGGTGGAGGAGTTCCTCACATATGAGCCGCACGAGGACGGCGGGACGGTATTCTACAATCGGCTCGACCCCAGCGCTGCGGTGCTGAAGCTGACTCCCGGCATATCCGCGGAGATGGTCCACGACATGGGAACGCACCTGCGCGCACTGATAATCGAGGGCTTCGGAATGGGCGGCGTGCCGGACTACGGGAACGCGGAGCTTGCCGGAGTGCTGAGCACGCTTTCCGCCTGCGGAGTCCGCGTGATAATGACAACGCAGGTGTTCCAGGGCGGCTGCGATCTCTCGGTGTACGCGGTGGGGCGGTCGGCACTGCGCGCGGGCGCTGTCGCGGCGGAGGGAATGACGACGGAATATGCGGTCATGAGGGCGATGTGGGCGCTCGCGTATTCCTATGACGCTGAAAACTTCAAAAGGCTGTTCTTGAACAGAAACTGACATATAAACACGGACACATGAACAGGAGGACAACATGAAAAACGAACTGAAAAAGCTCAACTACAAGAACTTCATCATGCTGACCATCGCGGGATTCATCAACGCGTTCGGCATCACGGTGTTCCTTATGCCGGTCAACCTTTATGACAGCGGCATTTCGGGCACGTCTATGCTGCTGGGGTATATCACTCCGGATTACCTTACGCTTTCGGTATTCCTGCTGGTGTTGAACCTCCCGCTGTTCCTCTACGGACTGAAGCGGCAGGGACTTGCGTTCACGATATACGCCTGCTATGCGGTGGCGTGCTACTCGTTTTTCTCGTGGCTCATCACGGACGTGCTTCCGATAGACGTTTCCCTCGCTTCGCCGCTGGCTGAAAACGACCTGGTTCTGTGCTCACTGTTCGGCGGCGTTATCTCCGGCGTGGGGAGCGGTCTCGCAGTGCGCTTCGGCGGCGCTATGGACGGCATTGAGGTGCTCGCGGTCATTTTCTCGAAAAAACTCGGAATGACTGTCGGCACGTTCGTCATGATATACAACGTCATTCTCTACATAGCGTGCGGATTCATATTTGAAAGCTGGGTGCTTCCGCTGTATTCCATCATCGCTTACTTCGCGGCTCTGAAAACGCTTGACTTCATCGTTGAGGGTATCAGCCGTTCGAAAGCGGCGTTTATCGTCACGCTGAAACCCTCCGATGTCGGAAAGGCTCTCAGCGACAGCTTCGGCTGCGGTATCACCGAGATACCCGCAAAGGGCGGCTACTCCGGCACCGACAGAACCGTGCTGTACTTCGTTGTGAACCGTTTCCAGATAGGCAAAATGCGTACCATAGTCCATGACGTAGACCCCACGGCGTACATCACCATCAGCGATGTTGCGGATATTTTCAGCGCCAACCACGATACTGGATCCACCGACAAGACCGCTGAAACGGCAAAGTGACCTCCGGTTTGTACAAAATCACAAATAAAACGTCAGCTTTCGCGGAGATTTTTCCCGCGTAACTGTTGACAAACCCGCTTGAATGTGCTATCATAGTAAAGTACCGCTAAGGCGGTGCGAGTAATACAGATATTTACATATGGGAAGGAACACAACTATGAAGATCAAGAGAATAGCAGCCCTGCTTCTGGCAGGAATCATGAGCGTCGGACTCTGCTCCTGCGCTTCCAGCAACAATTCTTCCGCTTCTGAGAGCAGCTCTGCGGCAGAAAGCAACGCGGACAGCTCCGCGGCTGACAATGCCGACAGCACAGATTCCGAGGGCGGCGACTGGCAGTACATAGCCGACAAGGGTACATTCGTTGCTGGCATCACACTGTTCGAACCGATGAACTACTACGATGAGAACGGCGAACTCACCGGCTTCGAGACTGAGTTCACAAAGGCAGTCTGCGAGAAGCTGGGCGTTGAGGCTAAGTTCCAGGAGATCGAGTGCGACAAGAAGGAGATCGAACTCAACGCAAAGACCATCGACGCTATCTGGAACGGTCTGACCGTTACCGAGGAGCGCAAGGAGAACATGGGCTTCTCCAAGTCCTATGTAAGAAACAAGCAGGTTGTTGTCATCAAGACCGACAACAAGGATAAGTATACCGACGAGGCTTCCATGGCTGGCGCTTCCTGCGCAGCTGAGAGCGGCTCCGCAGGTCAGACGGCTATCGAGACCAGCTCCGTTCTTTCTCAGAACGAGTTCATCGGCGCTTCCGCACAGAAGGACGTTCTGCTTGAAGTCAAGGCAGGCACCGTTGAACTGGGCGTTCTGGACTATGTAATGGCAAAGGCTTCCATCGGCGAGGGCACCGACTACAGCGACCTGATGATCGTTGAGGGCGTGGAGCTTGCTCCCGAGGAGTACGCTATCGGCATGAGAAAGGGCGATACCGAGACCATCGACAAGGTAAACGGCGCTATCGACGAACTGGTTGCCGACGGCACACTGAAGGCTCTTGCCGAGAAGTACGGTCTGGCTGACGTTTACGCATTCGATAACTGATAATCCAAACCGATAGACGCGGGGTGGGACGTAATGCCCCACCTTGCTTTTGTTTAAAGAACGAGGTCTAAAAATGTCATTTCTTGAAGTAACCGCGCAGCTTGCGAACGGATTCCTCACCACGCTGCTAATTTTCGGCGTGACGCTTGTGGGCGCGATCCCGCTCGGACTGCTGATAACTCTCGGCTCGATGTCGAAGATCCCCCCGGTGAAGTGGATATTCAAGATTTTCGTCTGGATAATCCGCGGAACTCCGCTAATGTTACAGATAATCCTGGTGTTCTACGGACCGGGTCTTATGGGACTGGGCGTGAAGTTTGACAGACTCATGGCAGTTATCCTCGCGTTCATAATCAACTACGCCTGCTATTTCTCGGAGATTTACCGCGGCGGTATCGAGAGTATTCCCAAGGGGCAGTATGAGGCGGGGCAGGTGCTGGGCATGACCAAGGCGCAGATATTCTTCAAGGTAGTGCTGTTCCAGGTGATCAAGCGTATCGTTCCGCCGATGGGCAACGAGATAATCACGCTGGTAAAGGATACGTCCCTGGCGCGAGTTATCGCGGTCGTGGAGCTTGTCAAGGCTGCAGAGACCATCGTTTCGCTGAAGTCGCTCATCTGGCCGCTGTTCTATGTCGGCGCGTTCTATCTGCTGTTCACCGGCATCGTGACGCTGCTGCTGAACTACGCCGAGAAGAAGCTGAACTACTACCAGGGCTGAGCGGAGGTGCGAAATGGCATTATTAGAAGTCAACGGAATATTCAAGCGCTTCGGTAAAACCGAGGTGCTCAAAGGCATAGATTTCTCAATGGAAAAGGGCGAGGTGCTGGCGATAATCGGCTCCTCTGGCAGCGGCAAGACTACTCTGCTGCGCTGCCTTAATTTCCTTGAGACCCCGGATTCCGGGCGGATAGTCCTGAACGGCGAGGAGATATATAACGCAGAGAGCAAGTATACCGACCGCGAGATACGCGAAAAACGGCTCAATTTCGGACTGGTGTTCCAGTCGTTCAATCTGTTCCCGCAGTACACCGTGCTGAGGAACGTCTGCCTTGCTCCTGAAATGATGAGGATAAACCAGTCGCAGACCAAACTCACGCGAGCGGATAAGTTGCGGATAAAGTCCGAGATAGAAAAGAACGCCCGCAGCATACTGGCCTCCGTGGGGCTTTCCGAGAAGCTGATGAACTACCCTTGCGAGCTTTCCGGCGGTCAGCAGCAGCGAGTTGCTATCGCGAGGGCGCTTGCGATGGAGCCGGTAATACTGTGCTTCGATGAACCGACTTCGGCTCTTGACCCGGAACTTACCGGCGAGGTACTGCGCGTCATAAGGGAATTAAAGGACGCAGGGCGCACGATGATACTGGTAACTCACGAGATGGGCTTCGCAAGGAGCGCCGCTGACAAGGTGATATTCATGGCGGACGGCGTTATCGAGGAGTACGGCACTCCGGAGGAAGTATTCGGCAGCCCCAGGAGCGAAAAGACCGTGTCATTCCTGGAAAAGTCACTGGAAAACATTACTTGATTCAGCTTTTTTGCAACTGATGATTGGGTATCTTGCAAAAAAAGCATTTTGACTGTCTGATTAATGGCAACCTAAAAGCCTAATTGAAAGCTAAAAAGCATGAAGTTGCAGCTAAAACGCAGAGGATTGTGCAGTGTGCACAATAAAATGGCGCAAAAATATAAAAGTATTTGTGCATATATGTGATTGACAAAATCGCATATTTCGGCTAAAATATAAGTGTAATCAAGAAACAAAGGCGTTTCAGAGTATGGGCTTAGTGCCCCTGTCTGAAGCGCCATTTTTGTTTCTCAAAGATCTAAACATAACTCTAAGGAGGAAAAGGGACATGGCAGAACATTTTAACGTAGTTGAGCAGTTCGGTATCGACGTTTTCAACGAGGAAACGATGAAGCAGAGGCTTCCGAAGAACGTATTCAAGGCTCTGAAGAAGACCATCGCCGAGGGCAAGGAACTTGACAGCAGCATTGCGGACGTAGTAGCCAGCGCAATGAAGGACTGGGCGATCGAAAAGGGCGCAACACATTACACCCACTGGTTCCAGCCGATGACCGGTATCACCGCTGAGAAGCACGACAGCTTCATCTCCCCGATGGGCGACGGCACAGTTATCATGGAATTTTCGGGCAAGGAACTCATCAAGGGCGAGCCTGACGCTTCCAGCTTCCCGTCCGGCGGTATCAGAGCAACATTCGAGGCAAGAGGCTACACCGCATGGGATCCTACCTCCTACGCATTCGTAAAGGGCGGCTCCCTGTATATCCCGACTGCATTCTATTCCTACTCCGGCGAGGCTCTGGACAAGAAGACTCCTCTGCTCCGCTCCATGGACGTAGTTTCCGATGCAGCGCTGAGAATACTCAAGCTGTTCGGCAACACGACCACTAAGAGAGTAGTTGCAACGGTAGGCGCCGAGCAGGAGTACTTCCTGGTAAACAAGGCTACCTACGATAAGAGAAAGGATCTTATCTTCACCGGCAGAACGCTTTTCGGCGCTCCCGCTCCCAAGGGTCAGGAACTTGACGACCACTACTTCGGAACCATCAAGGACCGCGTAGCAAGCTACATGAAGGACCTTGACGAGCACATGTGGAAGCTGGGTATCACCTCCAAGACCAAGCACAACGAGGTTGCTCCCGCGCAGCACGAGAACGCTCCGATATTCGCGCCGGCTAACCTGGCTACCGACCAGAACCAGCTGACAATGGAACTGATGAAGAAGATCGCTCTGGAGCACGGTCTGGTATGCCTGCTTCACGAGAAGCCTTTCGCTGGCATCAACGGTTCCGGTAAGCACGACAACTGGTCGCTGTCCACAGACGACGGTCAGAATCTGCTCGACCCCGGTAAGTCCCCGATGGAGAACGCGCAGTTCCTGACATTCCTGGTAGCTATCATCAAGGCGGTCGATGAGTATTCCGACCTGCTGAGACTTTCCGTAGCTTCCGCCGGCAACGACCACAGACTGGGCGCTAACGAGGCACCTCCCGCTATCATCTCTATCTTCCTCGGCGAGGAACTGGAGAATGTTATCGAGGCTCTTGAGGAGGGCAGGGAATACACTTCCGGCCGATCCATGTTCAACGTAGGCGTATCCTCTCTCCCGAACTTCCCGAAGGATACCACCGATAGAAACAGAACCTCTCCTTTCGCTTTCACCGGCAACAAGTTCGAGTTCAGAAGCGCAGGCTCCAGCCTGAACATTGCTGGTCCCAACACCGTCCTGAACACTATCGTTGCAAACTCCCTGACTGAATTTGCAGATGTTCTGGAAAAGGCTGACGACTTCAACTCCGCACTTCACGACCTGCTGGTTGAGAACATCAAGAAGCACAAGAGAGTTATCTTCAACGGCAACGGCTACGGCGCTGAGTGGCTTGTAGAGGCTGAGAAGCGCGGTCTGCCGAACCTGAAGACCACCGTAGACGCTATCCCCGCCCTGACTGCAAAGAAGAACGTGGACGTATTCACCAAGTTCGGCGTATACAGCGAGGTAGAGCTCCACGCACGTCAGGAGATCAACTACGAAAACTACTCCAAGATAATCAACATTGAAGCGCTGACCACCAGCGACATGGCTAAGACTGAGATCCTGCCCGCAGTTATGAAGTTCGCAAAGGACGTATGCGACATGGCGGCAAGCAAAAAGGCATTAGGCATCGAGCCGGCAGTCGAGCTTGAAATGGCTGGAAAGGTCAACACATTGACCATCTCCCTCAATGAGAAGATAGACGTACTGAATGCGGCTATTGTAAAGGCACAGGGCGTATCCGACTACGCTGAGCAGGCAAAGGTTTACTGCAACGAGGTATTCGTTGCAATGCAGAGTCTGCGTGCAGTAGCTGACGAACTTGAAACCATCGTTGGCGAGGAGTACTGGCCGTTCCCGACATACGATGAGCTTCTGTTCAACGTATGATCCGCAGCAAATATAGAGTATGCGGCTTTGAATCACGACTTAAAGCGTAAATTCTCGCTTTA
>ERZ1035006.1671-NODE-1671-length-14004-cov-9.028604_pt1 | contig 14004 bp, 20 predicted proteins | sample MGYA00520694_ERZ1035006 | MGnify/ENA primary metagenome ERZ1035006 (study PRJEB33766, sample SAMN09781746) | gut metagenome | biome: gut microbiome | host: Homo sapiens | place: Madagascar | study: EMG produced TPA metagenomics assembly of the PRJNA485056 data... | reverse complement strand
GTTTAAATTAGTTGACAAATGTTTATATATATGATATAATAGAGGTACAAAAGTCGATATACAAGTGCCACCACCATATCCCCTGTCTTTAATGAGTAAGAGAAAGAGAGCGTAGCAACCATTTCCTCGCTCTTTAATGAGTAAGAAAATGGAATAAAGGAAATCCCTTCTCTTTTATGAATAAAGAATAAGAGATGTGGCAACAAAACAATTCGGATAAGGAAATCCCCTGTCTTTATTGAATAAAGAATATAAACAAGACGATTCAACGGCATCGTAAAAGCCGTTTATATATATTATTAAATTATAAGGAGATTAAGTTTTATGAGAAATAAAGATTTAATCAGTAAAGAGTTTTTCAAGCAGCACCCCTTCAAAGTTGAGATAGACGAGGAAAAGAATATCCACGTTTATTGGAAAGGCCAAGAAAGAAAGATGAGCTATTATAAGCGTAATACTTGCGATTATATTGCTTTTAGTTATTGGGACAGAGAGAATAAGAGATTTGATGCTATATCTTTGCAGGTACTTGTATATCTTTGGTTTAAGGGAGATATACCAGCAGGAATGGAAGTAGATCATATAGATGATAATCCTTTGAATAATCTTCCAGAGAACTTACATTTATTGTCTCACCAAGCAAATATATGGAAAGCAATTTGGAGAAGGAAAGGGTTTTGTATGAGTGCTAAAAGATTGAGTAAAGCATTACCAGATGAAGTGTACGTAGAAATGCGTAATTAGCTCTTAAATCAAATGTTAAGCGTGGCTGAGGAATATATCGACGAAGGCACAGAAGACGCTCTGGGACGCATACAGAGCATTACAGGGCTTTGTGGAATGATTATGACGGAAGCGCAGAAAAGAAAGTGTGAAACAATCGTTCTTCGGTGTGTAGAAGTAAACGAGAAGATAAATAAAGATTGGATTAATAAAAACGGAGAGGTAAAATAAAATGAATAATAGTTATAAGACAAGATCATTAAGATTGAAGAAGTTGTTAGACCAGCATGATATTCATCCTATAAGAGTAGACTTTGAGATGAATCCAGTAAAAATGAAATTGATTAAGATTTGGCACTACAGACTTACAGATGAATTTATGGAAGTTCTGAAGCAATATGAATTAGAAAGAGAAAAGCATTTCGAGGAGTTAAACAATTAATTAGAGGCGATTGAAAGTGTCGCAGGGCGGGTTGAGGGAATAAACTACATATAAGGAGGTATGGGAATGAAAAGATTAAATTATTATATCGATTGGCTCAAGAGAGCACAGATAATAAAAGTTTCCCATGAAGAATTTAAAATCAAATATGATTTTGTAAAGAAGAAAGGTTATAAATCACCTTCTAAGACCAAAGTAGTAGATTGGTATAGCGAAGATTTAGTATGGAAAGTGGTTAAGAAAGGTAAGTTTATGAATTTATACATTCAAGACCACTTGAAATTGTATATTTATACAACAAATGATATCGATTCCACGAAAGACGGAACGAGTGGTACAAAAGCAATTCAGATGTTTTCTGCTAAGTTTGCAGAAGATATTGGAAGACCTAACTCACAAAGACCTATATATGAAGCGTTTGGTGTAACAGAAAAGGAATTCTTATACTGTGTTCCCAAACAATTCTATTATATTAACAGGAATTATATAGGAGTAGAATTAGACGGAGTATCTTCTGTAGATGCTACTGCACATTACCCTTCTAATGCTTGTGGAGCGTTACCAGATGCTCATACAGCAGTAAGATATGAGGGAACAGTTAAACCCACAAAAGAATACCCTTTTGCGTTCTATATTAAGAGTGGTCATAGTGCTGAATACGACAGATATGATACACATGAATGGGTTAAGCAAGATTGGTTTGATAGAATGTTTGATGCAAATCACTTAATGAACCCTGTAAAAGAAGAAAACGATGTAACAATTCTTATGAAAGCAAGTAAATACACAATGAATAAAACCTGGAGGTATTTCTTTGATAAGCGTAAAGAGAATAAGGATTTTAAGTTGGTTATGAACGCAACGATTGGTAACTTCCACAGAAAGTCGTATAAGGCCTATAAATACGCTCACCTTGCGACTGTTATCATTGCCAGAGCAAATGATAAGCAGCTCAGACTTATGCGTAGAATAGGCAAAAGAAACGTTCTACATACGTGTGTAGACGGTATTATTTATAAAGGTACTTATAAGATCGGTTATGATTTTAAAGAGATGAATACCTACCAGCAGGAATTTACAGATTGTAAGTTTAAAATGCTTGGCACAAACATTTACATGGCTATGAACAATGATGAAGTTGTGAAATATAAACACGGTTCATTTAATAAGATTAAAGGAACAGAAGAATTCATAGACGATAACCCGCCAAAAGATTTCGGGGACATGAATAAATGGTATAAATATGATATATTGGAGGGTATAAGGAATGAAAACTCGTAATATTTTATAGAGAAGAATAGAGGAATCTTATAATAGATATAAGAAATTATATAGAGAACAGCAAGACAGAGGATTTTCCTTGGAAAAGATGAAGTCAAAGAAAGAATACGCAGCTATTTACAAAGATAATATCGGTCTTGGTAGAAAGAATATTGCCAGAGATATGGTTTATGACCAAAGAGTCTTTATTAAAGGTGAAGAACAGCTTGAAAAGGCTGTAGAAGACTTATCTAAGGTTTATACGGACATGACAAAGAATGAAATTCGTAATAAACTCCTTAAAAATAGTAATACTTTGGAATATAAATACAAAAACAAAGCAGGAGATATTATTACTGATAGTGCTTATTCTAAGAAACAAGCACTTTATATGAATCTTAAATATCTTGGTATTTCTTTGTTTGACGAAGAAGAAGAGGTATATTACTGATGGGTAGTAAAAGGCTTAGAATATCTTAGGAAACTCAGAAATTGATCAATAATCAAAAAAAGGCTGAGTTTACTGCAAATTTCCTTTATCTTTCTCCAAACTTCGTATTTAGCTATACCAACTTAAGTAACTTCGTACTGACTGCTGTTCGTGGTATAGGTAAATCTGTAATAAGCGTAGAGACAGCCATTATACTTAAAAGAAAGTATGGATATGAAAACGTTAAGTGTTTCTACTTCAGGATTACAGACAATTCTGTTAAAGCTATGCTTGCTAATAAAGCGGAGAAAGCAATAGATCCTTATCTTATAGATAAATATGATTTAGAGATTACTTGCAAAGGAAATACTGTATACGACCACGGGAAGAAGCTTATAGAGTTTTACCCATTGGTCAGTGCAGGTTCAAAAGGTAAAGGCGTAAACCTTTATGATTGTAATTGGTTTACAAAGCCACACAGATATGTTGTTACTATATGGGACGAGTTCCTTATGGCTGAAGGCGTTGAAAAGAAAAGCGTTGGAGATCCTGTAGCGCAATATAGAATCTATATGGAAGCTATTATGCGTGATGCACAAAGACAACCATATCAAGCTGTAATCAACTTCCTGTTAGCAAACTCGGTTTCTGAATGTGCTCCTGTAACTGGTGCGCTTTTCAATTATATACCAGATCCTAATAATTTTAACAGAGTAAAGCTTACGAGAAAGCACACTTTGTTTTGGAATTGTCCTGTAACTGAAAAGTATAAGGAGAAGAGAAGAACTTCTTATAACGCAGATATTATGGACTTAAAGAATGATATTAACTACACCAACGAGGTTAAGCGTGATTTGGAATTAATCAAGCCTAAAAAGACGAGATTGATAAGAGTTACAGCTTTAATCAAGTTTGACAAAAACCCTTAGAATTGGTTCTGTCTATACGATTCTAAATATATAAGAAAGTATAAAGGAGAGACCGTTAAGAAGAATAAGATTATTCCTATGAAACGGTACCTAGATGAATTATACGATCCAGATATAGTTAGTAATATTATAGAGAGATTCGACTGTAGGGGGTTTTATTATGCAGACCTTATGAGTCAGGCTTTGTTTCAAAGTCAATTGAAACTCATAAAGAATAAATAAGGTTTAATCGCATGTTAAACATTGAGTTTGACAAAGGCGTTTAAATATTTGAATTTGTGACACCTTTTAATATCTTAATCCACAGAGTGTCGAGACGAAGATTGACCGAAGAGGTACGTCGGCTCTGCGATTAATCACCGCAGATTATCTAAAAGGACCGCCCTTATTCAATTTAATATATAGAATAGGAGAAATTAAAATGAAAAAGAAAGTAAATTGGTATGAACAAGCTATAATCGAAAGAGAAGAAGCAGTTGAAAATAATGATAAAATTAAATTAATTAAAAACGATAAACTCCGTGCTTATTTCAAAGAACGTTATAAATCTGATTTACAGATTAGCTTAAATGCTTTCATACCATATTTTGAAGTAAAATATAAACTATATCCATTTGTATGTTATCGTATTGCTGGTAATAGGTATTTGGGTGCGGGTGTATTACCTAATGGTGTTGTAACCGAACTTTATTACGACACATTTAAAGATTTAGTAGATATTCAAACAGATTGAGATTAAATAGGAGAAATAACCATGGCAGAAGAAGTAAAAAATGAAGAAGTAATCGATAATAACGCACTTGTAGACCAAGTTAAAGCGTTAAAAGAAAATACGGTTTCAAAGAGTGATTATGAGAAGCTGCAGAGCGACTATAATCATCTTTTCAGCGAATATATTAAATCCAGACCGAGTGAGGAAAAAGAAGTTAAAGAGCCTACTGAAGAAGATAAGAAGAAAGCATTTCAGAAGGCTTGTCTAACCCTTGCTACAAACAAGCACATGTCTAATATAGACAAGGCTTAGCTCTATCTTGATATCCGAGATTATAGAATAGAGCAGGGAGAAGGAGATATCTTTCTTCCAAGGTCAGGACAGCCCACTATAGAAGACGTAGAAAAGGCAGAGAATCAGGCTGCTTTGATGTCTGATGCAATTGAACAAGCTGAAGGGAGTGATTTGCGTTACAATGCGTATATCTCAGATCATCTTAGAGATAATATGTCAATTTTAAAGAATAGGAGATAAAAAATTATGCCTAAAGCTTTTAGTGGAACTTTGAACACAAACGAATGGTTTAACAATTTGTATAATGCTTACCTTTTGGTAAAAACGATTGCAGACGGTCTGTCTGGTATGGATAACAGTCTTGCAAGTGAACTTAAAGCAGACTCAGATCTTTATCATGACAAATTCGTTTATTCTGATGTAAACGTACTTGATCTTCGTGATTTTGATCCTTCCGACACAAACGTACTTGCACCTGAACAGAAAGGCGAAGTTAAACAGCAAGAAATCGTTGTAAACGAAGCAAAGCAGATCGGCTTCACAGCAGGTAACTGGCTTGAAAAGAGAGCTTGGCAGGACGCTGGTTCGTACGGTCAGTTTGAATCTGTTCTTGATGCACAGGTAGGTGAAACCAAGAGATTGTATGAGCACCTTATGGTAAACACAGCAATCGGTACTATGGAATCTTCTATCGGTAAACAGCAACGTTCTGTAACACTTCCTACAGTAGAAGGTAACGTTGAAGCTACGAATAGACTTCAGGGCCAGACAGTTGCAGAAGACCTTGCTAACCTTTTTGTAGAACTCGAAGATCCTTCTACAGATTATACCGACAATGGTTTCTGGAAATCTTATAAGTCTTCTGACTTTATGGTTATCTGGAATGCACAGTTCAAAAACAAGATTCTTAAGCTTGATATGCCTACTATTTTCGATAATGCAGGTCTGAAAGCAGATTTCGAAGGTCGTGTACTTCCCGCTAAGTATTTCGGTAAGGTAAACGCAGCTTCTGTTACGACTTCTGGTGCTACTTCCAACACAACGATTTATGCGCTTGAAGAAATGGACATCGAAGACAGCGATAAGAAGAAGTATCATATTAAACCTGGTATGCTTATTCCTGCAAAGGTTACTTTGGCAGAAGGCGGTACTATTAAGGTTCCTTCTTACACCGTAGATCCTTCTGTAATCTGCAAAGTAATTCACAAGGAAGGCGTTAAATATCTTACTACAATTGAAACTTCCACGGAATTCTTCAATAGTAAGAACTTAACGAGAAACAGATATCTCACGTTTGCTTATGCTTACCCTGAATATCTTATGGGATACCCCATCGTAACTGTACGTAAAGCTTGATCACACTACTGAAGGGGAGGTTTTTTCATTTTCCTCCCCTTCTTTTATTAAAAAGGAGAGAAAATGGCAACACTTTACTACTACAAGTTTAATAACTATTACAACAGAAAGCTGAAACGGTTCTCTTCTTTGAGCGAATATCAAAGCTTTATGGTCTTTGCAGAAACTGGAAATAACCTTAATTTCAACCCAAATGATGGGGTTAATACATAGGTAACTGCAGGGAGACAAGAGAACCCTTATAACGTGGTAGCAGACTACTGTATCTACTCGGAAGATAACAGTAACATCACTTCACGTTGGTTTATTATAGAAGCTTCCAGAAACAGAGGAAATCAGTATAAGATAAGTTTAAGAAGAGATTTGCTCGCTGATTTCTATGATTCCTGGACTCAATCTGATTGTTTTGTAGAAAAGGCTATTTTACCTGACGATAGTCCTTTCATCTACAATCAAGAACAAATCACAACTAACCAAATCAAGACAGACGAAGTAGAGTTAAAAGACGATACTAAGATGGCTTGGATATGCGGTTTTATTAATCGTGAAAGCCCTGAAACTCAAGTACCGATTAAATCTGCTGTTAAAGCAGATATAACAAAACTCACTTACGATGATTACCAGAAGTATACTTCTCAGGGTGCTTATTCACTTGGTCCTGTATACGTAGATATGTATGTAAGACTTAATACTGGTGTAGGTGGTACTGACTTCTATCAGAAGTGGACTATCGATACCGATTCTGCAGTAGAAGCTACAGGAGTAGAACTTATTAAATGGGGCGTACCTCAGACTGTGTATAGATGGGATCCGTCTACAGATGCAAGAGCAATGGTCAATTACCTTAAGACTAACAAATCGGAGCTTACAGGTAAAGCCAGACAGAATTGCACCTTATATGGGGTTCCTGCTACAAGTCCAGATATAGCCAATATGTATTTGGATCTTGGCAAGATATTCGAGAAAGATGGTAAGTATTATAAGATGACTCGAATTGAAGTTATAGATACCACTCAAGAAATAAAGGTTGACACAGATAAAGCAGGAGATTTACTTTATACGCACTGGAATAATATTATGAACGCGTTTCAATATAAAGACGCAGGTAATAACCCAGTGTATGTAATGAGAGTAAATTCTTCTTATCGTAAACCTATTTTCCAATAGATTGTAGAAGGCGATTATACCCTTACAATGCCAGCGAAAGACAACAGACTTATTAATAGAGATGGTCCTTTCGATATGTTCTGTATTCCTTTTTCAGATGACTATAAGATTCAAGTGAATAAAAAAAATGCAATTCAATGTAATAAGGAATTTGCAATGTCTATAGCACAATCTATAGGCGTTAAAATGGGCTCTGGTAACAATGTGTATGATATTCAACTTCTTCCTTACTGCCCGTTTGCTGGTATAACCAGTATGGTAAATGATACCTTAACGATTACAGGAGAAGACGCTGTAAGATATACTAAAGTACTTAAAGACCAAACCACTGTCTATTATTTATTCTGGACTACATCTACTTCTGGTACGTTAAATATTCCTTATGTTTATAACGTAATCAACAAAAAGATGTCCAACCAAGTAGATATGATGAGACTTGTTTCACCTTCGTATTCAGGTCAGTTTGAATTTAACCCTGCAAGAAACGACGGCGTTTCTTACTTTAACGTAGACTACACGTATCTTCCTTATTCATCCTATATTCACGTAAACCCCGACTTTAAAGGCTTGTACGGGAAAGATTACAACGATGCTCGTGGCCTTATAGTCCAAGGAAATCAATCCATTATGTATTTGTCAAGTGCTTGGGAAGCTTATCAAACTCAGAACAAGAATTATCTTGAAATATTTAATAGAGAGGTTCAGAACTTAGAGACCAATTACAAGTATCAAAGAATCAATTCTGTTCTTTCTACTATAACTGGTGCTATAAGTGCTGGTTTTGGTATAGGAGCATTAGTCGGAGGAAAAGGTGGTGTAGGTGCTGGTGCAGCTGCAGGAGCCGCTTCTTTAGGCGGTGGTATTGCAGACTTGGCCATTCAACAGCAATTACACAATGAGCAATTGGACTACAAGAACGATATGTTTGGTTATCAGTTAGATAACATCAAAGCACTTCCAAATTCAATTGCAAAGACAACTGCTTATACAGAGAACAATAAAATATTCCCTATACTTGAATATTATACCTGCACAGAAGAAGAGAAGAAGGCTGTTGCAAGTAAGATTGCGTTTAACAGTATGCAAGTTGGTATTATAGATAAACCTATTAACTATTTAAATAATACCTGGAGCTATGGTACTATTCAAGATAAAGGGTATTTTAAAGCAAAACTCATTCACTTTGACGATATAGAGGCAGACGATTTCCATATCGTAAATAGTTTGGGAGACGAATTAAATCAAGGAGTGTATACTAAATGAGTGTTCAACAAAGTATAAATCAAAGTATCTTGGCTGCAGGTGCTTTGTACTCTCAATCTGGTGCAGCCGAACAAAGAAAAGGTAAGATTGAATTACAGAAAGAAGCAAAAGGTTTAAAAGCAGCTAATAAACAATATGCTATCCTTTCAGCTAAAGGAGGCTGGAAGGCACCAGATGAACTGTTTAATGCACTAGAAGAATATCGTATGAAAAAGGCAGAGAACGTTATGAATTTAGGTCTTAAATCTGGTAATTTCAAAGCTTATGAAGTTGGTAGAAGAAACTTTAAAGAGAAGAGTGAATTCTTGAATGATCCTAAACGCCATGAATCATTTCAAGATACGGGAACAGATATGGACGAGATGGAGATGGCTGCACAGAAGGAAAAAGACAGAAGAGAAAAGCGTATTATGATGAGACAAGCAAATCGTGCAGCTGTTCAAAAACGTATTGAAATGCTTTCTGATAAAGACTTCAGACAAGATATTTTAGGAGGTAATTGATTATGGCTAAGAAATGTAAAGGCCCTTGTTTGCCAGATTGGCAGACGATATTAGCGATGGCCCCTAAATACTTGGACGGAGGGTACCCTATTCCCGCAGCAGCTTATGAATTCTTGAAAGAGATTGATCTTCAGTAGGCTACAAAGAGGTATCAGTGGTATAATCTTCCAGTAGGCGTTACAGACGAACTGATTGAACGTATCTTGTATTACAGAGGTCAAGGTTGCTTCTTCTATCAGAAGGAGATGGGTAAGTTCTTCTTCCTTCCGTATTCATTAGATGGAGAGATTGGCGTATATGGCGAATATTTGAACGTAGTACCCCTTCCTTGGACGGGAGCCAACCAAGCCAAAGATCCTAACGGCAAGCTCAAGGAATTCATTCCAGGGCTTCGTAAGACGGTTGTATACGAAGAGCCAGACATTGAGTTATTAAACCTGAATTTGCTTACAGACAGCTGTGTTCTTCTGCACGACAGAGGTATTGGTATCTCTCAGATTACTAATCCTCGTGAAAGACTTAACGACTGGATTACGCAGATTATGGCAGAGTGCCCTGCACTTGCTCGTACTTCTTTAATTGCCAACTGTGGCGTATCTGGTATGCGTGTAAACAACGAGGACGAGGAAAGCAACGTAGAAGCAGCTTCTCAGGCAAGATACTCAAATGCTATGACAGGACGTACCTGGCTTGCAATTCAAGGTCAACAGGACTTCCAGGACTTCAACACTTCTGGTGTTACTGATGCAGATACCTACTTCCGTACGTTTGAATCGTTAGACAACTTACGTTTAGCTGGTTATGGTTTAAACAACCAAGGTGTGTTTGATAAAGCTAAAGAGTACGTGAACAACGTGCAAGCTATGGGAGCACAACAGAACGTTGGTTTTGTATATAACGATGGCTTATACCAAAGACAGAACTTCTGTAATATAGCTAACTCAATCTGGGGAACTGCTATGTGGTGTGATTCTTCTGAAAACGCTACTAACGCAGACATGAATGGAGACGGCCTCTTACAGGATAGTCAGGAGCCTTCTATGCCAGAAAAAAAGGAACAAGGAGGAGAAGAAAATGATGTTTAAGGGTTATTCAGGTACTTTATATAAGAACAAGAGAACTCGCACCTTTTCTCAAATCTGGGACAACGCAGATGATTTCTCTTCCGAGTTTACTTCCTGTGGGCTTATAAACAGTACTCTTGGTTTCAGTATTGATCCTCAGACGGTATCTACTATTTATTACCTTCTGTATTCTCGTTATGGTAATTCTTCTGTCGCTTCTTCCGATGAGAACAGATTTAAGTATAACTTGTTCTCTATTATGCTTCAGTATGCACCTACGTGGGAAAGACAGTTAAAGCTTCAAAGAGACCTGAGAAACCTCACTGATGAACAATTGCAGCAAGGTGCAATCTCAATCAATAATAACGCTGAGAACCCCTCTAATGAGCCCTCTACGAACAGTTCTGACTACCTTCAATATATTGATCACCAGAACGTAGGAATCGCAAAAAGAAGCCTTTTAGACGCGTATTCTTACCTGTCAGACGTATTGAAACAGGACTACACAGAAGACTTCTTAAGCAGATTTAAGAAATTATTTAAAACGTTTAATGATGGATTACCTTTATGGTATTCAGACGAGGAGGAAGAAGATGACGATTGATAAAATTCAGGAGTATATAGCTTTATATGCACCGACTGTTTTAATGGTTGTTTCTGTCATTATGAACTACCTTAAGACATTCAAAGAACTGAAGAGAAACGTGTTAGGAAATAAGACTGAGACAGACAGACTTAAAGGAGAAATAGATTCTCTCAAGGAACAGTTATCTATGCAAGCAAAAGACAACTTGCAGCTTAAAGTGTTGCTTATGGAGAATATAAACGAATTAAAGAAGGTGGAGAAATATGACACGGACAAAGAAATTCAAGAAACTTGATATAATCTTTCATATCCTTTCTTGGGTACTTTGTTTCGGTACGGCAGCCTTTCTTGTCCTTCTAAAAGTATGTGGAGCAGAAGCAGGAACGCCTTTAAAGGAAACTATAGGTTCTGTTGTATATGGCTGGTTAGTTTCCAATATTCCTCTTGTTGCTCTGTCTATCATAGTAAAAGATAAGATAAGACCAGTATGTTGGATGGTTGACGTTATTATGTCTAACATAGTATTCGGTGGGATAGCAATTTACATTGTGTTTGGTATCTGGATAGTAGATGAGTATATTATCTCACCTCTTGCAAGGTCCTTCCACAATAAATACGTAATAAACAAGGAGATAGATAGACGTGGATGATATTAATGAGCTTGATATTCAGACCAAATCGTTTAAAGAGAAATGTGCTAACAACGCTTATTACATCGTTATTTTCGTTCTTTCCCTTCTTGCTTTAACGTTTCTGCCACTCCTTGGTAGTAGTGTAGGTATGGGATTAAACATACCTACAACTACTGCTGGGTGGATTGTATACGTTGTAACAAAACTCATAATTTGCGTACTGAATATGATGATCTTCGATGCCTTCATTAAACAGGCAAAGATAAATATTAAGGACAACAAAAACTTCAAGGAAGCAAATTAGATACTTGAGACACACAAGCCAAAAGGATACGTTCCAAGAAGTCCTAAGGTGTTTCTCGGACACTTATACAGACGGAAAGGAACAAAGGTATTTATAAACTCAGCTTTAGCCGTTGTGTCTTTAGGTCAGGCTTTGCTGACATTTGATTTTGCTTCATTTATTTCATATCTTCTTACAATCATAATGGGGTGTGTGTTTGGATTTCTTACAATGAAGAATAATGAAGTTTACTGGACAAGTGAGTATTTAGATTATGCGAGAAAGGTTAAAGAAGATTTGGAAATGGCTGAGAAAGAATGTACTGAACAGGGAAATGTTTCTGTGGATTCTGATATCGGAACTGATATTCTGGTCCCCATCGATAGTACTCGGTATCTTGGCAATAACAGCAAATAAAGCGTTCTGGGCACCTTTTGGAGCGTATATAGCTTTCTGGGCAGGTCCCTTCACCCCAGCTATGCCGCTTCAATTTGGTTTAGCCCTACTATTAAAGAAAATTTTTAAAAGGAGAAATAAAGTATGCTCAAGTTCGGAAATAAAGAATTCAGATCCTTAGAAGAGCAAGTACAATTCCTCACAGAAGCCTTAAGAACAGGCAAACTGATTGATGAATTGGGTATTAAAGTATTAGGCGTATACCCTAGTCTACAAACAGCATTAACTGCAGTACCTGGTCCTTATTACTATGGTGATGCTTTTGAGGTAGGTACTACAAAGCCGTATCAGCTCTACATTTACACCAGAAAAGATGGTTCTGAACAGGTTGGAGAATGGATTGACTTTGGTCCTTTCCCTGCACCAGGACCTAAAGGAGACAAAGGAGACAAGGGTGACGCAGGTACACCAGGAAGAGATGGAGAGAGAGGTCCTATAGGAAACCCTGGCCCTCAGGGTATTCATGGTTTGAAAGGAGATACAGGAGCTACAGGACCTATCGGTCCTCAAGGACCTAAAGGTGATACTGGTCCTGTAGGTCCTTCAATGAATATACAGGCAACACTTACAAGTTCAGATTAGCTTCCTACGCCTACAATGGCTTTAAAGGAAATTGGTGCTGCTTACTTAATTCCTCATACGACAGGCTCAGAGACTCATAAACACATTTGGGTAATTCAAGGTACTTCAGAAGCAAACCTTCAATGGACAGACCTCGGAATTAGTGGTGAGCAGGGCCCTGCTGGCCCTGCGGGCCAAGATGGTTTAGGTTGGAATACTCTCACAGACGTTAACTTAACTCTTGGAGATACTACTGTTCAGTATGACACTACAGACGGTATTCAAATCAGTTCTACTGCAAGATTCATAGATGGTGGGGGAAATCACGATGCTACGATGGATTTAGACATACCTGTCGTTGGTAAAGATGGAATCATAATAGACAAGGCTGCAGATTCTGAGAAGATCGATGTTAAAGTTGATAGTAGCAAAATATTTAACATTATAAATATTACTAACACGAGTAACTTTAGGCGCGTTCCTTACTTGCCAAGTGGCAAGAATACATTATCAACAGATACTTTAGAATTAATATATATAGATGATAGTAACACAAATGATATAGGAGATATTCCATCGTACGTTAGCCCTGAGTTCGGTGATACTAGAAGTTCAGACGCAGTTTTAATTACAGGCGATCCAACAAGACCTTATCAAGCTACTAACAAAAATTACGTAGATAATGGGTTTGTAAAAAAGGTAACAGGATCTAGCCAGGTATACGTTAAAAGTTCCGACGGAGTAGACTCAAGTATCGGTTATTCTCAATCTCCTGTTAATTCCGCAATTGTACAATACACTTCTGTTGGAACTGTAAGGACTAAAGCTCCTATTGATAACTTAGATTGTGCAAATAAGAAATACGTGGACGATAATATAGCTGCCCATTTAGTTGGTGTAAGCTCTATAAATGGTCAGACAGGTGCTCTCACGACGAAAACTTTATTCGGTACAAACTCTATTTTAGGTACGGGTAATATCGACCTCTACAAACACGTAATCAAATTCGCTAAAGATATCAACGATTTTCAATTAGTTGTGTACAGCTCCAAATCACTCAACGTAGACTCTCTCACAGACCTTAAGACACTTATAGGTGATTATGCCACAGAGAACGTATCTGGTTTAGTATATGATGGTGCCAGTAGTTTATTCTATCCTGTTATTAAAATAAATACGGAAACCCTGGAAGTGTTCTACGTTCATACACAGAATGGGTTAGTTTCGGAGTCTTTATCTGACTACACTATTACAGACACAGTAACAACCATATAATAACCTATGAAAGGGTGTAAGGATTCATTTCCTTCCCCTTTCTTTTATATCTTCCTACAATGCTCTCT
>ERZ1035006.1665-NODE-1665-length-14058-cov-8.454260_pt1 | contig 14058 bp, 11 predicted proteins | sample MGYA00520694_ERZ1035006 | MGnify/ENA primary metagenome ERZ1035006 (study PRJEB33766, sample SAMN09781746) | gut metagenome | biome: gut microbiome | host: Homo sapiens | place: Madagascar | study: EMG produced TPA metagenomics assembly of the PRJNA485056 data... | reverse complement strand
TCTCCCACAAATTGTGACGCACATCTTGCAGAAAGCCTTTTTCAAACACGCTCTAACACAATCCGAATCAGCGTCTTATCCATCATCAACGTCCTGTTCCAGGGATTGAGGATGATTCCATTGATATTTTCTTCTTCCAACGCTGCACGCAGCATTTTTCCAATGTCCGTCATAAAGGTCGACATAACACTCCCACTGCCTTTCAGTTCTTCATCGAAACTCGTATACGCAGCCCACCAGTTGCTGCCGTCCTGGGTTTTCACTGCCTGCAGACTCATTTTCCCATCCAGGCTTCCCGGCTCCACTCCAACGATTATCTGACCATTTTCCCTCATTCTCCGGCGAAGCACCGTCAAAGTATGGGCAAGCATCTCCTGAGTCGGCTCCTGCCGAAGGCCGGCAATAGCCTCCTCTATTTTCTCATTTCCCTGTAATCCCTCATCTATTCTATCTTCACTCATAAATCTTCTCCTCGCTTGACTTGCCTGTACACAGGTTATATATTGCTTGTATCCTATGATAGCAGGTAACAGAAGATTTAAGCAAGAGCTTTTTATAAAAATGAAGGTTCTCTTCTCGTAAAAGGCCGGTTGTTGATTAACCGGCCTTTTTATATCAATAAAACAAAGCTTCCTTTAAACAAATCCCACAAGTAGCAAACCAGAATACAATTATCCCTTAACTTTTTTCTAAAAATTTCTTTTTTCCTGTAACCTTTTCCCTGCCTCATTTGTATTATAAGTGAAGGTACCTAGAAAGACAAAAGGAGTTCTCATGAGACAACCAGTACAAAAGCTGATCGAGCAGTACCAGAACAATCTATACGCAGCTGCATTCAACATCTGCCAGAATCAGATGGATGCAGAGGACGTTGTTCAGGAAACCTTTGTTCAGTATTACGCTACAAAAAAAGAATTTGAAAACGAACAGCATATCAGGGCATGGCTCCTCCGAATTGCAATAAACAAGGCAAAAAACTGCTGCCGGACTTTCTGGAAAAAGAACAAATGCACTTTGGAAGATTATATGGAAACTCTTCCTTTTCCAGACTCACAGTCCATGAGCTTATTTGAAGAAGTTATGAAGCTGCCGGATAAATACCGCATTGTCATTCATCTTTTTTACTATGAAGATTATACAGTTCGGGAAATTGCAGAAATTCTCAAGCTTTCCGAAAGTAATGTGAAGGTTCGGCTTTCCCGTGGAAGGACTTTACTTCGGGAAACCTTAAAGGAGGAATGGGAAAATGACGAATAAGGAAAAATACCAAAAAGCATTTTCAGTATTGCAACTCCCTGAAAGCTCATCTTGGGAGGTCGAAAAAATGGCAAGATTACAGAAAAAAGCAAAAGTGAAAACAGCAGCAGCAATTATCACAGGTTGTCTTTTGGTTGGCGGAGCAGGCACCGCTTATGCCGCTAATGTAGGTGGAATCCAGCGTACGATCCAGCTTTGGATCCATGGAGATCAGACCACTGCTACCTTGGAATTTTCCGGTGACGGAACTTATACAATGGAAATATTGGATGGAGATGGGAATTCCACTTCCCAGGACGGCGGCGGTTTTGCGATTGACGCCGATGGCACAAAACGCCCCCTGACTCCGGATGAGCTTATGGAAGAACTGGACTCTCCAGATGTAGAGTATCTGGATGACGGAACCGTCTGGGTTTATTACCACAACCAGAAAATCAACATCACAGATAAATTTGACAAGGATAAGATCTGCTATGTAAAAATCGCAGATGGCAGCAATGTCCTCTACCTGACCGTAAAATATCAGAACGGCTACAGCTATTCCTCTGATAAATATCCGGAGCCGTCAGAATTTAACTAAACAATATAGAGCAGTGGAATTTCCTCCACTGCTCTGTTTCCTTACACATATTTTGATTTATAGACATCTTTTACTTTTCATATTCCAATATTTTCTTCAGTCAAAATATTTCAGTCCATCGAATACCTCCTGCCGTCTGTTATAAGGCCACCCTCCTGCAAAAATCCAGCCGCCCTGTCCGCTTTCTCCTTCCACATAAGCCCAGTTTTCTCCGTCTGTGTAAGGGAATCTTACTTTCTGAGGATTCATCATCTCTGTTTCCGATAAGATAGTATGCTCCTTATACACAGTCAAAGGCTCCTTCAGATATGCATAAAAATCATCGGATTCTCCTGGATAGGTGAAGTCCGCACCATATTTATATTCTCCCTGCCTTTCCATGGTAAGCACTCCCGCCTCATTTAGCTGCCACTGAGTCTCTATTGCCAATGTTCCCATTACATTGCATCTAATCTTTGTTTTAATTTTTCCATTTTCTATTCTAAAATTCTCTGGCCAGGAAGAAATCTGCCCTGCGCTATTCAATGTGCTCCCATCGTACCGGAAAAAGGTAGACAATGGATCGTCACTTGGACCATACTCATGTACAATCAGCAAAATTTCTGAACCATCCAGGCTGATTCCGTATAAATTCTCGTCTATACTCTCCCCTATGTCTGTAAAACTCTGGTTTCCCACTTGTATCGTATAAGAGTCCGTTCCGTAATCATCTGCTCTGTCCACAGCAAATGAAATCGTCTCTTCCATGCCATCCTGATTGAGATCCATTATACAGACACTTCCAAGCTTCTGAACTTCACCTTTTCTGATTTCCTCTTCTATGCTGTTACGATTTTCCGTTTCTCCTGATACGGAAGTATTTTCTGAAGCCAGCGCAGCATAGCAGGCAGTTGGAACCCATGGTGCATACAGAGTTCCGAAACTCATAATTCCTATTAGCTCTGCTGATAAAAAAATTTTTGAATACATTTTTTTGAAAGCCATCCCTCACATCCCCTTCTATAATTTTCTATTATATTGTTCAAAAACTAACTAATGGTTAATAGTTTTCTCCAGCCACTTATTATATGCTCATTATAAGACATTATAATGTTTTTTGTGTAAAGGAGGGGTTCTCTATGAAAAAGAAAAAAATTTTTGTACCTTTCTGGCTTCTTGCATTTGCCCTGCTGATTCTTTTTCCCACTTATACCCAGGCAGCCATTCGCACAACGAAACTCCAGGATGGCTTTCGTCTCAGCGGAAAAGGATCTTATTACAGCGGCGGAACTGGTGAATATGTTCAGTTTCTGAACTATCAGACACCTTCTGGGGGAATGATGGATTACCAGTATTCTGTTTCTATGACCTTTTCCAGTCCGGAAGAGGTTCCCGATGATATTATCATTGAGCTGGATGACAGTATTTTTCATCTTTATCCTCAAAGCGATACTGTCTTCGCCAACAATGGAAGTATTTCCATTGAAGGGGAGCTGGCAGTGCTGGAAATAAGCTGTTTCTATTTCAACAATCAGCCAGATGTGGACACCATTGATTTTCAGTTTGACCTTACTGCCAAAGAAAATTGTAAAAATATTGAGACGAGCATCTTCGGCCCGACTTCCGGGTATGAGGTGACAAATCAGCAGTTTACTTTCACCGTGGATGACCCCTATTTAACAGGCTCCCTGAAAGCCTCCATGTTTGATGCCAGCATTTCCAACACCTCTGTTGCGAAAATCACAAATTCAACCCTGGATCTGGCTACTGCTTCCATGACCTACGACGTGACTTTCCTGAAGCCTGGCTCTGCTGATCTTACCGTGAAATATCAGGGGAAGACAACATCTGCAAGCTTTACCGTGCTGAAAACAGTCCTAACTATTCCAGATCATATCACACTGAAAGTAGGCCAGACCGCCTGGCTTTCCAGCTATGTGAGCAAGACTGGCGGCGGCAAGCTTACGATCAAAAAGGTACGTTCCAGCAATAAGAAGGTACTGGCAGCTGGCGGTGGTTTCCTGGAAGCTAAGAGAACCGGAACTGCGAAAATAACAGCTGTTTTCAACGGAAAGAAGAAGGTAATTTCCTGTACCGTTTATAAGAAAGTTCCCAAGCCTACTGTTAAGCAGCTAAAAGTAAAGGCTGTTGGATATAAATATTATCCCAGCTCAAGAAAGCTCTACATCCAGACCCGCTTTACCAATAATTCTGCAAGGACGATCACAAAAGTAAAACTGAGATATGACATAGAGCTGAGCGAAACGGTAACAAAGACCAAGACCTTTAATGCAAATATTAAGCCAAAAAAGACAAAAACTTTGAACATTTATGTAGGGAACCTGATTGACCGCCCGTATAAGACAAGGGTAAAGTGTCTGAAGTTTTGGTATAAATAATAGAAGCAATTTGACGAAAGTTTGACATTCCCCGGAGTGTGTTTGGACCATGCTTTCTGCAAGATGTGCGTCACATTTGTGGGAGATTTGTCCCGGATGAGAGGTCGTAGGGATCTACGGCAACTGAATCCGGAACAGAGCTCCTGCAAAATGGGGTGTGCAGATTACAGGAATGATTTTCAGGCACTCTCTAAAACAGGCCGGATATCTGCAACCCCAGCAGATATCCGGCCTGTCTCCATTTTTTATCCAAGGTTCACTGTCATTGCCTGTTTTCCGGCTCCATTTCCATACCAGTCACCGCCAACACCGCTTGTGATCATCCAGAATCTATCCCCGATAGCTCCAAAATCATAGCTTCCCTCATAAGTAGGCGTTCCGCCGTCAGGTCCCACATAGGCAGATGTTATCTGCTTCCAGCCTTCATAGATGTCAAAATATTGTGCATTTCGCACTTCCATTGTTCTCACTTCGCCAGCGTATTCTGTATAGAAATTTTCCAGAAAAAAGGCTGTCTGGCCTTTAAACCAGGCATTTTTTACACCAATGTCATAGCTGCACAGCAAGGTTGCTTCCCCTGTTTCCAGGTTGTCCACCCACTGCTGCACAACTGTATTTCCAGTTGTCTCTGATGTGGTGCAGATTAAATGCATACTATACCATTTTCCAGCCTCCCACTGATAGGGAACCAGACAATGTGCACCTGTGCCTTCGCCGCCAAACTCCTCCGTATTGCTTGTATTTTCCGGATATACCCTGGTTGGACGGATGGTAGTCTCATTGCCGTTTGCATCTGTACAATAAATATCCCAGAAGGACATGATAGCTTCCATATCATCTCCATGCTTTCTCTGGAAACCAGCATAGCCATGTACACCATCATACTCTGTACGCACGGTCATACCCTGCTCTTCCAGCCAGGAATAATCCATCTGCCAGTTTCCCAGACAGCAATAGGTTCCCTCCGGCAGATAATCCGCCTTAAACTCAACCTTATACTCACTGTATTTCACATCAGCAGGAATGGACATCCATCCGTAAATATAAGGGGAGCGCCTGTTATTTGGATTCTGATAAGCTGCGATTTCATCAGCAGAAGGAAGCTGAAAAAAAGAGCTCCAGTCTATATCCCCTGCCTTTCCCGTTGAGATATAGGAATTGCTTCCATTTCCGCCACTATTCGGAGTCGCCGGAATGATCGTAGATTCCTCATAAGAGCCTCCACTGCTGGAATTACTGTCGTAATCACTGCTGCCAGTGTTGCCGGAATCGTCATAGTTATAAGAGGAATCATCCTCCTCGTCATAATAGTCGTAATAGTCGTCATCATAATAGTAATCATATCCTTCATCATCCGAATAATCATAATCCTCAGAATAATCGTAGTCGTCATAATAATCATAATCATCTGCATAAACTTCCACAGCCATAATTCCAAGAACCGCAGTTAATGTGATAGCTAAAAGTTTTTTCTTTCTCATAGTCTCTGCCCTACCCTTTCCTTTTTCTACGTTCAGTATGCCATAACACAGCCTTTAATGCAATTCAGAAAATAATTATTTATGGGAAGATTTCCCCTCAATAAAATCCCCCCGGAGCCTTGCTGGTTCCGAGGGGGATTTTCATAGAATATCTTATTTTCGTCAGCTGTAGTTTTATTTTTTATAAACAGCTTTGGAGCTCATTCCCTTTGATTTCAGGAGCTTCTTGTAGGCTTTCATCTGTTTGGCTGGTACTTTGACGGTTGGTTTCTTGTAAGTTCCCGCAAAGGCTTTTGAACCGATATTTTTGCTTGACAGTGCGCTGGTTTTTACAATAATTGTTCTAAGCCTTTTGCAATTATAGAAGGAATCAGACGTTCGCCTCCTGCATCACTCATCTTCTGATTCAAACATATCCTTCAAAAGTCCTGATACATTAAACTCTTCTTTTTCTGCATAATGAGCAACCAATTCCATCCACGTTTTCATTCGTTGATCAAGACCAGTTTCTTCTTTTTCCCATGTGGTACACAATACATCCTCTTCGCTTTTCAATATGACATCTTTCACCGCATTTTTATATATAGAAAGTTGAATATATTTCTGTGGTAATTTTTCATAACGGGCACCATTGATTTCCAGATCACCTTGTCCCCCTGCGGAAAACGGGTCTCTCCTGTTGGATAAAACAACACCATGCTTCGCAACCAGCCAGAGAGTAAAGCGTTCATATTTATCTCTATCATCACCAAATAATTCTGGAAACAATGCAAATCCCTGTGCGATCAAATCTCGTTTTTCTTCTTTGGGCAGCGTATTCCACATTCTAATCTTGGCAGGAACAGCTCCTGAAGCAGCCTCTTCCCCATTAACCCACCACAATGATTCACCGGGTTTTAAAGTAGATCTAAAATATTCCACCACTGGCTCAATTGGATTTTTCAAACTCTGCATTTTACTATAGGATGTGCTCATCTTATCAAAAATTGTCTCTCCAGCCAGAAGGTTCATATCTATTTTGTATCTGGGACTATGGGTCACTGCAATATCATAAAGACATTCCTCATATCTTCTTGTTCTAAATTCCACTGGCTTATGTAGCTTTCCAAATAAGATAAAAATATGTTCAACACCTTCTACTCTCGTTCCCTCTGCCACACTTCCGCCAATTAATGTCCACTTATCTTCTTTCGTTGATTTCACTTCAACTCCATAACGCTTCGCAGCCACAATGTCAGGAAATTTTTGTCCACTAATAATTTCAATCGTTCCCTCAAAGCTTGTTCCCTTTGCCGCAGCATCCAGTGCATCTTTGACTTCTTTTTCTAATTTTTGCCCACCTTTAGTCAGATAATATTCCGGTTCACGTTCTGCCTTTTTATTCATCAAGCGGCATGCAATATTGCAAATATTCTCAAATTCTTCTAAGGAGGGTTCTTCATTATTTAACATCATCACTGTTTTTCTTCCTTTCCAAAATACAGTTCCCAGTTATCTTCCAATCTTTTCGCAATATGGTATCCCAATAACGGAGGTACTGCATTTCCTATAATTTTATATGCCTCTGATCCTGATACCGATTTATTTCCATTTCTAGCTGATATTACAAATTCGTAATCATCTGGAAAAGTTTGAATTCTTGCACATTCCCGCACGCTTAATCTACGTTCTTTCAAACCGTTAGAAAGCTCTTTTTCATGCTTTCCACCATGTTCCTCCGACAATCTCCGAAACTCAATATTTCCATGGTGCTCTGAACGAATAGTAGGGCCAATATCATTCAGCCGAACTTCCTGTTGCCCCTGACAATGCTTTCCCATATATTTCGCTTTTGAATATTTCTGATGGCTCAAGTCACTGGAATCTTCCGGCTCCACTAAATCTGCAAGGGCATCCTCTACTGTTACGAATTTCTTCAGCCCTTCCATCGGAATTTCGTTAGGCAGGTAGTGCGTAATCTTCGGGTATGGCGTATACTCCGCAGGCAGCCCCTCCTTCGATAATTCTTCTAATGCCGTAGCTGTCAAAGCAGATTTTTTAAATCCAAAAAAGATTACCCTTTCTCTTCCCTGCGGAACTCCATAATTTGCTGCATTAAGCACTTTTGCCGGAACAACTAAATATCCTCCATTACAAACGGATGAAAAATCTTTTTCGATTACTTCCTTCGCATTTTTAAGATTGGTAAGTCCTTTCACGTTCTCTGCCACAAAAACCTTTGGTTTCGTTATACCGATGGCCTCTCTCATCCACATATAAAGCTGGCCTCTATTTTCAACGGTCGGTTCTTCCGCTTTTATCTTCTTTCCATCATGGCCTTTGTTTGATTCAAATCCCATCCTTTTACCAGCAATTGAAAAATCCTGACAGGGAAATCCCCCTGTCAAAATGTCTATATCTGTAGGAAAAATATTAATCTTATTCTCTTTCTGTAATTTTACCAGATCCACAATACTGTCAAGATAATAATTTTCCGCATCAATCCCACGTTTTCTAAAATAATTTGTCCATGCAGATTTCGCCTCTGGCTTTATATCGTTTGCAAATATAGTATGAAACCTTGTTTTTCCTACCTTTACCCAATTTTCATCTATATTTTTTATTTCCCAACTTCCATTTATGTTTGGATTTACAGATTTTTGCAATACAGCAAAATCGCCCTCAAATCCAAGATCAATTCCTCCACATCCCGAAAAAAGAGAGACCAGCTTTAATGTCCTTTGTTTTATTGGATTTTTCTTTCCTGATGACATACGCTCCGGTTTCTTTGCATCAAAGGGAATCAGCCATATTCCACTTTGTTTTATTGCTCCTTGTATTCGCTTCTGATTGCATAGCACTTGAACTCGCCTCATGGTCAACTGCCATCTTTCTGCCGTCTCTGCTACTGATAGATATCCATGCATTTTAAGTACTCCTTTTCGCTCATAATTCTATTCGTTTGTGCGAACTTTTGCAAGTCGTAATTACATAAATTCATTAATGGAATTATCAAAAATGCATTCTTCTATTACTTTTACGCACTTATCAAATTAAAAGAGCTCTATCAATGATAGCATTAAAACTGTAATCGTGATGCAAATAGCTCGCATCATTGTCGCAGTTTTTTATTTATTCTTAAATTGTGTCAATACCATAGGTTTTGACATATGATAGGCTGCAAACTTCTCAGCCTGTTTTTTATGACCGTTTGATAGTATCATTGTGATTCATTGTTATAATCCGCCTTTCTGCGAAAGGCACCAATGTGTCATGAAACGTTCGATTGCCTTTCACTATCTATTATAGTTTCCTTCTGATATTATTTACCTATAAGACTGACATACTACAGAACATGTGGAGGTGAGTGGCGGGGCTGTATGGTGGCGACCTCGTATTGTTATATGTTGTCGGTCATCCGTTAAGGCATCAATGAGTGGCGCATTACAGTAGCCCGTAAACTTATCTCTTCCGAAGTCGACTCGATCTCGCCGGGTGACCAGTCACTGTCTGTCTCATAACTATAAATTTCAGGAGGTTACTTTATTGTCATTTAAAATCTTAAAATTTAACTGCTGTGGACTGGCTTGAGAAGTACAACTGTAAAGATGTCTGCATGGAATCAACTGGTAAGTACTGGATCCCTGTTTTCAATATTTTAGAGCAACACAATTTATGGATTACTCTTTCTCATCCCAAATACACAAAGCCAATGAAGGGAAACAAGACCGACCGCAAAGATGCGAAATGGATCTGTGACCTCTACATATGCGGAATGGTAAAGCCTTCTTTTATCCCACCCGCTGACATCAGAGAGCTTAGAGATCTTGTAAGATACCGATATAAACTCACCTGTATGATCACTGGCGAGAAGAATCGTGCCCAAAATTGTCTTACCGTATCTAATCTTAAGCTTGATGATGTATTTTCTGATGTATTTGGTAAATCATCTCGTTCTATTACAGAACAGATTTTACAACACCCAGGAGAAAAAATTTGATGTAGCACCTTTTGTTCACGGGCACTGTAAGACTCCTATTGAAGAAATTCAAGCCGCTGTTGATGGTGCCATCTCAAAAGAACAAGCTATTAAACTTAGACAGTGCCTTGATCACATCGATGAACTGAACAAGCACATTTCAAAAGTAGAACAGGAAATCCTTTGTCTCAGTGATAAATACGAGGCTGCTTTAAATCTAATAAGGACTGTTCCCGGATTCAATAAGAATCCTATGACTGCTATTCAAGTGCTTTCAGAGATCGGCTGTGATATGTCTGTCTTCCCCACAGATAAACACCTGGTCTCCTGGGCAGGGTGCTGTCCCAGAAATGATAAAAGCGACCGCAAAATCAAATCCACTCGGATTTCCCGTGCTGGTTCCTATTTTAAACCAGTTCTGGTACAAGTTGCAAATGCTTTAATCAAATCGAAGAAACATTTAGAATTCACAAACCGCTACAAGCGTATCAAAGCACGCCGTGGTCACAAGAAAGCCATTATTGCTATCTGTCGTATGATCCTGACCGCTATCTGGCACATACTCTCAGCTTTAAAGCCATATACACCAGAAGGTTTTCTTGAATCTCGTCCTGTGAAAGAAGAAAAGATTCTTACCACTTCACAGGCACTTAATCTTCTTAAGTTACGAGGATATGTCATAAAAGACGATCCTCTTCCAACTTCCTGATTAGGTGTTGCGTTAATATTTAATTTTTAAAACCAGCTAGTTAGGTGGTTTGTTTGCTATGCTCTTCTTTTTGGGGTGCCCTCTACTTTCTTGTTTCAAACTTAAACCTCTTACAATGCAGTTCCTTTCTTCGGAACAAATACATGACTCATATCTGTATATTCCAACTCAAGCAACGCAATTTTCTTATCTATTCCCCCTGCATATCCTGTCAGACTTCCATTTGCGCCAACTACACGATGGCAGGGAATGATGATAGAAATTTCATTATGTCCAACTGCACCGCCAACCGCCTGAGCAGACATATGGGCAATGTTTTTCACCTCAGCCATTTTGCGGGCAATTTCTCCATAGGTGATCGTCTGTCCGTATGGAATCTGTAATAAAATCTGCCACACTGCCTGTCTGAATTCTGATCCCGTTGGGTGAAGGGGAGGAGTAAATTTCGGTTCTTTCCCGGAGAAATAGATATCCAGCCATTTTTTTGCCTCTATGAGAATCTCCGTTTCCTGTGAAATACATTCATTCGGAAGTGTATTGGCAAAATGTTTCTGCCCTTCAAACCACAGACCTGTTAGCCCGACTTCATCCGCAGCCAGCAAAATCTCCCCTAATGGTGATTTATATTTGTATGTGTATACCATTTTAATATCTCCTCTTGCTTGTCCAAAGCAGCTGATTTACTGAAGGTTACAGGTATCTCAGTTGAAAATATCACCCCTGATATAAAATTTCATCTATCCTGTTATGTGCCAGATAACCAAGGTGCACCAGTGCGTATTTAAAAATGTCAAAAACCTATCTTACCTTTTATATTTTGTAATGACAGATATTAGAATGCTCATATCAATCGGCTTCGCCACATGATCATTCATTCCGGCATTCAAAGCAGCCTGTACATCCTCTGCAAATGCATTTGCTGTCATTGCAATAATAGGAATCTCTTTTCCGTCTGGACGGTTCGGCAAATTTCTTATAGCTTTTGTTGTTTCATATCCATTCATTTCCGGCATCATGATATCCATCAGAATCAGATCAAAAGTCCCCGGAGCGTTATTGCAAAACTGTGTCAGAGCAGATTTCCCATTGACAGTCCTGGTTACCGCCATCCCTTTTTCTTCCAATAAAGCGATTGCTATTTCTGCGTTTAAATCATTGTCCTCTGCCAAAAGAATATGCAGACCATGCAAATCAATATCCTTCCTTAACTTTTCTTTCTTTTCAGTTAATGCATATTCTGCTATAAGTAAAGGGATTTCTACAGTAAATGTTGAGCCAAGGCCCTGTCTGCTGCTGACTTCAATTTTTCCACCCATAAGATCTATATACTTTTTGGTAATCGCCATTCCCAGTCCGGTTCCCTTATAACTGGTTCTTGCCCCATCATTTTCCTGACTGAACGCATCAAATATTCTGGTCTGGAACTCCTCACTCATACCAATTCCGGTATCCGATATGCGGTAGCGTACGATTATATGACACTCATCATTACCCGGACAGTTTTCTGCAACAAATGAAATGGTACCTCCGTCTTTTGTAAATTTGACTGCATTGCTGATAATGTTAAGCAATACTTCCCTGATTCTGAGTTCATCTGCCATCACATAAGGATTTTTTAGCTCTTCTCTTGAAACGCAAAAATCTAGGTCACGGTTTTCCATATATCCTCTTGCGATTGACAAAACAGTGTTTGTCATATCTCGGAGATTCACCGATACTGGTTTATATTCCAGTTTACCGCTTTCAATGCGGCTGATATCTAACACATCATTAATAAGTGTCATCAGATATTCTGAACTCTGCCTGATCTTTTTCAGACAATTCTCCACTTCTTTGTCCGGCTTTTTCTTCATAGCAATATCTGTAAATCCAACAATTGCATTCATTGGTGTCCTGATGTCATGGGACATATGGTTCAGGAACGTCGTTTTTGCAATATTCGCCGCATTTGCATCCTGTGCCTCTTTCAATGCTTCCATCTGTTTTTTCCTGCTTCTTAAAAGTGAATAAACCAGAAGAAGAAGTACGACAATAATCAAAAATGAAACTCCGATAACGAGACCGGAATACTCTGCAAGGACATCCTGCAAGGTCATTTTCTTTTCCGAAACAGAATTCTGTGCAAGAACAACACCATTTAAAATATTGGATGACTGCTCAATTGCTTTATTGATAATGGTTGCTGCTCTTCTGTTTTCTCTCGTCGTAAATAGCGCCAATTCCTGCCGTTTTGTCATCTCTGCAAATGACAGGCTTTTGGTCAGTGAACTTTCATTAAGAATATTAATTTTGGAAGATGGGATGATAGTTGCTCCCACTTTTCCATTTGCTACTGCCTCCAGGCATTCTTCTTGTGTGTCATATTGTTTGATTTCTGCGTCTGGAAAAAGGAGGGACACCATCAATTCAGAATACAGTGAGGTCTCTGTCACTGCAATCACAGAGAGACTGCTGCTATATTCTTTTCCCTTGTAAATAACAACCGGCGTAATATCAAAGATTTCATCCGTCAACACCACCTGAAACTGTTCCTGTGTATAAAAATCCTGAATAATAGGGCCGGCAATATCTATTTCACCAGATTGCAATTTCTCATTCATCTGTATTCCCGTGGAACAGGGAACTGCCTTGATCGTGATTCCATATTTTTCCTGAACAGTATCCAACACAGTTCCAAGGATTCCTGTAAGCTTCCCATTTTCTTCCCCGCAAAAAGGAAGATTATCCTTTAGATATCCCACACAGATTGTATTTTCATGTGCATCCAGCCATTGTTTTTCTTCCTTGTTGAGTGCATAGTTTATGATCGCTTTTCCTTCATAACGGGCATACAGTTTGCTGCTGTAGTCCGTCTCTGTATTGTTGATTTCTTCCAGGGCAGAATTTAATTCCTTTAACAGATCTGGTCTGGATTTTGACACACCGAAATAGCAGTCACTTGCACCGACATCAGCAATTGCAATAAAATCGCTGCTGACAGACAGTGCCGGGATCACAAGTGCCTCCAGTTTTTCTGCATCCAGTTTGTCTATCATTTCATCGTAGTCTTTGCAGACAACAACCTCTGCCTGGATCTGATGGTTATCCATCCATTTTTCCAGAAGCTCTTTCTGATAGCTTCCATCTGTAACACCGATACAACAGCCATTCATCAGCTTCAGATCGCCATCCGCAAGATCCGCATAATCTTCTCTGGTATAGATCCAATATCTTTCTGTCAGCTCCGCATAGTTGGAAAAATTGATAGATTCTGCTCTTTCCTGTGTATAACTGACACTTCCAAGTATATCTATTTCTCCATCTGCCAGCATATCCAGGCACTCTTTAAATGAACCATAAACATATTCATACTTCCAGCCTGTTATATAGGAAATTTTCTGAAGATACTCATAGCCTGCTCCCTGCTTGTGTTCCCCATAACCACCTTCCTGAAAATTAGCATATGGGAAATAACCAACTCTCACGGTTTTATTTTCTTCCTTTATTACCTGAGTTGTGTTCCCATCACCTTTTGTTTCCGAAGCATAAACAAAAACCGGTACAAAAAGCAACAGGACAAATGCAAAAATGCTCAAACATAATCTTTTTTTTCTTGTCCGTTTTTCTATCTTTCTGTTCATTCATTTCCTCTTTATTATCCATCTATGCTTTCAAGTTTTCCGGAAAATGCTCTGACGGCTTCTATACTCATGCTT
>ERZ1035006.1664-NODE-1664-length-14059-cov-4.155741_pt1 | contig 14059 bp, 11 predicted proteins | sample MGYA00520694_ERZ1035006 | MGnify/ENA primary metagenome ERZ1035006 (study PRJEB33766, sample SAMN09781746) | gut metagenome | biome: gut microbiome | host: Homo sapiens | place: Madagascar | study: EMG produced TPA metagenomics assembly of the PRJNA485056 data... | reverse complement strand
GTCATGTGAATAATAAAAAGTAAACAAAAGAAACCGTGTACATCAAAATAAATGCTGAGAAAAAAGTCTAATTTGCCGCTCGCCCCCAGACATAGGAACATAACAGGCAAGCCGCTGACGACGACCGTACACTGACTCTGCAAGGATCTTACTGATTCCAACCCCTACTCGGTCACCCCATCTGAAACTGTGGGGCATCTGGAGTATCATTATGTTCTCTCCCCGCCGCGGATTATGGTCTGCCTTGACCTTGCTACGCGCTCCACCGGAAAAGTAAAGTACCTGTTATGCTGTGTATTCAGTTGTAAAGGTGCTATACAGAATAAATCTGTATATTTAGTATACTCCAGCCGTTAGCAGTCAGTCAATAGCAAGTGCTAATTTTTTACGAGGTGTTCACATTTCAAGGTGACAATCCACCTATGATGGATTTCATCAGCAAGACTTGCTCGTCGTCCAAAGCATCGCACACATTCATTAAAAGTTCTCGCTGACGCACAGTCAGCCATCGCTGCTGCAAGCGACTCGAATCAAGAACGAATACACCACCGCCTGCACCCATCCTTGTATAGATTGGATATTCCCATTCCAGCACCCGAATATCGTTACGAATCGTATGGGAACTTACGCCGAATTCAAATGCCAGATTGCCGATTGTATTTTGCTGTCGTTCGTATATCCTTACAATCAGCTGCCTACGGCGCTCATAAAGAGACAATCTTTGAGCCAAAACTTTTCTCGAATTGTATCACTTCATTTCTTTTTTATGGGGGTTTTACTCTTAAAGTGGACTTGCTACCCCTTCTTCTAATAGCGTCCCGCTTTTAGAGTTAATACGAACCGTATGAATCTTATCGGGAGCAAGCCCCCGTTCTACCCAAGCCACAAGTGCTTTCATTCCGGCAGATTGCGTAATGCCGGGACCGTTTCCCCAGCAGTTGCCGTGGTTGTCACCAGGGTTGATATACAATCGACAGAACGTATCAACGATACTTTTTCCACCAAAATGCCATACCAATTTTTTATAATAGTCGATTGTACCCTCTGTCGGAATCAACGGGTCATCCATGCCGTGGTCTATCATCAGCTTGCCGCCCGCCTGCACAAACTCGTCAATACAGGCATTATCAGCCAGGTTATCCCCAAACTTTGCCGTTCCCTGATCAAACAGTTCTACATACGCATCCCATGTCATGGTTTCAAAAGTCTGCTTGGGATTTTCCGTGATCCACCGTGCATAAAGAGGTCCCAAAATAAACGGTTTGATTTTCTTGGAAAACGGTGTGGGATAGTAATAGGTTCCGATGGGTATCAATACCTGCCAGTTTTTGCAGCCGGGATAATACCCATACCACAGTGGTTCCCCATTGCGGCGGTGCGGACCGCGCCAGATTTCGTTCATGACATCGGCATCGGCCTGCGTAATCACCCCGCCGGGAGAGTTCATTCCCACGCAGCTGTCGGCATCAAATTCCGGCTTTTGGGTCATACGGTAGAAGTTTTTCTTCCCGCCGTATTTTTTGTATACCTGTTCCAGAAAAAAGCTGTTTTTCTTGGGGGAAAGAAAATGCTGCTTTTCCCGCATAACAACCTCCGGCCAAAAGCCGCCCATCAAAAAATAGTGCCAGTTTATGGCGGGGCAGGACGCCCAGACGCCGTTATAGTCCTGCGGGTAGTTTTGCACCTCCATCAGGCACTGCCGTCCGCCGCCGGAGCCGCCGTTCATATAGGCATACCGCACCGGTCGGTCGTGCAGGATTTCCGCCACAGCCTTACCGAACACGGTCATATTGTGGGTACTGCGTATACGCCAGTTTTCGTACAGTTCGCGGTCGAGCTTCCCGGTTTTTGCGTCGATGGTATGATCTTTCCACCCGTCAATATTGCCTGCGTACATGGTAGCCGCCGTAAAGCCGTTGCATACCGCATACGGCACCGTCCAGCCGCGGCTGCAGTTGTCCGGCTTTGTCAGATAATTACGTCCGCCAATTCCCGTTCCGCCGCCCGCTGTACCGGCAAAGCGATCGTTCCACACAACCGGCGACCAGACGATCAAATCCTCGGTATGCTGCCCGGTCTTGTGCAGAATTTCAACTTCATAGTATTCCGGCAAGCCTGTAACAGGTTTTCCGGCGCCCCACAGCTTTTCAAACCAGCTTGCCTTGGCACGGTATTCCCCCGTACTGTTGTGGGTCACGGTAATTTGTGTAAAAACATCCGTGGGAAACCGTTTTTCCAGCTCACGGCGAATATATGTTTCATTGGCACGTTTTTCTATGTCTGCGGTGACCGTGTAACGGCTCATATCAAAGAAGTGTATATCATCTCTTATATTCATGCGTTTGTCTGCTCCCATTTCCATTTGGCATACCAGCGTATCTGCGGCTCGCCGTTCTCAAATGTCACCGGCAGCCAAATATACCCTGCCTTAGACGTGTTTTCCGGCGGCAGATTCAGCGTGTTTTTCAACGCCAGCGCCTCTGCCGTGCGTCTGGAAAAAGCCAGTGCAAATACCTTTTCGACGGTTTCATAGGGAATCCCCATGCAATCCGGCAGCCAGCGGTCAGCCAAGGCAATCCAAACATTTTGATGCGGAATTTTGAACACCGAACTGATTTGGGAATGAAAGGATGTGCGGGACGCATCCCCGATGTGAGGGTCACCTATTTCCGTATAAGCACCGAACAGGCGTTCCGCCATACACAGCAGACTGGGATTGGGAAAATACCCGGTCGTACCACTGGTAATAAGGTAATGTGCGCCGTCCCTGCTGAAGTGCGCCGGAGCTTCCCGCACAAAGGGCGGGCAGGGTCTTGGCAAAAAACTGACCCAGTCCGCTACATCCAGATAATCCGGCGTCAGGCGTGCGCAGATCATTTCGGAGTGTACTTTTTCAAAGAAAACGCACGCTTCGCCGTTATCCTCCGCAAGGTCAAAATCCCCGCCGGAAAACCCCAACGGGCGGAAATGTTCTTTTTCCAGCCGATAAGGTCCCAGCAGATGCTCCGCAGACAAAATCGTGTAATCCTGCGTTCCGTCCTTTTCCATGATTTTGATCCAGCAGACAAAGCGCCCAGTTGACTTGCAGAACAGGATATGCGGGCGGTCTGCCTGCGAGGTCTGCGCCAGCGTAGGCGAAAGCGTTGAATCGGCCGGGATGATGATTCCCTCTGACCGCCAATTATACAAATCGCGGCTGGAATAACAGCGCACCCCATTCCACCAGATGCCGTTTTCGCCATCCGTCAGTTCCTTGTTCTCGCCGTACCAGTAAAAAACGCCGTCTGCCGCCATGATGCTGCCGCCGTGCGCCTGAATCGGGTTGCCGTCCGTATCCAGCCATCGGCGGGTATTGTCAAATTCAGAATACATAGGTACCACTTCCTGTTTCGTGATGCTGACCGTTCCAGATGATTTCTGCCGTCGTGTTCGGCGGAATCATCACAGCGAGTGCATCCCTGCAGCGGCATACACGGATTTCGCCGTGTTCGCTGATGAAGCTGCGCTCAAATTCGGCAAATCCGCTGTCCGCGCAGGGGGCGATGCGTATTTTGTCAAAGCCCGGTGCCGCGGCTTGGATTCCGCAGACGGTTTCGGTCAGATATGTATCCACCACGCCGAAAGCATAGTGGTCATAGCTCGTCTTGTTGGGGGTACCGTCCGACTGCACGGCGCCCCAATTTTCCCAAATGCTGGTAGCGTCCATTTTTACCTCATACAGCCAGCCGGGGCAATCTGTCTGCCACAGAATCTGTTTTGCCAAATCGTGCCTGCCGATTCTGTCCAGCACCTGCAAAATAAAAGGCGTTGCCAAAAATCCCGTGCCGAGCTTTCCGTTTCGTGCCTGCACCAATTCTGCCAGCTTGTCGCAATACGGCTTGTACCATTCTCCGTCTGCCAAATCAAAGGCCAGCGCCAAAATGTAGCGTCCCATATATTCGGCATAGGGTTTTTCGATGGGCAGGATTTCCTGTTGGATCGCCTGCTTCATCTTGGCTGCATAGTCGGCATAGAACGCACTGTCGTCCTTTTCCCCCAGTATTTCTGCAATCCGCCCCAACATACGCACAGACTGATAACCAAAGAACGGCGCAATATACCATGCCGTTTCCGGGCAAGCCTCAAACCCCGGCTTTTCTTTTCCCGGAACCAGCCACTCGCCAAAATGGAAGCCCGTATTCCACAAATAGCGGTCATTCTCATCCGTTTCGGCACAGCCGCGGCGGCTTGCCGCCGTGGTGATGATGCTGTTCCCGTATTTTTTCATAGCAGGATAAAGCTGCTGCAACACATCTGCATTGCCTGTCACCTCGTACATATACCAAGGCAGCCAAAGCAGCACATCGCTCCACCCCGCCACCGATGGCAGCTCGTCCCTTGCCGCGGGACCGTTCTCGCCGGGCAGAATATCCTCCAGCCCCTTGGCAGGGGCAGACGTGTCAAAGTCGCGTCCCACTTTTTTAAGCATAAAGTCGTACATTTTTGTGGAGGGCGAGGTAATAGGGACCGCGCCGTTTTCCTCTTGGTCTGCGGCAAGACCGTTCAGCCAGCTTTGGTAAAAGGGCGTCATTTCCTCGTTGAGCATACTGGCTTTGCTGTACACCAGCACATCCCCCGTCCAGCCTGCCTTCTCGCGCTGGGGGCAGTCCGTGGGGATGGACATCATATTGTTGCGCTGCGAATAGCGGATATTTTTATACAACTGTTCAAAGTCGGCATTGTCGCAGGAGAAGCTGCCTTTGTTTTCCTTGGGGGTAGACAGCAGCACCGCCTCAAAATCCTCTGCCGCTGCATTGGCAGCCCCTTCGACCCAAATGTAGCGGAATCCGTGGAAGGTAAACATCGGTTCGTAGGTGATTTCTTCGCCGCTGCAAACAATCGTTTCCCGCTGGCGGGCGCTCAGCGCAGCAAAGTAGCTGTTGTCGGTATCCAGCATTTCGGTGTGGTGGATGCGCACCACAGTACCGCGCTTTTCCCGCAGCCTGATACGGCAGCGCCCGGCTATGACCTGCCCAAAGTCAAAAATCATCTGCCCCTTGGGGTTTTCGATGGTCCGTTTGACCTTGAAGGTTTCCACCGCGCAAATCGGCTCCAGCGTCTGGGCGTGCAGCACATCGATCGGATACGCCTGTACCTGCACCGGTGCAGGGGCAGACCAAGGCTTTGTCAAATCCACCTTTTCCCCCACAAACAGGTCCGAATACAAAATGTTGGTTTGACGGCATATTTCCGTGCCGTCACTTGCAACAATCTCGCTTGTGCCGTCTGTGTAGGTGATTTCCAGCTGATACAGGACGGACGGCTTTTCGTGGTCAGCCCCCACGGTGGCGGTTTGGCTGTCGAAGTACCAGCCGTCGCCCACCAGCATTTCCAGCGTGTTTTCGCCCTTTTGCAGCAGGTGCGTAACATCATAGGTCTGATAATACAAAATGCTCTTGTAGGCGGTAAATTCCGGGGCAAACTCACGGTTATCGGGGCGCTTTCCGTTGACCAAAAGGCGGTAAACGCCATAACAGGTAGCGTACATTGCGGCAGACGCAATCGTCTTGGCAAGCGTAACCTTGCGCACAAAGGACAGCACCGGGTTTTCGATGCCGTCCGAGAGCATCTGGTGCGGATTGCGGGCAAAGGTGGATTCTACCCACTGCGCCTGCCAATCCTCTCGGAACAAGCCCGTGCGAAATTCACACGCTGCAGCGGCACTTTCGCCATAGTTATCCTTGGCAGAAATCGCAACCGTGTAGGTTTTCCGGCTTTGCAGGGGGCGCCCCGCATAGCGGATAAAGGACTGCTTTTTGTCCGTCATAATGCCGCTGTCCCAAAAGCAAACATCCCCTGCGTGTACGGTAATGCGCACTTCTTCGAGCATGACATTTTGCTTTTCGGACTCCACGAAAAACGAAAATTCCGGTATAGTGTCAATCACGGGCGAAACCTGATGGTTTACCCGCAGATGCGTCAGCTTCATAAATGTATCTCCCCATCAATAGTTTTTAGAAAGTCTTTCTTCACATTCCGCACGGCTGATTTCCCCCGCATTGCACTGTGCCATAAGGGCGGCATCCTCGTCTTTCAGATTGTAGAACGCCATAACAACCACACCAAACAGGGTACCGACTGCGGGAATCAGCATATAAATCACCCACAGCGCGTCCAAGGCGCTTTGCGGCTGCGCTATGTTCAGACGGGCCAGCTCCTCAAAGCTGTCCGCCTGCACGGTGACCCACGAGGAAAGCCCCAGCAGGAAAATTCCCAGCGAGGATGCCACACTGGTGGTCAGCTTGTTGATAAAAGCCGTGAGGGAGAAAAATATACCCGAACAATCCTTGCCGGTTTTATAGCGCGTGTACTCGATCGTATCCGGCGTAAAAAACGTCTTGGCTATGTTCGCCACATTGCCGGGCGCTGCCTGCAGCACCAAAAGCACGGTGACGATGACAAAATTATGGTAGCCGAAGAAATAAATCATCCCATATACAATCGACGCCAGCAGACCGCAGAACATATACACCTTTTTCTTGCCGAATTTGCTGCACAGCTTATCGGTATTCAGCTGGGCAATCAGCTGCGGGAAAAAGGCAATCGCAATCGGAATGACCAAAATCATGGAATCTCCGTACAGGTAGTAGGACGCATAGGTTCCCAGCGATGCCCCCGTCTGCAGCCCGCCGTAAATCAGCATACTCAGCAGGATGATCGCCATATACTTGTTGGTTTTGATGCAGTCCAGCATATCCCGCAGGGTATAGCTGCGCGCATCGCCTTCTTCCTGCGCATTTTTCAGCTCCACGTTATGTTCCTTTACGCCGGACGCCAAGGGCAGCATCATAAAGAAGAAAATCAGCGAAGAAACGATAGCGACGCTGCGCATGGAAAAGCCGATATGTTCACTGACCAGCGCCATCCATACAATGCCGGCAGCAATCGTTCCGATGCCGGACAGGATTCCTTTTGTCTGCAGGAGATGGCTGCGCTCCCCGTTGTTATCGGTCAGGGAAACGATCATGGAATTCATCGGCACCTCTACCAGCGTGTAGGAAAAATCATACAGCAGATAGGTCACCATAAACCATACAATTTTCGCCGCATCGGGAATTTCCTTCGGCATTAAAAAGAACAGCACGGTAAAAATCGGGAACAGAAAAAAGGTAGCTCTGTACCATGGCAGATATTTTCCCTGCCCTGCCAGCCTGCCCAAAACACGGCTGTTTTTGATGTCCAGCTTGTCGATCAAAAAACCGAACACCATATCATCGCAGGCATCAATGACCTTTACTGCCAGTATCGCCGCAGAAATGCGCACCAGATCAATTCCCTGAAAGAGCAGAAATAAGGTCATAAAGGCCGTGACAATGTACCCTTCCAGCGTGCGTCCCAAATCCCCGATGTAGTAGTTGACGCGCTCCCGCTTTGTGGTTTTCCAGCCGGTTCGGTCCACGGCGGGTCGCTTTTCCTTTTTGCTGCCTACCATTACCGCATCCCCTTTTCTTTCAGTTCTGCGCGCATTTTTTCAATTCCCTGCTTTTCCAGATCAATTTTGCTGAAGAAGAAGGCAGCCAGTCCAAACAGCACCGCCGGGTACAAGCCTGCCAGAACACGAAGCATCAGCAGGGCGCTGTCCGGCTGCGATACAAATGCCGCATCCGTTTTGCTGATATAGCCCGCCGCCTGCAGCATAACGGAGGCAATGCCCGCCGTAAGACCGCTGCCGATTTTCTCTCCCATGGCGGAGGCAGAGCTGATGGTGCCGTCCATCGGCTTGCCGGAGGTATACAAGGCATAGTCGCAAATATCCCCGGTAAGCGGAATCAGGGCGATAAAATACGGGATGACCGCCAAGCCGGAAATCACCTTGCCCACCATAAAAAGACCCAGATTGTCGTTTGCAAACAGAATCAGAATATGGCTGATTGCCGATGCGCCAAGACCCACCATAATCGACTTGCGCTTGCCCCACTTTTTTACAATAGGAACAGCAAACGGCAGCAGGAAAATCATCAGCATACTGGGCAAATTGATCAGCGTTGCCTTGCCCACATCCCCAAAAATGTACTTTGCATAGTAGGTAGCCACCGGCGCTGCGGTCAGGTTATAGGCAATCACGCCCAGCGCCATATAGATAAAGTATTTGTTTTTGACAAGCGCCCGCAGCGATTCGCCCACCTTTTGTTTTTCCTGCACATGACCGCGGGAGCGCTCGGTGACATTTTCCCGAATCAGCACCACCGCCAGTACGCCGGAAACAATCGCCATAGCGGCAAAAATGGCGGTCACAATCGTATAGGTCCGTTGGTTTTCCCCCAGGGAAGAAAGAATCGACGGCACCACCAAACCAATGACCACAACCGGGATCAGGGAGCCGTAGGACTTGAACACGCCCAGCACCGCGCGGTCATCGGATTCTGCCGAAATCAGGTTGATAACACTATGGCTGGCAACGCCCACCATCGTGCCGAACACCGGGCAAGCCAGAAAATACAGCGCCGCACAGAAAAACGCCTTGCCGAACGCAGAAAAATTGGCGGGGCAGCCAAACAGCAGCATCATCGTGGCCGCTAAGCCGAAGGCACCCGCCAACAGCCAAGGTCGGGCTTTGCCCAATTTTGTGTTGGTGCGGTCAATGATCATACCCATAATCATATCGGATATGCCATCGGTGATTTTGGTGATCATAATGATCAAGCCAATGGTGCCGATGGACATTCCCACCGTGTCGGTATAGTAGAGGTTGAGGTAGGACGGGATATAGCCGGTCGCCACGGCAGATGCCGCAGCCGCCATCATGGCACCGATTTTAATGCCGGCACTCAGTTCCGTTGTCTTTTTTGCCTTGGAAGCTTTTTCTCGAATCGCCATTTCTTTTTCTCCTTCAATTCATTTATTTTGCAGCGGTATCTTGTGTTGTGTCCAAAAACGCCATGCCCCGTTTGAGCCACCCTGCCAAGGGTGTGCCTGTTCCCGGACCAAAGCCGTGCCCGCCTGCGGATGCCGTTTCCATTTTGTGCGGCACCTTGCAGCGGCGGGCGGCTGTTTCCATATCATCGCCGTCCTGCGGGCTTACCGTGGTATCATCGGCGGCGCGCACAAGATAAAACGGCGGATACGCCTGCGTCATCTGCCCGGCAGCGTTGTAGAGGTCTGCCGTTTCCGATTCGAACGATGCGCCGAACAAGCCCTTGCGAAAGTAGCTGTTCAGCGGCTCCGGGATGTGCGTCAGGGAAATCAGCGGATATCCCAACAGCAAGCCCTTGGGCAGCGGAAAGCCGTACTTTGGCGCGCCCAACGCGGCGGTTCCCCACAGGGACGCCAGGTGTCCGCCGGCAGAAAAGCCTGCTACATAGTAATCCTCCGCTTTGCTGCGCAGCTGCTGTATAAAGCGAACCGCTGCCGCCAAATCGTCCAGCGGTTTGGGCATCAAGCCGGATACAAAGCTTTCCGGCGTGGCAGTGCGGTAGTTCAGGCAGTAGCAGTCCACGCCCAAGGCATTCAGCTCTGCGGCTGCCGGCAGCGATTCGCACAGCGTACACACCGCGCCATAGGCGCCGCCCGCCAGCAAAATCACAAAGGCGTCTGTGCTTTGCCTTTGCGCACGCAGCTCAATCAGGTTCGGCACTGCCGTTTGCCCCAAGGAAAAATATCTTGGCTTCGGTTCCGTTTCTAAGCGCTGCAGCCCTTTTTCCATATCGGTCACAGACCAGGTCGGATTTTTTTCGTGAAGCTGCTGTAAGGTCATCGTGCGGTTTTCCGCTGAAAAATGCTGCCCGCCGGGCAGCAGATATTCTGCGCCATACTGCTCTGCCAGCGTCTGCAGGGGAGTGCTGTGCGTAATTTTCATCGGCGTTCCTCCTTGTAGGGTATTGACAAACGCGAAATTAGGTGTTACATTTGTATCTGTTACAAGTGTATCACCCGTTTCGCCGAATTTCAATACAAAATTGTACAAACGCGTTCAGAAGAAACAAAACGCAGGAAGGTGTAACATCATGTCCGGAAACACAGAATCCCATACCCTTGTAATGGAAAGCATTACCGAGGCGCTGATCCAGCTGATGCGCAAAAAGCCGTTGTCAGAGATCAAGGTATCCGAGCTGTGCGAAAAGGCCGGTGTCAGCAGAGTTTCCTTTTACCGCAACTTTGACTCCATTCCCCAGATCCTTACGCAAAGGCTGTCCGGCATTACCGATGCGTGGTGGCTGGATTTTTCCAAAAACAGCGCCCCCTATATCCAAAAAAACTTCTGGTCAGCCTTGCTGGAGCAGTATCGCAGCAACCGGGATATGATTTTGCTGATCCACCAGAACGATCTGTCCTATCTTATCAAGGAGCATATTTTTCACTGCTGTGCCGTACACGAAACCATCCCCGAACTGGAAGCCTACCAGCGTGCCGCGCTGGCCGGCGCTTTATACGGCATTATTGATGAGTGGATCCGGCGCGGTATGGGAACCATCCCGGAGGAATTGAGCCTGCGGAGTATGCTGCACATCTTCCCTGCCGAATTGCAATAAGCAAAAGGAGAAAACGCTTATGGACACGCAGGAGATTCAGCGCACGATAGATGCGTATATTCAAAATCAGGAGTTGGCGGGCGGTGCGCTGCTGGTTCGCCGCGATGAGGAAGTTTTGTACGAGAACACCTTTGGCTACAGCAATATTGCCGCCCGTCAAGCAATTGCCAAGGATTCCCTCTACCGCCTTATGTCCATGACAAAGCCCATCACCGCCGTGGCTGTCATGCGGCTTGCCGAACAGGGAAAAATCGAGTTGGACGCACCCTTAAACCGCTATCTGCACGGTTTCACCTCTATGCGCGTTGTGGACGATAAACGGTATGCCTACCACGAGGGCATGAACGCCCTCAGCCTTTTACCGGGGCTGCTGACCTTTCGTCTGAAAGCCCCCCGCACCGTCCCCGCCGAGCGTGATATTACGATTCGGGATTTGCTGTGCCACGCATCCGGTCTGGAGCAGGGCATTTACGGTCTGATTTGCATGAAGCTCGACAAATCCAAGCGGGAAAGCCTTGCCGCGCTTGAGCAAAAATACAGCACGATGCCGCTGGATTTTCAGCCCGGCAAAGGGGGCGGGTATTCCCCGCTGGCGGGCTTTGATATGCTGGCGCGCGTGGTGGAGGTCGTCAGCGGGCTGCCGTTTGATGCGTATTTACAGCAAAATCTATTTGACCCGCTGGGTATGCAGGATACCGCATTTCGTTTGGATGATGCACAGTCCGCACGGCTTGTTCACGTTTACAAGCGCAAGAAAAATCAGCTGCAGGATGTGACCGATACTGCCGAAGATATGGACAGCCTGCTCAAGCGCGGTGAAAATTACACGGCAGGATGCGGCGGGTTATTTTCCACGCTGCACGATTATGACCGCTTTGCCCATATGCTGCTGAACGGCGGTGAGGTGGATGGTGTGCGTGTTTTGCAGCCCGAAACCGTCCGGCTGATGGGGCAGCAGGGTTCGCCCGATTACCCGGACCCGGACCCCGGCTGCGCATGGGGGCTTGGCATGAAGATTCGCAAAGACCCGCGAAAAGCAAAAAGCGCCTGCACAGCAGGCACTTTTGGGTGGAGCGGCGCCTTCGGCACGCACTTCTTCGTCAGTCCCAAGGATCATCTCTCGGCTGTATGGATGATGAACCGTTCCGATATAGACGGTGCCGGTTCTTATATCAGCAAAAAAATTGAGGAGCTTGTGTTCGGGTGCTTTGTATGAACGAACCGTTTGGGTCAAATTCCGGTTTTAACAAACTCTGCCGAAAGCACTTTTCCTGCCGGAGAGAGGATTTGAATATCTCCGGCACGGTGTTTTTTCCACGAGAAGAAAAAGGAAACAAATATCCCATTGCCATCATCTGCCATGAATTCATGACCAATCAGGCTTTTTCGTATCCATACGCCAAGGCGCTGGCTGCTTGCGGGTATGCCGCTTTCTGTTTTGATTTCTGCGGTGGAGGTCTGATCAGTACAAGTCAGGGCAGTAGCCGGGAGATGTCCGTCCTGACCGAAATAAAGGATTTGAAAGCTGTGATTGCTTTCGCCCAATCACAGCGGTATGTAAATGCGGACGATCTGCTGCTGATGGGCTGCAGTCAGGGCGGTCTTGTGGCAGCGCTGACTGCTGCACAAATGCCGGAATCGGTAAAATCGTTGATCCTTCTTTATCCAGCACTCAGCATCCCCGATGCAGCACGGGCCGGCAATATGCTCTGGATGAAATTTGACCCTTCCCATGTTCCGGAAAAGCTGCACTCCGGTCCTATGCGTTTAGGCAGAAACTATGTGCTGGATGTTATCAACATGGATGCCTACCATCAGATTGCCCAATACCATGGAAGGATATTGATCGTCCACGGAGACAAGGATACCCTCGTGGACATTTCCCACTCAAAAAAAGCCCGATATTGCTATCAGGCAGCGGGCGCATCCGTTCGTCTTGTTACAATTTCCGGCGGCAAGCATATCTTTCGTAAACTATCTCAGATCCGACAGGTGCAAAAAGAGATCCGTATGTTTGTCGGAAACAGCAAAGACCGTTCTTGCCGTTGACACACAAGTCCTGCTCTCTCCTTGTTTACCGAGGAAAACCCCGATGCCAGCGTATACAGCCAGTCGGAAGAAATCAAAGTTGCCATGCCTTATGTGGTGGCAGCAGCCGAAAAGCTGGGATATAATTTGAACCGGATGGCAATTTCTGGCGGCAGCGCCGGCGGCTGTCTTGCTCTAATTTATGCCTATCGGGATGCCGATACCTCGCCGGTTCCGGTTAGAATGGTATTTGAAGCGGTCGGTCCCGCCAGCTTTCATGTGGAGGACTGGGGCATCTTCGGTCTTGACCAAAGCGCGGAGGCTGCCGCAGGGTTGTTCAGCGTAATGTCCGGGCAGACAATCTCCCCAAAGGATATTGCGTCCGGTGCTTATCTGGAGGCGGTCAAACCCATTTCCGCCGACCGCTGGGTCACAAAGGATACCGTGCCTTCCGTCCTGTGCTATGGCGCGCACGATAAAATGCAGCCGTTTGCCGCCTCCAAACCGCTTGTTGCCGCCCTGGAAGAAAACGGGGTGGACTACCGATATTTTGTGGCAGAGCACTCGGGGCACGGGCTGCAAAACGATAACAAGGTCTATATGGCGTATCTGGATGCCGTGGCGGAATATCTGGATAAGTACATGAAGGAGTAATTCCCAATGCACCTCCCGATTTCAAAGGTGCCGAAAAGCTACTTAACAGAAACGCTGCGTACTGAGTGGCTGAAATTTTTGACCACCATTTGACCACTACTGTGCAGTGGCACTATAAAATGCCGGAAAAGCCTGTTGTGACAACCAACAATGGGCTTTTTCTTGTTTTGGCGGGAAATGTGCAGAACCGACAAAATTCACGTTTCAACGTCGGTCTATACCGTCCTGTCGTAGTTCTCCGACAACTGCGACATCGCAGGTTTCAGGCCCGTTTTTGCGCGATACAGCGTGATTTGCGCTCGCAAAAACGCGGTGGTCAACGGTAGTCAGACCACGAATTGACCACTATTGGAAATTGACTACTTTACAAGATTGAAATACGCTGTAACGGCGTTTTTCATACATAAGCGATCGTAGCTCAGCTCCCTGCATGGAAAGCTCAATATACTGCCGGATATCCTTGATGGACATTCCGGCTTTTTTCATGCAGCGGATGACCTGCAGCCACTCGAAGTCGGTTTCCCGGAACATCCGAATGCCGCCGGAGGAACGCTCCACAAAGGGAAGTAACCCTTCTTTGTCGTAGTAGCGCAGGGTGGAGGCAGGTACGCCCAGCTTTTGTGCCATTTCGCCTACGGTATAGATCATCTGAAACCTCCGTTTTTTCAAAAAGCCCTTGACTTAAAGCGCGCTTTAAGTTGTATGATAAAATCAAACTTTATCAAAAGTCATAATGCGGATGCACTCCGCTGTCAAGGATGTTCCTATGAGCAAGAAGGCATTATGACTACGGAGAGGAAACGGAAATGGCCGTTGCCTTTTCCGGGAAAGAAGCCACGGCAAACTATATCTGCGCTTATGTGCGCGGG
>ERZ1035006.1663-NODE-1663-length-14062-cov-4.206968_pt1 | contig 14062 bp, 15 predicted proteins | sample MGYA00520694_ERZ1035006 | MGnify/ENA primary metagenome ERZ1035006 (study PRJEB33766, sample SAMN09781746) | gut metagenome | biome: gut microbiome | host: Homo sapiens | place: Madagascar | study: EMG produced TPA metagenomics assembly of the PRJNA485056 data... | reverse complement strand
TATGGAAGTCCTCTTGACAAAAAGGGGGTTCTCATGGTAACATAACAGTGTTATCCTGTCAAGCAGGAACTTTCATCAAAATCCATTTATTTTCATATTCCCTAATTCCTTAATTCTTCAAAAATCTTCTTGTACTCATCATAGAAAATGCTGGCTTTTCGAAAGATAAATGCAATCTCATGCGTGATCCGGAAATCAGCTAACGGAATCACCTTTAACTCACCGGATAGCTCTTCCTTTCTTATGGCTGCCCGATATAAAAAAGAAATTCCTCGGCCTTCCTTCATCAATGCTTTGATCGCCCCAATATTACCAATCTCCACCATATGTGCAAAATGCGATAATGTATACCCATGATTCATCAGATATTGATCCAGAATCTCTCTGGTACCGGAGCCCTCCTCCCGGAGCAGAAGAGTCTCACAGAACAGATCCCGCAATGTCTTTCCCCGGTACTTATCAGCTAGCTCCACATCCGCTGCCACGACATATTCCTCATTACTGTATATAAAATACTCATACTCTGTTTTCGGGAAATCCCCTTCCACGATTGCAAAGTCCAGCTCTCCGGAATTCAATTTTTTCAATAGCTCCTTCGTGTCCGCTACCTGCATTGTAATCCTGCTGTCCTTATGCTCACCAATAAACCGGTTCAGATTTTCTACCAGAATAAACTCCGCCACCGAAAGTGTTGCCCCAAAGGAATAACTGACGATCTCACCCGAAACCTGCTGCATCTTTCGTTTCATATGCACTTCATCATGTGTCATCGTTACAGACGCATCCCGCAGCAGACTTCCGGCCGCAGTCAGCTGAAGCTTCTTTCCTTCATATAGAAAAAGCGGAACCTCATAATAATTCTCCAGAAAATGTATGTGATGTGACACCGCCGGTTGTGTAATATTCAGTTCCTCTGCCGCTCTGGTAAAATTCATATATTTACATACAGTTAAAAACGTTTCTATCCGAAAATCCAGCATCTCGTACCTCCTGTGTTTTCTGTTCTTTTGCTCTAATGGTTGTTAATGCTATTATCATAACATTATTTTATCGTTTCATAAATATAAATAATTTTTCATTATATCTGATCCATGTTATGATACGTCAGGATTTAAGGTCACGATTTCACATACTAATATAAAGGAGATTTAAAATGAATTTTATTAAGAAAAGCTGGAAGTGAATTCTTCTCTGTCTGATCATTGCAATACCGTGCTGGTTTCTGGGACTTCAGTTTCCTATCGTAGGCGGTCCCGTGTTTGCTATCCTGGCCGGAATGCTCATTACGTTCTGCATTAAGGACAAATCCGGGTTTCAGGACGGAATCACCTTTGTTTCCAAAAAGATTCTGCAAAGTGCAGTTATTCTTTTAGGTTTTGGCATGAATTTATCCGTTATTCTGGAGACCGGAAAGCAGTCTCTGCCGATTATTCTGGCAACCATTTCCACTTCTCTGGTCATTGCCTGGGTTCTGCACAAGGTCATGCACATTCCCGGAAAGATATCCACACTGATCGGTGTCGGTTCCTCTATCTGCGGTGGATCGGCGATTGCTGCTACCGCTCCGGTTATCGATGCCGATGATGATGAAGTGGCACAGGCCATTTCTGTCATCTTTTTCTTCAATATGCTGGCCGCCATTTTCTTCCCGATGCTCGGTTCCGTCCTCGGATTTTCTACTACCAATGGAGAAGCCTTCGGTATTTTTGCCGGAACCGCTATTAATGACACATCCTCTGTAACCGCTGCTGCATCCACCTGGGACTCCATGTACAATCTTGGTTCCGCTACTCTGGATAAAGCAGTTACCGTAAAGCTTACCCGTACTCTGGCAATTATTCCGATTACGTTAGTGCTTGCATTTATCCGTACCAGAAAAGAAAAAACAGATGCAAAGAAAGTAGAGTTTAAGAAGATTTTTCCATTCTTTATCCTTTACTTCATCCTTGCATCTATTATCACTACTATTACCGTTCATGCCGGAGTTCCGGTTGCTTTCTTCAACCCGATCAAAACCCTGAGTAAGTTCCTTATCGTACTTGCCATGAGTGCCATCGGATTAAATACCAATATCGTGAAACTGATCAAAACCGGCGGAAAGCCTGTTCTCATAGGCGGTGCCTGTTGGATCGGTATCACGGGTGTCAGTCTCCTCATGCAACATCTTCTTGGAATCTGGTAATTATTAAAATACCACGACCAGCAGCATCTTAAACTGCTCTTTTCCATATACTGCATGTGGATGTCCTGCAGGCATTACGATTGACTCGCCTTCTTTTAACTCATACTTCACACCGTCAATCGTAACCTCTCCGACACCATCCAGACAGGTTACAAACGCATCACCGCCGGATGCATGCGTACTGATCTCTTCGCCCTTATCAAAGGAAAACAAAGTCACGCTTAATGCCTCATTCTGCGCCAGTGTTTTGCTGACCACCTGTCCATCCTGATAAGCAACCTGCTCCTTCAGTACCATAACCTCTGCCTTATTAATATTCTTCATACCCTGCATATTTACAGCCTCCTGTTTCTTTGCGTTTGTAAATTACCAGTATATTATATCCCGAACGCTCCGGTGTTAACAGTCCTTTTTATTTTTCCGCTTCCTCGTTCCAGACCTCTTTTGCCATATTAAATACCGCAACCTAACTTATTATATTCTTCATCCGATACCGGTTCACACCATTCATTGCTGCATTCCTCACCCGGAACCTCTACCGCAATATGAGAGAACCAGCTATCCTTCTTCGCACCATGCCAGTGCTTCACCTCTGCCGGAATCGTGATCACGGTACCCGGTACAAGGCTGACTGCCTCTTTGCCTTCTTCCTGATACCAGCCTTCACCTGCGGTACAGACCAGAAGCTGTCCGCCACCGGACTTCGCATGATGAATGTGCCAGTTATTCCGGCATCCCGGTTCAAATGTTACATTGGCAAGGAATACGGTCTTTGCCGGATCCGTCAATGGATTCAAAAAAGAATCTCCTGTAAAATACTGTGCATATCCTGTGTTTGCTGCACCTGTTCCAAATACGTTTGCGGCTTCAAATTCTTTCTTATCTGCGATTTTCATATCCTACACACCCTTTCGTTACTTTCTCCTTGTCTGTTTTTCCGTTTATTTCTTCTACTTTTCGTTCTGTTTACTGTGTCGAACTTACTGCGCCAGCCATGCTTCTATCTTTTTCTCTGACCGGTCCACACGTCCGCCTTGGATTGCCAGACCTTCTGCTACGGTTGCAGTCGGACAAAGCTTCTTAATATCCCGGACACTGCTTCCGAGTCCACTGCCTTCATGGGTACAAAACGGCTTTATTACCTTTCCGGTAAGATCATAATGCTCCAGAAATGTAAACACAGCCATCGGCATCGTACTCCAGTAATTCGGATATCCCAGATAGATCACATCATAGTCCTCCAGACTGTCCGGATACTGCTTTAGCTCCGGTCTTGCATCCCGTTTCTGGTCTTCCTGTGCCTGTGCAATACACTCATTATAGTTCTTTGCATACGGCTTTACCTGTTCAATCTGAAACAACTCTGCTCCTGTAATCTTCCGGATGATACCGGCTACCTTTTCTGTATTTCCGATTTCCAGATTCTTAATCGCTCCGTTTACATAGTTTTCATTAGCTCTTGAATAATATGCGATCAATGCTTTTCCCATTTTTACATCTCCTTTTAACTTCTTAGCCTTTCAGCCTCTATTGTTATTATACGAGTCTGATATTTGACATGGAATCTCCAATGCGTTAGTATAGTATTAACTATTAGTTTATACATGGACAGGGAGTGATTGGATGTATAATCCGCTTTTAGATACTTTTATTACCGTTGCCGATTGTGGCAGCTTTACCCGTGCGGCAGACCGCCTTTTTATTTCTTCTACCGCCGTTATGAAGCAGATGAATGCCCTGGAGGCGCATCTGGACATGAAGCTGTTGGATCGTATGCCTACCGGCATCCGTCTGACATCAGCGGGACGGATCATTTATCAGGATGCAAAGTTTATCATGGACTATTCCAGAAAATCAATTGCCAATGCGAGGGCATACATGTTGGACTATGATACCACCTTCTGCGTTGGCACTTCCCTCTTAAACCCGGCCAAGCCTTTTATGGATCTGTGGTATCGCGTGAACAGTGATTTTTCCGGTTATAAATTACACCTTGTGCCTTTTGAAGATAACCATGAGGGAATCGTGTCCGAGATTCGCCGTCTGGGCGAGAAATTCGACTTTCTGATCGGTGTCAATGATTCCAAGACCTGGCTGTCGTTATGCAATTTTCTTCCTTTGGGAACTTATCGAAAGATGGTGGCGGTCTCCAGAGAGCACCCCCTCGCCACCCGCAAAATGATTCATATTACAGATCTGTATGGCGAAACCCTGATGATGGTTCCGCGGGGAGATTCCGGCGTAAATGACTTTATCCGCAACGATCTCGAACACAATCATCCACACATCCGTATTGAGGACACCTCCCAGTTTTATGACCTGTCCGTATTTAACCGCTGTGCGGAGACCGGAAATATTCTGCTGACGATTGAATGCTGGCAGGATGTCCATCCCGGTCTTGTTACGATTCCGGTTGACTGGGATTATAAGATCCCATACGGTCTGCTCTACAGCAAAGACGCCCCGGAGGATGTCCTGCAATTCGTAGCCACCGCAGAGAAGTATGTCAAAGGCGTCAAAGAACGGTATCCGGAATCATAGACTTTAGTTCCGGAGCGGCCTTCCGTTTTGCAAACAAATACTCTCTTCCTGAAGCATTGGATAATGAATCAGTTCCTTACTATCCAGGTTCTCCCTGTGCATATCCACCGCCGTAATCTGATGGTTCGTATAGGTTGTATAGTAATAAATCCCTTTCTGCGCATTCCAGCAGGAAGTATAAATGGTGATTTCATATTTTTCCTCTGCCACCTCACAGCATCCCCTCTGCTGATCCACGGCACCAAGAATATGGAAAAACTGTCCGACACTCTCCGGTTCCCCTGTTCCGGATACTGCATGCAGCTTCACAAATGCAGCTCTGACAAATCGGGACGAAGAGGACAGATCTCCCGGAAGACCGATCGCACCCATGCCACGACTATACGGCTTCAGATCTATCTGCTCCGCAAACTGATTCTCCGGCTGCTTCGGTGACAAATGCATATAGGCATTCAGTCCGAACATCTGCTGCTCAAACGGTGGGTTATTCGTCAGGACGCCAACCGGATTCTCATAAATCTTAAGCCCATCTGCAACCGACTCCACCGTAATCGCACCACTCTGATCCGCAATGATCCAATGCAGCTGTGCCGCCGGAAGCCGGTCACTATACGAGGTTCCTGTCAGATTCATTTCCTCCAGCAGTCCCTTCGCTTCAGCGAGCGTTGCACACTGGCTGAGCACCCATGGTATAAACTCATACTGTGCTACATTTCTACGTCCTTCTTCCGGTTGTGCATAGACTGCATTTCCCACAAAATTCAGTCCTGCCATCCCCAGTCCTTTTTCATTCACCGCATCATAATATAACGGATACCGGTCTGCAATATGTGCCATCCCTATGATCGCATAATGGCTCTCCCGCCTGCCGTCATAGCGGAAATCAAACGGATAATTCCGCGGTGTGATCGTAATCTCTTCTCCATAAGAAAACTCATAATCCAGAGTCCGTCCCATATAAAAATCCTTTGTCTGATAAGTTGCTGCTGTACACATATCGATTGCCTCGTTTCTTTCCTGTTTTTTATTATTCTGCTGCTACTGTTATGCCATTTAATTGTACTGTCATCCTATTATTTAGTATCAAAGCTATGCGTTTCTTTATTCATGGTATTTCAGTTGTGGCCTTTTGTCAAACGAACTTTACGCATTCACTCGCATATCACCCGATAAAACTGTGCTCTGCTCCCGCAAAATTCCTCCCGGAATGAATTTACAAACCCGGCCGTCTATGCTAAGATTTTCACAGAACTATCATTACTGATAAAGGGAGTTAATTATGATACTATATTGTGCGAACTGCGGGAAAGCTCTGGTCTATAATCCCGCCAAAAACAAAATGGAGTGTCCGAGCTGCGGAAGTCTTTTTGATGCGAAACAGTCTCCGGAACCGGAAGACACAATGGAATGTAACATTTACACCTGTACCGCCTGCGGTGCGGAACTTGCTATCAACGGCGTGGAGTCTTCCACCTTCTGTGCCTACTGTGGGCAGCCGACCATCATATTCAGCCGGGTCTCTTCTGAAATCAAGCCGAAATATATTCTTCCTTTCTCCGTTACAAAGGATCAGGCTGTGATTGCAATCCGTCAGAAACTGAAAAAGGGATTCTTTATTTCCAATGAGATCAAGAACTTTGATGTGGAACGGGTAAGGGGAATCTATATCCCGTACTGGTTGTTCGACATTCATTATGAAGATAAGGTCTATTTGAGTGGGACAAAGGGTTCCGGTGATAATGAGCATGATGTCTTCTTCTACCGGGAAGCGGATTGTAACTTTAAGCAGCTGACACTGGATGCATCCGGGAAATTAGCAGACGAATCTTCGCAGAGACTGGAGCCATATGATACTCATGCACTTCAGCCATTTGATATCAGTTACCTGTCCGGATTCTATGCGGACCGCTATGACGTACCGGCAGAGCAGTTACATACACTTGCGATCTCCCGTGCGGAGGATCTGTTTAATGCTGCGATCAAGGATACTGTACATGCCAATAACGTAACTATCGTTCAGAACGCCCCAGAACGTCAGATTCTGAAAGCCGACTATGCTATGTTGCCGGCCTGGTTTCTGACCTTCCGTTACCAGCAGAAGCCATATACCATATTAGTGAACGGACAGACCGGAAAGGTTGTCGGCGGTGTTCCATATAACAAATCAAAGGTAGCTGTCTGCTTTATTTTAACCGGATTGGCAGTCTCCTTTTTTGCCTTTTTAATTATTTACGGACTTTTCCTTATGGATATGATCGATTCTCCGGGAAAATTTGTTTTTGATGTTCTTATTGTTACCGGCATCTTCGTTGGTATCGGTATCGCTAAGTTTCATAAAGTAAAAAAGAGTGTGGAATTGACAGAAAGCAAGACCACAGATTCATATGTAAAAGATCGACAGGAGGGAATATAATATGGGATTCGGTGCATTTATTTTAGGCAATCTACTGGGATTCGGCTTCGCATTTATGCTGGTCGGCATTCTGGTAAAACGTTCCAACGACCACGGAGACAGCAAGGGAACTTTTCTGGATTTTAACTCTCAGCTTCTGCACGTCACCGTACAGCGGGATGACGTATGCGATCCAAAGGATCTTGATTATATTGCAGCATTAAATAACAGGAAATAAAATTGACAACACCTTTTCAAATAAGCTCTCCGCACCAATTACAACAATACATAGCTTCTCTCTGGTGCGTGAGACACTCTGAAATAAAAGTCTGTAATAGCTGTAGTCCGGATTCGGGTGTGCATTTCCCTGCAGAACCCCTTCTGCATTATATCGAAAATGATTGGTCAATGTGATGATCACATTCTCAAACTCCATGCCTGCCGTCTCCGGTGCACAGATATCACCCGGACAACCCTCGATCGGATCATCATATTCAATAAACGTGTATCCTCTCTGCTCCCGGTAATATAGAATAATCTCCCGTGCCTCTGCCGCATCCCGTGCATACAATACATCCACATTTTCATAGGTATAATGTACATGCTCGCCTCTGCAGTTTAAATCAAGCAATGTGCGGATAAATGCATTCATTTCCCGGTTGCTCCGGATCCGGCCGGACAGCTTCTGTTCCTGAAAGTCCGGCAATTCTGCAAGCTTCTCCGGAATGTTCCTGCGCTTCTCACTCTTAGACAATATCTGATAATAATCATAAGAAAAGATGCACATTCTGTGGGACTCTGAAGGTGAGCCTTCCGTAATCCGCACCAGCCGGTCTAACATTTCCACCGACATCCGCTGCGCTTCATCCACCAGAAAGAATCGATATCCGGCAAGGTCTATCTCTGCCCCCTCCGTCTCACTATAAATGTCCACCTGTGGCATCATGCGGTTCAGGCAGCTATGTCCCTCACTCAGCATTCCGCAATGAATAATACAGACGCTTCCCTGCAAGGCTAACTTCTTTGCCAGATCATAAAGCAACAGTGTTTTCCCGGTTCCGGCAATTCCGGTAATCCCATAAAACTGTGACATTCCTTCCAGAATCGTCCGACGTATCATCTCCTGCTGCTGCGTCAGGAAATAGCGATTTTCTAAAAATTCCTGTGGCATATTTAACGGCGAGATCAAATAATCCTTCGCCCGCATCAGCCGGTCCAGGTTCTCCCGTTCATATTCCGTAAACTGTCTCATGTCCAAAATCAGCTCTGAAAAATCTGCCGGAATCAGATGTCCATCCTGCAAGGTATATAAAAGACCGGTCTCTTCCACATAGGTATATAGTCTGAGGACCGGTGCCAGCGGATTCAGATAATATTGATTCTTCAGAAGCTGCTTCTCCATCTTCTCTTCAGAAACACTCTGACTCTTTAGCTCGATATTTAAAACCTTCTGTCCGGTGCATACCTTTAACAGGTCAAATTCCTTTCCAATCTGATGTATCGTATAGGAATAAAAAAATCCCTCCAGCTCTGCAAGGGTGACGCCTCTTTCCAGAAGTACTTCGACAAGCGTTCGAAGACTCTGAAACTCACATTCCTTCACCCGTACCCGTTCATGCCTGGCCGAAAGGATATTCTCAAATGCTGTATATGTTGTTTTGTCTTGATTTCTGCTAAGCAGATACAAATTAACCGCCCTCATATACATCTCCCCCGGTAAACGATCTGCTTCTCTCAGGTCGATTACCGCAAATCATTACTGTAAATTTATCATCTATATAATCATACCATCTATCCGGGAGATATTCAACTAAAGTATAGGCACGGGTTCTTTTATCCTACATGCTTTTCTATCATTGCCAGGATATTCTCCTGCCTTGCCGGCTTCAGGATATATCCATTCGGCTTCAACGTCAGAATCTCCTGAATATAGTTCCGATCTGCCACTGCTGACAACATCACAACCGGAAGGCTGGAGAATTTCTCATTTGCCCGAATCGCACGCAATACTACTTTCCCGTTTATACCCGGCATTTCATAATCCAGAAATACAAGATCCGGTCGATCCTGCTGCAGCAGTTCAAAAGCCTGTGCTCCGGATACCGCAAGGGATATCCGGTATTTATCACTTACCAATGACTTCATACTCCGTAATAAAAGCGGATTATCATCTACAAATAAGATATGCTTTCTTCTGTCCTTTTTATCCTGAACAGCAGCTTCACATTCTACATACTCTACGCCCAGTCTTTCACAAATTGCCCGGACAATCTCCGGATTTTTAACCGGTCGGAAAAGCTTCTGAACATTAACTGTTTCCGCATCCAGTCCATACTCCCTAAACTCATATTTACTCCCGATTATAATCGAAGGCATACTTTCCTTTCCCTCCAGGAGTGTCTTCAGATGCCTTACATCTGCATGATTCAACTGGTTCAAAAATATGAGTACGATATCCGGTTCAAAAATATGAATCAGTTTCTCCGTATATTCTTTATCGGCTGCGCATAATTGCACCTGAAAGTGCGGTAGCATCTCCTCGTTCAGATTCTTTGCAATTCCATTCATTTCAGCAATAAACAATACTCGTTTCATGTAAATTCTCCCCCTATCATTTGTACTGATATTTCTTTCCTATCTGATAGAAATCAGCTTATTTTCTTTTGCGGTCCTGACCGCCTGCTGCCTTGTCTTTACCTTTAATTTTGTATATATATTCTTAATGTGAAATTTCACCGTATTGATGCTGATCTCCATAAAGTCTGCAATTTCCATATTTGATCTCTCATCTGCAAGCAGGCACAGAATCTCTTTCTCCGTCTCTGTTAATGGAGGATAATCTTCTTTCGCCTTTCTTAAATAGTCCGGATACAGCAATGCCATTTTCTTCGATAACTGAATCAGCTGATTCAGATACTCATCATCCTTCTGCCGTTCCTTTCTATAGTTTCGCAGCAGAAAATAGACCTTTTCTCCCTCATCTGCTACCAACCGGTCAAACCGTCTCTCCTGAATCACCGGCAATATATGATCCAACAGGCTATATGCCTCCTCCGGTTTTCCATCCAGAAAATAACTGACTGCGCACAACAGATCCATCTCGCATAAATCCATTGTACGGCCTCCTTTTCTCAACGGCTCTCTTAAATACTCTGCCAGCGAAAGCATTGCCAGATATCTTTCCTCCAGAATATATGCCCGCATCTTGATCATATACTTGTAGGTATCGAGCATACACAGTTCCCCAAGCTCGTTAGGTGCCTCCTGCTCCATCCAGTCGGATACAGTCTGAACATCCCCGTCATACATGAGTCCATGTACCTTCATTGCTCCATAATTCTCCAACAGCCACCGGCTTTTTCCCGCATATAATCGCTGATAGATTTTATCCAGCATCGGATATACAACTGCAATCTGACCTGTTGCAATCATAATCTTCATCTGCAGACTCAGTGCAATAAACAGTACAGCGATCTCACCCTCTCTCTCAATGAATGGAATACAACCGACCAATGTCGTGATTGCTTCAAAGCACTCATTCCTCTGATAGCAGATCTCTGCATATGCAATCTCTGCCATACCGACTGCGCTGTCACCGTAAAACTGTCTCATGTATTGCTTTAACTGCTCTTTCTGTTCCCGAATCCATGTCCCATACATGGTAAAATCACGAAATCCGTTTACCAGTGTCAGTCTGCCGGCTGCCAACGGAAGATTCGGCAGAAAGCTCTGCGTGCGCTGCAAGTTTGCTAGTTTTTCCAGTGCCCGCATCACCTTCTCCATATCCGTGCCGGGAATCATTACGTCCAGATGCAATTTCATGATCGGCTCACACTCTACACAGGCGGCATAATGCTCTGCCCGCTCCAAATCTCCATAAATCGCACTGATCACAGCTGCAGCGGTTGCCAGATACGGTGTCTGAACAATCTCCTCCTCTGTAAATATCTGCAGATATTTTCTGCAATGCTTAAATCCATTCAAGCAGCATGGACATGCCAGGATCCGACTCAGCTGATCCTTTAACGCCTCTTTATTCTCTTCCCGGACCAGTTCATCCAGCTCTTCTTCAATAAAAAACTCATTATCCCGATTCTTCATACGTTCCCCCATTTCCGTTCCCGTTTGTCTGTTTGTATCATAATTTGTTTTTTCAGCGTTGTAAACTACCCGAATGGGTAGGTAAAAGATTTTAGTAATCGAATAGGCTACCGGTCTCATATAAAAAGGACCCAACCTCTTGTCACCAAAGGGTTGAGCCCATGAATTCATTGAATTTTATGGGGATTTTACCTATTTTCGTCCAACTTAGTCATAATATAGCATGGTCGAAAAACAATGTGAATCGTGCTTTTTCATACCAAATTGTTCGTCAGAATCTCTCCATTTTTTCGTCCACCATGGCAATAATATAACATGAACGAACAGAGATGTAAATCGTCATTTTGGATTTTCGGTTCGACCTTCATGGATTAGTGGATGGATGGGCGTACACATTATTCAAGTCCCCCCTTAAACACATATCGTCCCTTGCCATTACCCTTTACCGCCTCAACGACCTCAATCTCTCTCAATTTTAACATAATTGCACGTGAAGTAGTAGGAGAGCAATCAAGTATCCGTTGTATCTCCGAAGCACCAAATACTTGTTTTGCATCAATTCTATCATACACTTTTAATAAATTTTCCTGTGTCGGCAATTTATACGACTTCTTCGCAAGTGCACATCTCATCTCCTCAATCGTCAGCTTTCCATTTTGAATAATCGGGTTTTCCTTTTCAATAATCGGGTTTTCTGTCTGAATAATCGGATTTTCCTCTTCAATAATCGGGTTTTTAGATTCAAAAGCCGATTTTTTAGCACTTGCATTATAAATAATCGTTTTTAGAATAAATGCATCAACATAATAAACCGGACTCTGTAATCCGGCACTCTCCAATTCAGTGCACATACGATCAACACCCTCACCATATTCCTTAACATATTTGTATGCTTTTAAATATTCAGCAATTCTTGGATTCCTCGAAAAATGTGTATGGCGAATATTGCTAGCCTTAACAAGTCCCGGAAGCTTTCCCGGACTTTCTACTACAATACGATCATCAAACATTTTTACCTGTATTTCTGTCCCGGTTATACTGTAAGACCTATGTGTAACTGCATTTACAATAATCTCCTGCCTCACAAATTTAGGATATTCTTCTTCCGTTACAAATAAACCGTCACTTCCCAAGTATGTTTTCTCTTTTATCTGTGTATCTAAGTATGCAATACAATCCTGAATCACTTTGAGTATTGTTCCTTCAAACATAACATCCTTGATAACATTCATTTCTGTACCAACTTTTTCTTCTGTACCCTCAAAACGAATAAAGCGGATTCTTGCACGCGGGAAATAAAGCTGTGGATTCTTACCAAACAAAAGAATCGCTGCACCACTTATTATTTCTTTTCCATTCTTTATCTTAACAAAACCTTTATTCTCTTTTAAATATTCTAACGGCGTTTTACTATAGTCTATTTTTTCAATATATGATTGCACCATTTCCATATCTATGTCATCAATAGATGCATCCGGTACGCTCTTATCTTCAAAATACCTTTCACCCTTATCATACATTAACTGTGTACGTTCCTCAAATGTAAGTTTTTTTGATTTATCCCCGACACGAATATAGGCTTCATCTGCTTGATTGGCATGCACAGCCATACTTGGTTCCATATGCATCACAATAATATGATTATCTCTACCTTTATCATCTATACAAGGAATTTTCTGAATTTCCACCGGAACAGACGGCTCACAAAAATCATATGGTGCCCGCAATAATTCATTGACATTTTTTACATTATAATCTGTTCCATCAATTCTTCTTGTTTTATCAGATATTCCAATGGCAATATCTCCGCCATCGGCATTTGCGAAAGCTACAATTGTTATTGCCAATGCCTTTGCATCAATATCAGCAGACTTTCTGTCAAATACTTGTTTTTCTTCTTTAGAAATAATTTCTTCCAATGTCATGCATTCACCTTCTTTTCATTCTTCATCAATAGCCTCAATGCATTTGTTAATTCGAGCGTTAATTAAAGCTACTTTTATGCGTGATGAACTGTATGGTAATGTTTTCCATCCAGAAAAACATAATTTGCACTAACACAGTAAGCGTTCATTTGACTCATCAACCAATGTGCCGGCAAATCAAATAACGCAATCAATTCATTCTCGCGATATCCATTCTCTATATCTTTTTTAGTTGGTGTCTTATGTAATTTAACTTCTGATTGAAAACCTATCTCCCAATCATCAAGATTAAAACCTTTTTGCCACAGTTCATGTTCTGTCAGCCCGGTTAACTCACAGAGTTCTTCTTCTGTTTCAAAAACTACCAGATTCAGCATTTTGTCTCCTCCATTTATGTACGACTCGCAGATACTTTTGGCATCGAATCTATTATTATCAACTCCGGAACCTTCTTACCCTGTCCTATATTCTCTTTATGCAGTTCTTTTAATCTTTTTACCTTCAACGGATTCCCTACATCCACCAAAACATATACTAATTTATCCGTATTTTCAGCTTTTCCATACTCTTCAACTTGCACTTCGTATCCATGCAAATACTGTGAATTCTCAGATACTTAATAAAGAATATTGCAGTGGTTCTTGTATTTCCTTCCCCAAAAACATGAATCTGCCAGAGTCTGGAAATAAATATTGCAAGGTGATGAATGGTTTCATCCATTGTCAATCCATTAAATCTAAAATTTCGTTCCTGGGAAATATCATATTCCAATGTCTCACGCAAATCTATCGCTCCGCCATAGGAAACAGAATCTCCGTCAAGTACCCATTCCTTCTTGGATATATTATAATCACGTATTTTTCCGGCATGTGGATATATATCCATAAACAATTCACGATGAATGGAAATATACTGAGTCGT
>ERZ1035006.1662-NODE-1662-length-14085-cov-6.197434_pt1 | contig 14085 bp, 10 predicted proteins | sample MGYA00520694_ERZ1035006 | MGnify/ENA primary metagenome ERZ1035006 (study PRJEB33766, sample SAMN09781746) | gut metagenome | biome: gut microbiome | host: Homo sapiens | place: Madagascar | study: EMG produced TPA metagenomics assembly of the PRJNA485056 data... | reverse complement strand
CATCATACACACCCTCTATATAACCGTGTTTTCCGGAATCATTTCGATTCTGCGGCTCCAGTGCCCCTGAATATGCAATTTTGTCCCTGCATACCGTATGGGGTTTGTGCGAATGTCCCATAGCTATATAATCAAAACCGACAGAAGCCAGTTTTGTGAAATCTATCGGACAGCATCCCACTTCACCTCCATGCGCAAGAAGGACATGAAACCCCGGTTTGTCTAATGGTCTGCTGTTGTCATATAATGGGGTACGAATCTCCGGATGCTCATAACTCAATCCATATACAAATGTCTGTTTCTCCGGAATTTCCACACATTTTTGTTGTTCGCTGTCAAAAAACGTCACATTCTGTGACCATACAAAGTTTCTGTAAAAAGAATCCTCTTTTATGTAGTCATGATCTCCTGCCATCAGAAAAATTCTGGTATCCGGTACAGACGCAAACAAATCGTCAACTTCTCTCAGTTCTCTGAGAAGGGGCTGACGATGAAAAAGATTACCGGCTATAAACAACAAATCCACCGGATTCTTGCGGATGCCCGCAATGACCCGGCGGAATGTTTCCCAGATTTCTTCCTCTCTCTCATGACTCCACGGACAGCCCCGATCAGGAACTGCCCCCAGATGTACATCTGAAAGATGAATAAATCTAATCATACAAAAGTTACTCCTTACCACTCATAATGATTCAGCGTTTGCTGAACAGACATTACAGATCGCAGTTGTTAACCGTTCTCGGGAACGGAATCACGTCACGGATGTTACCCATACCTGTAAGGTACATCACGCAGCGCTCAAAACCAAGTCCAAATCCAGAATGACGAGTAGATCCATATTTACGAAGATCCATGTAGAACTGATATTCTTCTGCTTTCAGTCCCAGTTCATCCATACGTGTTTTCAGCTTATCGTAATCGTCCTCTCTCTGGCTTCCTCCAATAATCTCTCCGATTCCAGGCACCAGACAGTCCATTGCAGCAACTGTCTTGCCATCTTCATTCTGTTTCATATAGAATGCCTTGATTTCCTTCGGATAGTCTGTAACAAATACCGGTTTCTTGAAGATCTGTTCTGTAAGATAACGTTCATGTTCTGTCTGCAGATCACATCCCCAGAATACCTTGTAATCAAATTTGTCGTTGTTTTTCTCCAGAAGCTCGATTGCTTCTGTGTAGGTTACATGTCCAAACTCTGAGTCCACTACATGATTCAGACGATCCAGAAGACCTTTATCAATAAAGGAATTGAAGAAGTTCATTTCTTCCGGAGCGTTTTCGAGTACATAACGGATCACATATTTCAGCATATCTTCTGCAAGATCCATGTTATCGTTCAGATCTGCAAATGCACATTCCGGCTCGATCATCCAGAACTCAGCAGCATGACGTGTTGTGTTGGAATTTTCTGCACGGAAAGTCGGTCCAAATGTGTAGATATTGCGGAATGCCTGTGCATATGTCTCACCATTCAGCTGACCACTTACTGTAAGATTTGTCTCCTTGCCAAAGAAATCCTGACTGTAATCTACAGTTCCGTCTTCGTTCAGAGGTGGATTTTTCATATCCAGTGTGGTAACACGGAACATTTCCCCAGCACCTTCACAGTCACTTCCTGTGATCAGTGGTGTATGAACATAAACAAATCCTCTTTCCTGGAAGAATTTGTGGATTGCATATGCGCAAAGAGAACGTACACGGAATACGGCCTGGAATGTATTTGTTCTCGGTCTTAAGTGTGTCATGGTTCTTAAGTATTCCAGAGTATGACGTTTCTTCTGAAGTGGATAATCCGGTGCAGATGCACCCTCCACCTGTACCTCGTCTGCCTGGATCTCAAATGGCTGCTTTGCTTCCGGTGTCGGAACCAGTGTTCCCTTAACCACGATTGCTGCACCTACATTCAGCTTGCTGATCTCAGCAAAGTTTTCCATATTATCATGATATACGACCTGCAGAGTTTCAAAAAAAGTACCATCATGAAGTACGATGAATCCAAATGCTTTGGAACCACGTACACTTCGTACCCATCCTCCTACAGACACTTCCTTGTTCAGGTATTCTTCTCTGTTTTTGTAAATTTCTTTTACGGTTGTGAGCTTCATAATCTATACCTCTCTGTTCTCATTCTCATCCAATTGACTTCTAGTATAGACTATTCAGTGAATTACTGCAAGGAGTAAATGCAGGAGATCTCTGGTTTTTCCTCTGTTTTTAATCTTCCCATTTCAATGTTTTATCTGCTTCATAATCTTTCTGCATATCATAAGAAGCAATTCCTTTCTCTGTCACCAGGTAAAATCTGTTTCCAATATACACGCCCCGCACTTTCCGATAATCCTGATAACTCATGTCTCCATTAAACAGTTCGTTGTTATCAAGGTTCAGATACATCTGCGGCTCAAATCCTTTTTCTTCATCGTAAGAAAAAAGTCCGTAATAAAAATTTTCGCTGTAGTCATACCTGTCATCGGTGCTTCCATATATTCCATAACCAAAGCCAAACAGATTTTTCTGTGGTGCAGCAAGAATGGCCCGATAATTATAGAGTGCATCACAGAAAGAAACATTCTTTAATATAAAACGATCCATTTCTCTGACTTCTGACGGTTCTGACAGGTCAAACATGGAACATTTCATACCTGACACATTTCCGGTATCCGGATCTGTTTCCCAGCCAATTCCAAGAAGTCTGTTTTCTCCGTAGAAATGCAGATATTCCGAAAATCCGGTAATTTTCAGCTCACTGAGCACCTTAGGATTTTCCGGATCCGAAAGATCCACGGCAAAAAGCGGGTCAGTATTGCGATAAGTTACAAAATATCCTGTTTTTCCCATAAATCGGGCAGATTTGATCTGTTCGTTTTCTGCAAGATTTTCGATTTTTCCGATTATGTGGAGTGTATCATCCAGGACATACAGACTGTTGTCGCGTAAATAGTTGATGTAATCAGCATCCCAGCCTCCCACTGTCGTCACAATACGAAGTTTCCCGTCGTATTCGTCCATAGAAAAGTTATTGTTCAGTTCACCTTTAACGGATCCAACTGCTCCATCTGTAAATTTCCCGGATTCATAACCAATCCGGATGATCTCTGTACGTGTCTCTGATGCGTTCCAGGTTTCTGTGGCTGAATAGATATTGTCTGCACTCACATAAAAAATATCTGCATTGCTTGCCACTGCCATAATATCTGATGCCCGGTCCGGCTGTTCCGGTGAGACGGCACCTGTTACCAGGAACACCTTTCCATTATAGGAAAAATCCTCATCCGGAGTCGGCAGATAAATATGGTCACAGCTGATATATTCCTCTCCGCTTCTCGGTATATAATATTGCAGCCGGTCTGCACCTTCCCCTGTATCCGGAACATAAGAAGTAAACAGATAAAGTCTTCCGCCATTTCTTCTGGATGAAAGATAACGGCCATCCTGCTGATAGGAGCCTGTTTTCTTCGGATGTTCTTTGTCCGAAATGTCATAGGTATCCACCGTCACTGTTGTGACTGGTATGCTGTAGCTGGTGCGGACACCGTCTGCTGCAGTGCTGCCCGACTCATCAGCTGCTGTTTCTGTTTTTCCGTTCTCTTCTGCACTTGACGGAAGTTTTATCTCTCCTTTATAGGTTACATAATCTTCCTGCTGACGAATCACCTGCAGACAATCGCCCTCTACATACATTTCTCTGTAATCGGCACTGATTTCTCCTCTGATCTCTGCTGAGATTTTCATAGATGATGCATCCACAATGCGAAGTGTTCCCTTACTGTCCATTGAGTAAATGCAGCTGCCGTCTGTTTTTACTATATCAGCCTCATCCACCAGTGCCTCCTGCGTATTGGTCGTGGAATAATCGCCCGTATCATAAGAAGCATCCATATCTGTACTGGTTGCACCGGCCGCATCTGCCGCCTCTTCGATCACCGTCATTCTTGGCTGTATCTCACTGTAGGAGGGGTTTTCTTTCCACTGCTTCACCTTCTTATACAGTTCTTCGTAGCTGTCCGCATGAAAAAGCCCTTTCACCGGAGCAGTCGTCGGAAGTGGTGCAGGTGGCTTTTCTGTAACACTGATTCCAGTTTCCTGCTGTTTTGCAGATTCTTCCTGATTCACGGATTTTTCCTGGTTCGCATACTCTTCCTGGTTCATAGATTCTTCCTGGTTTGTGGAATTGCTGCCCTTCCACATTGGAATGGTTCCAAAGGCCACCGCGCCTGTTATCAGGACTGCTGCCATCGTGATCACATATGTTTTCTTCATTTCCTGCCTCCTTTACTTTATAATATTTTTATTATTTTATGTTGTTCCGATACGCACTGTTTGATTACTCTTATTGTAACATACCACCATGAAATTTTTGTAATTTCATGCCAAAGCAAGAAGCCCCAGCAAGCTGCCGGGACTTCTTCTGTATTTCTATTCAGAAACGTTATATGCATACTTATAATGCTTCGATAAATCTCATAAATGCATCTCTGCCTTCCGGTGTGCATTTGTATACACCTGCATCTTCAAGAACATGTGTGAACACAATACCAACTTCTTTCTGAAGGATTTCATGAACATTATCTTTGTTGATATCCTTATATTTCGGCAGGAATTCTGCTGCCCATGCAGCATGCTTCTCAATCTTTTCATTGGATGCGATATCTTTTCCTGCCAGGATATATTCTTCCAGAAGCTCCAGTTCTTCTTTCAGTCTTGCCGGAAGAACTGCCAGACCCATAACCTCGATCAGACCGATATTTTCCTTTTTGATATGGTGATACTGTGCATGCGGATGATAAACACCAAGAGGATTTTCCTCTGTTGTAATATTGTTTCTCAGTGTCAGATCCAATTCAAACATATCTCCGACCTTACGTGCGATCGGTGTGATCGTATTGTGCGGTTCACCGTCTGTCTCTGCAAAAACAAATGCTGCTTCGTCTGTATAGCCTCTCCACACTTCCAGTACATGTGTTGCCAGTTCTACCAGACGATCAGAATCTTTGTGACGGATACGAAGTACAGAAAGCGGCCATTTTACGATTCCTGCTTCGACATCTTCAAATCCCGGAATAGTTACGGCTTTCTCAATCGGAGCCTTTGCCATTGCGAAGGTATAATGTCCTCCCTGGAAATGATCATGGCTCAGGATAGAGCCGCCAACGATCGGAAGATCTGCATTTGATCCCAGGAAATAATGAGGGAACAGTTTTACAAAATCAAACAGTTTGATAAAAGTATTTCTCTCTATCTTCATCGGAGTGTGTTTGCTGTTGAATACGATGCAATGCTCATTGTAATACACATATGGTGAATACTGGAAGCCCCACGGTGTATCATTGATGGTGATTGGAATGATTCTGTGGTTCTGTCTTGCCGGATGATTCACACGGCCGGCATACCCCTCATTCTCCGGACAGAGGAGACACTTCGGATAGCTGCTTGTCTTTGCATTTTTGGCTGCTGCGATCGCTTTTGGATCTTTCTCCGGTTTGGAAAGATTGATCGTAATATCAATCTCACCATACGGGCTGTCTACTTTCCATTTCTGATCCTTCTTTACGCGATAACGGCGAATATAATCGCTGTCCTGGCTTAATTTATAGAAAAAATCTGTAGCTTCCTGCGGACTGTTCTGATACTTGTCCCAGAATTCCTTCTGAACCTGTGCCGGACGCGGCATCAGACAGTTCATCAGCCTTGTATCAAAAAGATCACGATACACAACACTGTCCTCGATCAGTCCTCTTCTTACAGCTTCATCCAGAAGTTCCTTTAATGTCTCTTCCAGATTGATATTCGCAAAAGCTTCTTCCGGCTCTGCATATTCATCCTCATGGAATACATCCAGAAGAAGATTGATCGTGTAATTTTTTTCACATTCCGGAACCAGTCCTGTTTCGATTCCATACTGTACAAGTTTCGTGATACCTTTGCTTAACATAAGCCTGTCCTCCTGTTAAATTATTTTTGGTTGTCAAGATAGGAAATAAAGACATTTCCCGCCTTCTGGAATAATTCTGTACTGTCATTCATTCCATATGGACTCACCTCGCCGGTTGCCGGATCCAGAAGCCATGTGTTGTACTGATCGTATCCGACGATCACGACACTGGAATCCGCATCTGTCTTGGCTATAACTGCACGCTGGGCGCTGATCTCATAGAGAACATTTTCCAGACTGCATCCGGTAAGATCAATTACAGTTCCTGCATCTCCCAGACCCTTCTGAAGAACATCCTTGTCCCAGGAACCACTGCGAATGATCTCCGGAACATCCTCTGTATTCAGTGTCAGCTGTGTTTTCATATTTCCACGTTCCCATACATACTGCTGTGCCCGGTTCAGAACCACACCGGTAAGACTGTCTGCACAGAGAACTGCCTCTGCCGGGTCTGTCCATGTACTGTTCAGACCGCCTTTGGCATATACATAATAAACATTTCCAATCTGATTCTTATCAACATCCAGTGCTACCGTTTTCTCTTCTGTATTTTTCATCTTCGCATTAAGGATCAGAGGCTCGTCTGTCTCCGGCTTATTGTCAAATACCAGTTTAACAAGTACACCCTGACGGGTGCTGCTGGTCTGGTCTGCCGAAACAACATTTGCCGCAGCAGCCTGATTGTTCATAATGTTATCTTTACTTTTTACCTTATAAGTACTTCCTGCTTTTTGCGAGAGATTAAACTGCATCAGAGTACTTCCGACCGTCACATCCGTGATATAATATCCGTCCTGATGATACTCTTTTTTGACGGTTCCGTCAAAACCTTCGATTTTTATCGAGGTAATTCCATCTGCCGTATGTCCGTTTTCATCAGTAAGTCTGTCACCATCCAGAACATTTCCATAAATCAGATCTTCATTCATAAATCCAAGCACCTTAAGACTCTGTCCTGCATCCGGCGTATTATTTCTTGTCTTGAGTGTATCAAAATCGATTATTTCAATCTGTCCGGCCTGATCACCGTCTTTGATCCGCCATGCTGCATGCGCATTTGTGGCAGAAACAGCAAACTGCTCCGTATCAATATTATCTGCAAGCACCTCATAACTGTTCTCATCAATATTAATCTGATAAAGGTTACCGGCGAGCAGCAGAAACAGCTGATTATCTTTATTTACATAACTCAGAGTTCCCAGGTCCGACTTCAGAAACTCAAACGACTCGGCGCATGGGATAAATACACGTTCCTCTACAAAATTCTGATCATGATCATAATGGTAGATCCCGACTCCGCAGTACCCTTCATATGTTCCACGGTTCATATAACCATATACCATGAAATCCAGGTCCCCATCCGCCGTGATACTCAGCAGTTTAATATCATGTTCTACCCTGGAATCACGGAAATCTCCATTAGCACTTCTTCTGAAATCAAAAACATCCACAAACTTACCTGTATCCGGTGCATATGTCCACAATGCACCCTCCTGCGTAAATGCAGTCACACTGCCCTCTTCATTGGAGAGCATAGTAACATTTTTGTTTCTTACACCAAGAAGAAGTCCATCATCTGTGATCACTGACTGCCGCGGATCAAACACCTGCGCTGCAGAACGCTGGAAATCCAGCAGCATGATCCTGGCATCTGTATAACGCAGTCTGTAGAAATCTGTTACATTATAGTATTCCGCCCCACCGCTTTCGTTGGCCGCTTTGATCTCGTATTCCAGTGAAATACTTGCAGTTGTCTCATTAATCTCCTTAATAACCGGAATGCCTTTCTTGGAAATCTGCGGGCTTAGATTTCCCCAGCTGATCACAGAGAGCGGCGACTTAATCGATACCGATGTAAAGTTTGTTGAAGAGGATTCTTCAGATTCCAGATATGCAGCCAGTCCATCTGCGGAGGTTTTGTCCATGCACATCTGTGCAAAACTGGAAGCAAATTTCACATAATCTTCTGTATTGGTCGATGATCTTGAAACTACCCTTGTATAGTAGTATGCCTCTCCATTACTGGTATCCACCGTGATCTGAAGAGAATATTCCTGATTCATCAGAAGTCCTGAACTGATTTCAATCTGCGCCCGAAGATATCCATCGGAACCGGAAGAATCCAGATTTTTGATTTTTCTGTTCTCTACGATCTTAACGCCATCGGAAGTACGTACCTCATAAGACAGGCTTTTCACTTTCTCTTCATAAGGGTTTACTGCAATTGTAAGCTTTCTGGTTGTATCAAGCGGTGTAACACTGTCACGGACAAAATCTGCCTCCATTGGCTGGCGGTATCCATACATCCGATTGGCCAGTGTACCGTCAAAATCCACCATTACTTCCGGCATTGTAGGGTTGTTCATATCAGAGCGGTCATCGGTTGTCTCATTATTCATGAGAATTGCCGTCCCGGCTACCCCAAGCACAAATACGACCAGAAGTATCAAAAACCTTTTCAGAAAATTTGTTATGGTTTTCATACTCCCTCCTTCGTACCAGATCCATTCGGATAGAGAAGCCTCTCCAGTGTCAGATGGCCATTAATCGCATCTGTCATCTTCCCGAGCTTCTCTGCTGAACCTGATCTGCCGGTTTTTACCGCACGGATCAGAAGATTTTTCGGTGTATGTTCCATATCAATAAATTCAAGGATCTGTGTACTGTAGCCTTTGGATTCCAGAAGCTCCGCACGGATTCCGTCTGTAAGAAGTGCTGACATTCTTTCCTTCAGAAGTCCATACTTCAATACCGGCGAAAGGAGTTCATTCTGAATCTGGTCGTTCAGCTCATGCTGACAGCATGGTACAGACAGAATCACCTGTGCATCCCATTCAACAGCCTTGGCAAGAGCATAATCCGTTGCTCTGTCACAGGCATGAAGTGTCACTACCATGTCCACCTTCTGAACACCTTCATAGTCTGCGATATCACCGCAAAGAAAATGAAGCTTATCATAACCATATTTCTCCGCCAGTCCATTACACTTACGGATCACATCTTCTTTCAGATCCAGCCCAATGATATTGACATCATAATCCTTCAGTTCCTTCAGATAATAGTACATGGCAAACGTCAGATACGATTTGCCGCATCCAAAGTCAAGGATTGTAACCTCCCGCTCCCTGGATAAAGCCGGAAGAATGTCCTCAATAAATTCCAGGAAGCGGTTGATCTGTTTAAATTTGTCATAAGACGGACGGTGAATCCTGCCATCCTTTGTCATGACACCAAGATCCACCAGAAACGGAACCGGAGTTCCTTCCTTCAATATATATTGTTTCACACGATTATGAGCCAGAATCTGAACCGGCTCCAGTTTCTGATGCTGCTTTTCCTTAACAGTCACTTTTCCCTTTTTGCTGATCAGAACAGTACCATCTTTGCACCGTCCCTGTACCTGCATCTGCGAAAAACCACCTTCCAGCAGACACGTCTCCACATAACGGATCACTTCTTCTCTGCTGTAATTAGAATGAAGGACCTTGGTTCCTACCGCAACGGATGCCTGATAACACACGCTGCCCTTCAATTCTATCTGACGGATCCGCACCTTGGATGGAGCCTCTTTTTCCCGGCTCCGCTGACCACTCAGAACTGCAAGCATCAGTTCTTCATCAAATTGTCTTTCCAAAAATTCCTGTAATGTCATCCTATTCAATCTTTCATAAAAAATCTGTCTATTGCTCCTGCAAACACCGCATAGTTCTGCCATCACGTTTACCACTGTTTTCATCTGATCACAGTATTGTCAGAAACCACGGTACCTGCGTCGTCTGCACCGTCGTCTGGAAATTTCCTGATACAGAAGAACCTGGATCAGTTCATCCAGAAATTCATCCGGTATTTCCTGAGCTGCCATTTCTCCTGCTATCTGAGAACGTATCTGCCCATAAAGCCGATGCATCATAAATTTATCCGGATATTCGTCGTACATTCGACTTCCCTCATAATCCAGAAGCTGGCATTCCTCTTCAACCTTTTCCTGAATCCTGCGGGCAGTTTCCGGATAATACGATTTCATCAGAGCAAACTCCTGCTCCTGCATCCTCTCACCACTGTAAAGAGACGGATTTGCATATGTCATATAGAATGGAAAAAACTTGTCATAATACATGAACAGGCTCCTGTTTCATCATCATCTATAACATTTTATGCAAAATCTCTCCGAATGTGAGTTTGCCATACCTGCTTTGCCCGGGCTGCATCCGGAAAATGCTGTGTTATCCCTGAATCTCTTTGAGTATATGCATTGTCAGTTTAAAGCTGTGTTCTGCTGCCTGTGCTTCAAATGTCGGGTAATCCATCTCTGCACTTCCGTCAGCCTTATCGGAAATTGCACGGATCACAAGAAACGGTACCTTGTTAAGTGCAGCTGCCTGTGCAATTGCTGCGCCCTCCATTTCCACTGCATATGCGCCAAATTCTTTGATGATAAAATCCTTTGTATTCTGATCTGCAACAAACTGGTCTCCGGATGCAATACGGCCTTCAAATACAGCAATGTCCGGATTTGCTTCCTTGCATGCTTTTACAGCAATCGCACGAAGCGCATCATCACTGTGGAAAGAGAATTCTTCCATCTGCGGAATCTGTCCAACCGGATAACCAAAGGCAACTGCATTCATATCATGATGAACCAGATCCGTAGACACAACAATATCTCCAATGTTGATATCCGCATTCAGACTTCCGGCAATGCCTGTATTGATCACTGCTTCTGCCTTAAAATCATCGATCAGGATCTGCGTGCAGACTGCGGCATTTACCTTACCGATTCCGGAACGGACAACGACAACATTTTTGTTTTCCAGCATACCTGCATAAAACTCCATAGAAGCCTTATGTACGACCTGTACATCTTTCATGCGCTCTTTAAGGCTTGCTACTTCAACTTCCATTGCTCCTATAATACCAATACATCTCATAATATTGTAATCTCCTGTATAATTCATTTATTTCATCCCGGCGCGCGGATGACTGTTCGTATAAACCTCTCCTGGCGCTGGTAGTTTTATTATAACAAATCTTGAGTTTATATGGAAACTTTTTTTACTTTCTGCTATACTAAGTGTTACTATGAACAGCAACAAAACATTTGAAGTATGGAGGTTAAGATTATGGTATATAAAACATCCGGCGTATGTTCAAGCGCCATTTCATTTGAAATTGATGAAGCAGGAAAGGTTCATGATGTAAAATTCCAGGGTGGATGCTCCGGTAATACACAGGGCGTTGCCAGACTGGTTGAGGGCATGGATGCCAAAGAAGCAATCAGCAGAATGGAAGGAATCCGCTGTGGTTTCAAGCCAACTTCATGTCCTGATCAGCTTGCCAAAGCTCTGAAACAGGCACTGAATTGATTCGAAACTGAACGATCACTCAGTGATATTTTTTGTGCAACAGGAAATTACATCAAAAAGACTGTTATTCCTCTGACCCGGAAGTTTTTTCATTCTCCCGGACTGAAGATATAACAGTCTTTTTTTATCCTGCATAACTGATCGGGCAGTTCTGCAGTTACAGGTCCTTCTTATTGTTTTCTTTCAGTTACAGATCACTTTTTATTATTTTCTATCAGAATCTGTCAGTCTGAAAAATCATCTCGCTCCCACTTATCACATAGCGACTGAACATCCCTTGTAAAGCGATCGAGATCTTTGTTTGGAAGTCCTTCGCTTTTTCGAATAACAGACATAAGGCGCTGTCCCATAGCAAGCAGTTTCTGGAATGTTCTGGCAGCCTTGCTGGTCTTCGGAGAAGCTACAGTTTTGGTGATTCTGACTCCATGTGCCTCATAAACACAGGCATTCTCCGCCAGATCATAAACCGTGCCACTGAATGGTGCCATAGAATCCAGCCCCAGTTCTTCCTGCAGTCTCCTTGCAAAAATTTCTGTCACCTCATCATCACCGTGTGTAACAAAAACTTTTGTCGGTTTTTCTTTAAATGCCTTAATCCAGGTCATCAGGCCATTGACATCCGCATGACCGCTGATTCCCGGCATCTGACAGATCTCTGCACCGACAGAAATCGTCTCACCGAACAGTTTGACCTCTGTCGCACCCTCCAGAAGTGCCCGGCCAAGTGTTCCGATCGCCTGATATCCCACAAACAGAATCGTATTATCCGGATTCCACAGGTTATGTTTCAGATGATGTTTGATTCGACCGGCATCACACATACCACTCGCGGAAATAATAACTTTGCGGTCTTCATCCGAGTTGATAGCGCGGGAATCGTCACTGGTAATGGACGTCTTCAATCCCGGAAACATCAGCGGGTTAATGCCCTTTCTGACCAGTGCCATTGCCTCTTCATCAAAACAGTCATAAATATGTTCATTGAAAATCGTTGTTGCTTCATTTGCCAGCGGACTGTCGACATAAACCTTAAAGTTGTCGTAACCATGCACGCGTCCTTCTTCTTTTATCTGGCGGATAAAATACAGCATCTCCTGTGTACGGCCGACTGCGAAGGAAGGAATGACCACATTTCCGCCACGGTCAAAGGTTCTCTGGATCACTTCGGCAAGGATTGACACATAGTCCGGGCGATCCCCATGGCTTCTGTCACCATAAGTAGACTCCATAACTACATAATCTGCATCCTGAAGATAGACTGGATCCTTGATCAGTGGCTGATTCAGATTACCGATATCACCGGAGAAAACAATCTTTTTCTCTTTTCCCTCCTCCTGAATTGTGATCTCAATACTTGCAGAACCAAGAAGATGCCCCGCATCTACAAAGCGGACACGAATCCCCTCTGCCAGTTTGACTGTTTTTTCATATGGACACGGAACAAAATTCTGGATAACTCCCAACGCATCTTCCATTGTATATGCCGGGATAAATTCCGGTTTGCCCTGACGACGTCCCTTACGGTTACGCCATTCTGCCTCGAACATCTGAATGTGGGCACTGTCTCGAAGCATGATGTCACAAAGGTGGCAGGTAGCCTGCGTTGCATAGATCGGACCCTGAAAACCTCTTGCATAAATTGCAGGAAGATTTCCGGAATGATCCATATGTGCGTGGGTCAGCAGAACAAAATCCAGGTCGCTTTCCTTTACAGGAATATCCTGATTCTCGTAGTAATCCGGCCCCTGCTCCATACCGCAGTCCACCAGAAATTTCTTTCCCGCTGCTTCCAGATAATAACAGCTTCCGGTTACTTCATGTGTCGCCCCAATAAAGGTAATCTTCATAAGCGAACCCCCTTTGTCTGAAAAATCATTCAAATATATATTGTTGTAACTATTATACACGATTTCATTTGTTTTCAACAGTCTTTTTGTGCAAAAAAACAAGACGAGATTTCAAAATCCCGCCTTGTTTTTGTTTGTATGGTTTTTTAATTTGTATGATTTTTTTGATTTGTATGTTTTTGTATGATTTTTGTATGTGTTTTTAAATGAATAATATCGACTCTCTCGAGTATGGTATGTTTGGTTTTGTGAAACATCGAACTTCCATCGGACGGTAACGGCGTTTACATAATTTATTTTTCATCCATGTTATCATTCATGCTTCACGAGTTACAATATTTCTTCTTCAATGGCTAATTACTTAACCATGATACCCTGAGTCAGCGTTGAGGTTGATTCCTTCACACCTGCATTGCTGGCTGCATGATATCCACGCACTCGGTAATATGTACCTGATGGGACTGCTACGTCGATTGTCTTACTTAAACTTGAGACATTATTGGCTGTAAATTCCCATATTTTGTACGTACCATAGCTTCCGTTCACTTTTCTCTCTAAGAACAGAGACAGATATACTTTACTGCATTTTTTATGGCACTGTGTTAAACCTGAAATTGCAATTTCATTACTTGAAATCTTCTTAATTATCGCATTTCCAAAATTCAGATTGCTGCTTCTTGCTAAGATTGAAGAGGTATCTTCTGACCAGTCTTCTGTCGTTTCTTCTTCTGTGATCTCATCCAGTATACTGACTGTATCTGCGTATACTGGTGCAATGCTCATTCCAACAGACAAACCAACTACAAGACTGATTCCGAGAATCTTCTTCCAGATATTCATTTCTCACTTCCTTTCGCTATGTAAACAACCTTTACATAACTATATACGTAAGAAATTCAAAAATATCACTCTAAAATTTCATATATTCTATTATCTTTTTCAA
>ERZ1035006.1658-NODE-1658-length-14109-cov-4.258361_pt1 | contig 14109 bp, 9 predicted proteins | sample MGYA00520694_ERZ1035006 | MGnify/ENA primary metagenome ERZ1035006 (study PRJEB33766, sample SAMN09781746) | gut metagenome | biome: gut microbiome | host: Homo sapiens | place: Madagascar | study: EMG produced TPA metagenomics assembly of the PRJNA485056 data... | reverse complement strand
TGCAGACAAATTAAATCATATCAAATAAAACAATGAAAAGAATTCTAGTAATCTTGCAGTTACTGCTCGTAGTGCTTTTCACCCAGGCTCAGATGATGAACCCAGTGAAATTCACGTCTTCGCTGAAGACCAATGGCACCGCAGAAGCAGAGATCGTATTTACAGGCAAAATCCAACCAGGATGGCACGTCTATTCAACAGGTTTAGGCAACGATGGTCCTATCTCAGCGACATTCAATGTCAACAAGATGGATGGTGCAGAAAAGGTAGGCGGATTGCAACCAAGAGGTAATGAAATCTCCAAGTTCGACAACCTCTTCGGCATGAAGCTTCGCTACTTTGAGGGTAGCGTCACATTCGTTCAGAAGATTAAGTTTACCAAGCCAACCTATAATATAGATGTATATGTAGAGTACGGTGCTTGCAACGACCAAAACTGTATGCCACCTAGCGAGGCTACCTTCAAGGGCGAAGGCAAAGCTCCTGCAGTAGATGCTAAGGCAGCTAAGGACGAAAAAAAAAATGAGGAAGCCAAGCTTGACCCAGCTGCTCTAGCCAGGGCAAAGGCTGACTCTATCGCTAAGTTGGCTGCCCTTGGCACTGAGGTAGATACGACCCAAGCTGTGGATTCAGCAGCATTGGCTAGTGCGATGGAAACACTCGACACCAAGTCACTTTGGAAGCCTGTAGTCAAGGAATTGCAGCAGTTTGGCGGTGCCAACGACATCGCCAACCATTCCCTCTTCTATATTTTCTTGATGGGTCTCGTCGGCGGTCTCCTCGCTTTGGTGATGCCATGTATCTGGCCTATCATCCCTATGACCGTGAGCTTCTTCTTGAAGCGTGCAAAGGACGATAAGAAGAAAGGTATTCGCGACGCGGTGACCTATGGTCTCTCTATCGTCATCATCTATCTCGGTTTGGGATTGCTGATTACCGCTATCTTCGGTCCTAGCAAGTTAAACGAACTTTCTACCAGTGCGGTCTTCAACATCATCCTCTTCTTGCTCTTGGCAGTATTTGCTTTCTCATTCTTCGGATGGTTCGAAATCAAATTGCCAGATCGTTGGGGAAATGCAGTAGATAACAAGGCATCTAGCACTACCGGCATGATTTCCATCTTCTTGATGGCATTCACCTTGGTATTGGTATCCTTCTCTTGTACCGCTCCTATCATCGGACTCTTGTTGGTTCAGACCGTTACCTCAGGCGACTGGTTGGCTCCTACAGTCGGTATGTTTGGTTTCGCCATCGCATTGGCATTACCATTCACCCTCTTCGCCTTGTTCCCATCTTGGTTGAAGTCTGCACCTAAGTCAGGCACATGGATGGAGACCATCAAGATTGTCTTGGGTTTCGTGGAGTTAGCTTTCTCATTGAAGTTCCTCTCAGTAGCCGACTTGGCATACGGCTGGCACATCATGGATCGTGAGGTATTCCTCGCTCTCTGGATTGTCATCTTTGGTGCTTTGGGTCTCTATCTCATCGGCAAGTTGAAGTTCCAGGTAGATGCCATCGGCGGCGACATTCAGAAACCAATGCCAGTACCTTGCATCATGCTCGGTCTCTGCTCTTTGGCATTCGCCATCTATATGGTTCCTGGTCTATGGGGTGCTCCTTGCAAGGCAGTGAGCGCATTTGCACCTCCTGTTAACACACAGGACTTCAACCTCAACACCAAGACTGTAGAGCCTGCCTATAAAGACTACGAGTTGGGTATGGCAGCAGCCAAGGCAGCCGGTAAGCCAGTGCTGATCGACTTCACCGGATTTGGTTGTGTCAACTGCCGCAAGATGGAAGCATCTGTATGGACAGACCCATCAGTAGCCGACAAGTTGACCAAGGATTACGTCTTGATTTCCCTCTACGTGGATGACAAGACTCCTCTCCCAGAGCCAATGGAGGTAACCTTCAATGGCGAGAAGAAGACCTTGCGTACCGTAGGCGACAAGTGGAGTTATCTCCAGGCTAGCAAGTTCGGAGCCAACGCCCAGCCATTCTACGTAGCAGTTGACAACGATGGCAACCCATTGACCGCATCGTTCAGCTACAAGGAGGACGTACCTGCTTACCTCGACTTCCTCAACAAGGGTCTTGACGCATTTAGAAAATAAAGACCTGACATAGGAATGACACAAAGAAAAATAATTCTTTCATAATAACGATAAAAACCGAAGGTGTGAGTGTGACAAGTCGTCTCTCATCCTTCGGTTTTTCTTTTTGTGGCACACTATTTGTAAGCGAAATTTTCGTGTGGCATACTGTCTTGAAGGCATGACTACGATGTCACATCAAGAGAAATCAATCAACAAATTTAAAATAAGCAAGCCAATGAACACAAAAGAAGTTCCTGTATTATTGCTTACAGGTTATCTGGGCAGTGGTAAGACCACTTTGCTCAACAAGATTCTCGCCAACAAGAAAGGTATCAAGTTCGCTGTCATCGTCAATGACATCGGCGAAGTCAACATAGACGCAGCCTTGATTGAGAAAGGCGGCGTGGTAGGTCAGAAAGACGATTCTCTCGTAGCTCTCCAGAACGGTTGCATCTGCTGTACGCTGAAGATGGACCTCGTAGAGCAGTTGAAGGAGATAGTCGATATGAAGAAGTTCGACTACATCGTCATCGAGGCGAGCGGTATCTGCGAGCCAGCTCCTATTGCACAGACCATCTGCTCCATCCCATCCCTCGGTCCTGAGTATATCAAGAATGGCGTACTGCGTCTCGATAGCATCGTGACAGTGGTGGATGCCCTTCGCATGAAGGACGAGTTTGCCAACGGCGATGACTTGATGAAAGACAACATCGACGAGGAAGACTTGGCATCCTTGGTTATCCAGCAGATTGAGTTCTGCAACATCATCTTGCTCAACAAGGCTGCCGAGGTAGAGCCTAAGGAACTGGAGAAACTCAAGCAAATCATTCGTGCCATCCAACCAAAGGCTGAAATCTTCGAGTGCAACTACGGCGATGTAGATCTCGACAAGATTGTCAACACTCACAAGTTCGACTGGAACACCGTAGCCACATCAGCAGGATGGATTCAGGAAATCGAAGCTGAGCGCAACGGCAAGAAGGAAGAAGAGGAAGAGCATCACCACCACGATGACGACGATGACGATGAGGAGCACGATGAGCACGAGCATCATCATCACGACCACGATGACGACGAACACGAACATCACCATGAGGAAGGCGAGGCTGAGGAATATGGTATCGGAACCTTCGTCTATTACAGCCGCAAGCCATTCGACCTCGGATTGTTTGACGAGTTTGTCGCTAGAAAATGGCCTCGTGATGTCGTGCGTGCCAAGGGTATCTGCTACTTCGCCGACGAGAAGGACATGTGCTATGTCTTCGAGCAGGCAGGTAAGCAAAAGACTGTGAAGCAGGCTGGACAGTGGCTCGCCACTATGCCAAAAGACCAGTTGGACGAGTTGTTGGCTCGCGAGGAGCAACTCCGAAAGGAATGGGACCCAGAGGTAGGCGACCGCATGATCAAGATTGTCTTCATCGGTCAGCACTTGCAAAAGGAAGCCATCACAGCCGAACTCGACAAGTGTCTTTGGGACTAAAAATGAGACTCATACACAGAGTCTTTCATGAAAATACTGACAGATAGAAAGAATAATTAGGGAAAAACGGCAGAAAACTGTCATTTTTCCCTTTTTTTATGTACGAGTATCGTTTTTTTTTGTTAATTTTGCAGCCGATATTACAATAATAATATGCCCCTAAAAAGCAATGTAGATGGACAAAGCATATAAGAACATAGAATTCAGAACCGCAACACTGAGAGATTACGATGCTTGCTTGAACATCATCAACAAGGCAAGAACGCAGATGATCGACTCAGGTTTGCATCAATGGAACGATGGTTACCCATCGGGCGATGATGTACTCAACGACATCAATAATGGGGTGGCACATGTTCTCACGATAGATAATGAGATAGCAGTTTATGGAGCCGTCATCCTGAATGGCGAGCCTTGTTATGACACGATCGCAGGCAATTGGCAGACCAATGGCAACTATTACGTGATACATCGTTTTGCTACCCTACCCGAATTTCAGCGTGAGGGATTGGCACAGAAATTCATCAGATGCGTGAGAGGTCTTTGCGAAGTGGAGCAGGTGCCAAGCATCAAGGTTGACACGCACATCAAGAACTTCAAGATGATCGGTTTGTTGTCTTCTTTGGGCTTCTGCTATTGTGGCATCATCGATTATGGCACCCGCGGCACTCGCGCTGCTTTCGAATATGTAACGCTCAATATGGATGCTGTCAACAACTTCTAGCGCTTTTTTTTTCTTCTTTCTTCCATTTTGTGCAAAGCAGATTTGGAGAAACCATATTTTTGCTGTATCTTTGCAAAAGAAATAACAGTACTTTTATGGAAGAAAGAAACTCCTTGATGAAGCAATTGGTGGAAAAACTCAACCAAGCTTCAGAATCTTATTATAACGGCAAGGGCGAACTGATGACCGACTACGAGTGGGATTCGATGTTCGACCAACTGAAATCATTGGAGGAAGAGACCGGTGTCGTACTCCCCGACTCTCCTACCAATACGGTTTCAGAGGACTCCATCTCCGGACAGAAGGAAGAGCATGAGTTTGCAGCCCTTTCTCTCGCCAAGACCAAGCAAGTAAGCGAATTGGTGAAATGGGCAGACGGCAAACCTATCTGGATGTCATGGAAGTTGGATGGCCTCACACTCGTCGTGACCTACGATGAGGGAAAGCTCACCAAAATCGTTACTCGTGGTAATGGCCACATCGGTACCAATATCACACATCTTGCTCCCGCTATCAAGGGGGTGCTCCCTACCATCTCCGAGAAGGGACACCTGGTGATCAGAGGCGAGGCAGTCATCTCATACGCCGACTTTGAGCGTTTTCTCATCGAGACGGAAGGAGACTACGCCAACCCACGCAATCTGGCTTCGGGCTCTCTGACATTGAAAGACGTGGATGAGGTGAAGCAAAGACACATCCAGTGGATTCCTTTCACGCTCGTCTATACCGAGAAGGACATCAACTCATGGGGCGAGCGAATGCAGTTCCTCGACGAGATGGGCTTCCAGACGGTAGAGCGAGTTGACATCCAACAGCCAACAACAGATAACATCCAAGCCGACATTGATGCATTTACGCTAAAGGTAACCCAAAATGTCAACCCATTCCCTGTAGATGGTCTTGTCATCACCTACGATGACACCCAGTTTGCTTCGACCGGTTCGGTGACAGGGCATCATGCTACTCGTGCTGGCTTCGCCTTCAAATGGCAAGACGAGCACGCTGACACCACCCTCGACCACATCGAATGGTCGTGTGCCGCAAGCACCATCACTCCTGTTGCCATCTTCGAACCTGTGGAACTAGAAGGCACGACCGTGCGCCGTGCATCACTCTGCAACATCAGCGAGTGTGAGCGACTGGGCATCGGTGGAAAGGGCACCAAGTTGCAAGTCATCAAGGCCAACAAGATTATTCCGAAAATCATCAAGATAACAGAGAGCATCGGCGTCTTGGAGATACCAAAGACTTGTCCGGTGTGCGACGCTTCAGCCCATATCATCGAAAGCGAGAGTGGCACGAAGACGCTGCATTGCTCCAATCCCGACTGTACCGCCAAGCAACTGAAGAAATTCACTCGTTTCGTGAGCAAGGATGGACTCGACATCGACGGCATCTCCGAACAGACCGTCTCCACCTTCATCAATGAGGGATGGATCAAGGAATATGCCGACTTCTATCATCTCAAGGACTTCGCCCACCAAATCATCACATTGGAGGGATTCGGAAGAAAGTCAGTACACAACCTGCTCGAAAGCATCGAGAAGAGTCGCCAAACGGATGCCAGACATTTCTTGTTTGCACTCAACATTCCGCTCTGCGGAGGTGACGTGTGCAAGCGACTGCTTGGACGCTATCACCTCAACCAACTGATAGAGACGGCACGCACCTCACTCTTCGATGACGAGTTTGCCAGCATCGACGGCATCGGTCCGGAGAAGAGCGCACGCTTCATCGAATGGTTCCACAACGACAAAAACTTCGAGCGAGTGACCCATCTCTTGAAGGAGTTGACCATTCAGGAAGAGGAAAAAGGCGAGACGGGCACAAAGTGCGAGGGACAGACCTTTGTGATAACAGGCGACGTCCATCACTACAAGAATCGCAACGAACTGAAGGCTTACATCGAGAGCCAGGGTGGCAAGGTGACGGGAAGCGTGAGCAAGAGCACCACTTACCTCATCAACAACGACGCCGAGTCGCAAAGCACCAAGAACAAGAAGGCGCATCAACTGGGTATCGCCATCATCACAGAAGAACAATTCATGCAACAGTTTACATAAGCTGTTCACAAAGCAACCATAAATTAAAAGACAATGTACATAGCAATCGCAGGCAACATAGGTAGTGGCAAGACCACGCTCACCAATATGCTGGCTAAGCATTACGGTTGGAAGAAGTTCCTGGAGCCAGTGGAGAAGAACCCCTACCTTGACGACTATTACAAGGACATCCCCCGATGGGTGCTCAACATGGAGGTCTATTACCTGAAGCAGCGCTTCAAGAACCTCCTCGACATCCAGCAGAGCCAAGAGACCATCATACAAGACCGAAGCATCTTCGAAGGTGTGTATGTCTTCGTAGCCAACAACCGCAAGATGGGATATATGGACGAGAGAGACTTCGACACCTACATGGGACTCTTCGACTCCATGATGGAAGTGGTCAGTCCACCAGAGCTGATGATATACCTCCGCTCTTCGGTACCTCACCTGGTGTCCAACATCCAGAAGCGAGGCAGGGACTACGAGCAGCAGATTCCGCTGGACTACTTGCAAGGTCTCAACACACTTTACGAGGAGTTCATCTACCAAAAATACAAGGGCAAGGTACTCGTAATAGATGTCGATAACATCGACTTCGAGCACAATCCCAAGGAGTTTGGCGCCATCCTCGACCAAATAGACGCCAATCTGTTCGGTCTCTTCTCCAAGGAGGACAAGTAGCCCACCTCAAGAGACGAATGTATCAAATCAAAACATACAAACCATTATAACATTAAGACACTATGCATATAGCAATAGCTGGCAACATAGGTAGCGGCAAGACTACCCTCACCAAATTACTGAGCAAACGATATGGTTGGAAGCCAAACTTCGAACCAGTAGATAACAACCCTTATCTTGCTGATTATTACAAGGATATGGAGCGTTGGTCATTCAATCTCCAAATCTATTTCCTCAACAAGCGTTTCCACGACGTGGTAGAGATTTCCAAGAGTGAGGAGAATATCATCCAAGACCGTACCATCTTTGAGGATGCCAAGATTTTCGCTCCCAACCTGCATGAGATTGGCATGATGAGCGACCGTGACTTCGCCAACTACACCGACCTCTTCGACTTGATGATCAGTCTGGTGAAGTTGCCCGACCTCATGATCTACATCCGAAGCAGCATCCCTACCCTCGTGAGCCACATCGAGCGCCGAGGCAGAAACTTCGAGAAGAGCATCCGCATCGACTACCTTCAGGGACTCAACAATCGCTACGAAGAATGGATCAAGAACTACAAGGGCAAGCTCATCATCATCGATGGCGACCACCTCAACTTCGAGGAGAACCCAGAGGACTTCCGCAAGATTACCGACCAGATAGACGCAGAGCTGTTCGGTCTCTTCCCTATGGAATAACCCCAAGACTACACAACATGAACTAAGCAATTAACCGCATCGTATAACAACTAGATATTCAGCAGTATATGAAACATTACGATATAGACCAAGATATGAGATACTTGCAGCTTCTGTCGCAGTCGTTCCCGACTGTGGCTGAGGCCAGCACAGAGATTATCAACTTACAAGCCATCCTCAACTTGCCTAAGGGAACGGAGCATTTTCTCGCCGACATCCATGGTGAGTATGAGGCATTCCAGCACGTACTCAAGAACGCTTCCGGTAACATCAAGCGTAAGGTGAACGAACTCTTCGGAACCACCCTGCGTGAACAGGAGAAGCGCGAACTCTGTACGCTGATTTACTATCCAGAGGAGAAGCTGGAACTAGTGAAGCAGAACGAACCAGACATCAACGACTGGTATCACATCACGCTCCACCAACTCGTAGCCGTATGCCGAGACGTATCGAGCAAATACACTCGCTCGAAAGTTCGCAAGTCGCTCCCTACCGACTTCTCTTACATCATCCAGGAGTTGCTGCATGAGCGTACCGACGACCACGACAAGGCTGCCTACGTGAATGTCATCGTAGATACCATCATCTCGACCGGCAGAGCCGACGATTTCATCATTGCCATCGCCAATGTGATCCAGCGTCTCGCCATCGACTCCCTCCATATCCTCGGCGACATCTACGACCGTGGTCCAGGCGCACATATCATCCTCGACACGATGAAGCGCTATCACAGTTGGGACCTCCAGTGGGGTAACCACGACATCTTGTGGATGGGTGCTGCGGCAGGCAACGACGCTTGCATCTGCAATGTGATCAGACTGAGTTTGCGATATGCCAACCTCACCACCTTGGAGGATGGCTATGGCATCAACTTGGTGCCTCTTGCCACCTTTGCGATGGAGACATACAAGGACGACCCTTGCACGGAGTTCCTGCCTAAGTTGAATGGTGGAGCCTGCGTCTTGGACGACAAGACCCAGCGACTCACGGCACAGATGCACAAAGCCATCGCCGTCATCCAGTTCAAGGTGGAGGCACAGATTATCTCCAAGCATCCGGAATGGAAGATGGAGGGTCGCAAGCTCTTCGAGCACATCGACTACAAGAAGGAAACCATCGAGATAGATGGCAAGGAATACGAGATGACCTCTTGCCACTTCCCTACCATCGACCCAAAGAATCCTTCCGAGCTCTCTGAGGAAGAGCTAGCATTGATGAAGAAACTCCATCACTCCTTCTCCGTCTGCGAAAAGTTGCACAAGCACATCAAGGTGATGCTCCTGCATGGTTGTATGTACGCCATCTTCAACAACAACCTCCTCTTCCACGCCTCATGTCCGCTCAATGCCGACGGCAGTCTGAGAGAGGTGGAGATTTATCCAGGCAAGAAGTACAGTGGCAGAGACTTGATGCACCATACGGGCATGCAGATACGCACGGCATTCCAGCAGGATTCAGATCCCGACGAGAAAGCCTACGCCATCGACTACTTCCTGTATCTCTGGTGCGGTCCCGACAGTCCACTCTTCGACAAGAGCAAGATGGCTACCTTCGAGCGTTACTTCATCACCGACAAGGAGACGCACAAGGAGGAAAAGGGCTATTACTTCAAGTTGAGAGACAGCGAGGAGGTCATCGACCACATCATGGATGCCTTTGGGGTGACGGGCCCCAACCGTCATATCATCAATGGTCACGTACCTGTGAGAACGACCAAGGGCGAGAACCCTATCAAGGCAAATGGCAAGTTGATGGTCATCGATGGTGGTTTCTCTAAAGCCTATCACAACGAGACCGGTATCGCCGGTTATACCTTGGTCTATCACTCCCGTGGTTTCCAACTCGTTCAGCACGAGCCATTCACAAGCACAGAGGATGCCATCAAGAGAGGTACCGACATCAAGAGCACCACACAGATCGTAGAGATGTCGAACCGCAGGATGCTGGTAGCCGATACCGACATAGGTGTCGAGTTGCGCAAGCAGATCGCCGACTTGGAAGAGCTTCTCTTCGCCTACCGTCATGGATTCATCAAGGAAAGAGAGAAGAAATGATATGCTGAATACATAAACTAAAATCTGCAATAAAATGAAAAGATTAATGTCCATGCTTATAGTCTGCTTCATAGCCTGCGGACTACTCGTTTCTAAAGCCCAAGGCAAGCAAAACCAAAGTAAACAAACTGTAGAGGCAGACACAACCGCTACTGATACAACTTTGGACGTCATCGCCTACTTCGCAAAAGGAGACACATGCGACTATTGGATTTCCGAAACCAAATGGAAAATCAATGGCAAAGATACGATCAAAACTACCGACATCGCAACAAAGATTCGACTTGTTGTCACAGATTCGACCGCTACAGGCTACAAAATGAATTACACATTCATGGATATCGACAATGACACAACCACCAACTCATTGGAAGCAAAACTAGCCAACGCGATTGCCGAAAGAGTCGGAAAGACGGTCATTGGTACAACTATAGAGTTTGAAACTGATGAATATGGGACCATCACTAAAATTCATAACCTCAGTCAAATCAAGAAGCAAGCTAAAACTCTCTTCAAAGACTGCATGAAAGACCTTGCCAATATGCCAGAAATGAAATTCATGAAAGAATTAGGTTTCGACATTTCAGACATCAGCAAGAATGTGTCCACAGACGAATTGGTAGAAGGATACGTTGAAGAATTGAAAGATTTATTTTTTTGCCATGGCAACACATATAAGATAGGAGAAACAGAAGAGCACGAAGATGCCACTGAAAATTCCTACGAGTCAGACTCCAACCGTTCCGTGTCTATCGATGAAGATGGCAATTATACAATACAGGGAGAAGTTATCAGTGTAATACCGCAATCAGACATCAAAGCGTTGCTAAGCGGTTTTGTGGGTGCCCTCAAAGACAAGAGCATCTCTGAAAATTTTGAAAAAGAGTTTGATTCGCAAGTTAATGTTGATGCCAAAAACTCGTCTTGGTTTGCAATAAGCTGCTATCCTGATGGTTGGCCTTACGAAGTGATTAAGCAAAACAAAGTAAAATTGGGTGACTTGGAAAAAGTTAGCCAAACTCATATAGAAGAATGTTACTTCTCTCACATCAAGAAGTAATATTATTTACCAAAAGAAAACAATAGCAAGTAAAAAGTTGCCATTTTGCATGTTGATATTCACAGCGAATACTTCTGCACAAAGTGGCAACCTTTTTTTATTGTTTACCTCTTACATCTTCTCTTCCCCATACATCTCTTTCCACCAAGAGCCATCATCCTGAAGCCATTTGGCAAACCAAGCGAAGATGGTATCTTGCCACTTGATTCGTTTCTGATAGTCGGTGATGTGATGATCCTCTCCATTCACCAGCACCATGGCAGTAGGACGGTTCAAGAGTTTCAGAGCTGTATAAAGTTGGATGCTCTCGCCCACTGGCACATTATGATCTGCCGTGCCATGGAGGAAAAGTAATGGCGTGTGAATTTTGTCGGCATTATAGAGCGGACTCTGATCTACAAAGAGATGCTTGTTGGTCCATGGATACTCGTTTGCCATCGACACCTCACTATAACTATAGCCCCAATAGCCCTCACCCCAATAGCTGGTGTGGTCGCTGATGCCAGCATGAGAAATGGCTGCGGCGAAGAGGTCGGTCTGAGTCTGAAGATACTGAGTCATAAAACCACCATAGCTGGCACCGATACAGCCTATCTTCTTACGGTTCACATAATGGTGCTCATCACAGAAAGCCTTCGTGCTCGCAATGATGTCCTCTGCTACACCTTCACCTGCCGTATCCACATGTCGAGCTGAGAATTTCTGTCCAAAACCGGTAGCACCACTTGGATTGATCACCAAGACCACATATCCCATCGCAGCATATACATGATGAGGATAACGACTTTGGAACATACGACTTGTAGGACTACAACCGCCGTAATAATTGACTACCATGGGATACTTCTTGTTGGCATCGAAGTGAGGCGGCAGATAGTAACGGCAGCATAAGGTGTCTCCTCGGGAATTGATGTAGTTCCAAGCCTTGCAATCACCTAGCTCGACATTCTTCAAAGCCTCACGCCCAAAGTCCTCCATCAACTGTCCCTTCAATGTTTTTATATTCATCTTGTAAAGTCGATCTGCATTGGATGCACTCTGACCGGAGAAAGCCATCTCACCTGATGACGTGGCAACAGAGAAACTCTTGACATATTCTTCTGGCGACTGAATGAGCGTAAATTTTCCACTCTTTGGGTTAAGTTGGAAGAGATGCACGCAGTCTTTATCCTCAGCCGAGAAATAGATATTGCCATCCCCCTTGCTCCACTCCACACTCTGTACATTTGGATTGAAGTCCTTGGTCAGTGGGCGCACCTTCTTGTCTGCCAGCGACATGAGGTAGAGTTGAGTATCTATCATACTAGGTGTCTGACCTTCGTCCACATTCTTTCCAATGCCATCAAATGCCTCTGGCGAACCCGTAAGCAACACACTCTTGCCATCTGGAGAAAAGTATGCGCCACTCACAAATCCATCCTTATCTACCAAAGTCTCAGCCTGTAAGGTATTGAGGTCGAGACGATAGATGGAAGTCAGGGTGGTAGGACGCTTGGTGAGTCGTTCCTCGCTCTTACTCATCAGAATGTAACGAGAATCGGCAGAGATGTCATTGAGATAAACATTGTGATAACCAAACGTGAGTGGTTGCATGACACCTGTAGCCAAGTCGTATTTGGCTAGGCTGCTTCGTTCTCTCCATCCCGGTTGTCTATCATCAGGCGACTTGATGTCAAATACCTGTGCATCCTTCTTTCTACCCTCAGTCGTAACAGTAAAAACCAGCGACTTCTCATCAGGCGTGAACTGGAAATAACCTTCAGGCAACTCCTCCACCAAAACTTCACGTTGCATATTAAGCGGATTGACGGTGATGAGCTGTAACTTGCCCTCGCTGTTCTTTTCCGTAAAATAGTATCTATTGGTTCGAGGCATCCATGCGATACGCTCGTCAAAGGAGGCAACAATTTGGTTGGTAAGACAATTACGCAATTCATTCTTCACATGATTATTGCCTTGATTGTCAAGCCATGTCTTACGATCGATGACAAACTTTCCGTTAGGTGAGATGGAAGCACCAGAACAAGTCGGAATCTGCATCACGTCATAAATATTGTATGCACGCTTCGCCGACGATGATGTTTCGCCAATAGTGACGGCTTTCCCATCCTCTGCCGTAATGCTTACATGGCAAGGACCAGCATTAACAGACGTTGTCCCTTCGGAGTTCGAGGACGAAGATGAAGGAGACAGTTTCGTTGTCAGATATTTGATGACAACGGTATGATTCGATGGCATCAATGTCATCTCAGACTTGCCACCATTTGCTTTCACTGGTTCACCATCCACAAACAAGCGATAATCCTTCAAGCCGTTCACCGCAATTGTTACCTTAGTACGAGAGGTATTGGTAAATGTAAATGAACTGAGATGCAAGGCATCCTGACCGCCATTGGGAAGCACAGATACAGTCTTTGCTTGGTTCAGCACGCTCAAGTTGAGCGGTGAATCGAGCACGCCGTCCATCGAGTATTTCTCAGCTTTCACGTTCACACTATCAGCCATCCAAGGCACACTGACCGGATAAGGACCGGCATATTTAAATTTTTGGACTTCAATACTTTCTGCATTTACATTCAAGGAAGCCATCAATGCTGCGCTCATCAAGAAAGCAGCGATTCTAGATTTTGCTATCATATAATATATCTTTTATAATTCAAACATTAAAAAGCTAAACTTCAGCTTTTGTCATTCATTCTAAAGGCGAGCTACCAACGTCATTCCCATTGGTGCAACAGAAAGGCTGACATCTTGTTTTTTTTTTACCCTTTCCCAAGATGATATCACCTATCCAATATCCAGCTTCGGCAGAAGCAACGCCAATGGCTGCACCCGCTACAACATCCCCCCAATGATGGCGATTGCGACGCACTCTATCCACAGCCACTGTGGTAGCCACAGCATATCCCGCGACACCTATCCAAGGCGACACTTTACGATACTCATGCATCAATGTGGTAGCGCCACAAAAGGCTACAGCCGTATGTCCCGACGGAAACGAATGGTTGTCGGTGCCATCCGGTCGCATTTCATGTATTGTATGCTTGAGGGAATAAGTGACAGCAGCGTTGATGCCAAACGATACAACCGATACCGTAAGTCGTCGTTTCCAAGAACTCTCAGCTGGTACACCCAAGAGTTTTAGTCCGAAGACAGCAGCCGTAGGAACATACTCCAACACATTGTCGATGCCATCGCCATGATAGCGCTTATACTGATGAGCGACAGGCTCACTCACCTCCTGAGCCAAACAACCATTGCTTATCAAGAGCGATAAGGTGAATAT
>ERZ1035006.1657-NODE-1657-length-14112-cov-3.983425_pt1 | contig 14112 bp, 8 predicted proteins | sample MGYA00520694_ERZ1035006 | MGnify/ENA primary metagenome ERZ1035006 (study PRJEB33766, sample SAMN09781746) | gut metagenome | biome: gut microbiome | host: Homo sapiens | place: Madagascar | study: EMG produced TPA metagenomics assembly of the PRJNA485056 data... | reverse complement strand
ACTTCCAAATCGGGCTTTTCTTCGGCTTTTTCTTGCGTCGACTCATCCGATTTGCCTTGCGTTTCGAGCGCTGCCGTCGCCTCCGAACCAAGAAGCGCCAAGAGCTCGTCTTCGTTGATGATTTTCACACCCAAACTCTGAGCTTTTTCGAGTTTGGAGCCGGCAGCTTCCCCTGCAACCACATAGTCGGTCTTTTTCGAAACCGAGCCCGAAACCTTGCCGCCGGCGGCCAAAATCTTGTCTTTGGCGGCGTCGCGCGACAGTGTGGGCAATGTGCCCGTCAACACAAACGTTTTGCCCACCACGGCTTCGTTGGAAACGGAAGTCGTATCTTCCGACCAAACAATGCCGGCCTTCAGTAGCGCCTCGATTTCGACTTCGTTGTGCTCTTCGGCAAAAAATGCCGAAATCGACTCGGCCAGAACTTCGCCCACGTCGTTGACGTTTAAAAGCGCTTGGATGTCGGCTGAACGCAAAGCGTCCAAGGTCTTAAAGTGCAGTGCCAAATCGCGTCCGGTGGCTTCGCCCACATGGCGAATACCCAAGGCAAAGATAAAGCGAGCCAGCGTCGTTTGTTTGCTCTTGGCGATGGCCTCGACCAAATTGGTAGCGCTTTTCACACCCATGCGATCGATACTTTGGAGTTCTTCAACGGTCAGGTGATAGAGATCGGACGCGCGCTTCACCAAGCCCTTATCTACCAGAACGTCGACCATCTTCTCACCCATGCCGTCGATGCCCATGGCGCGGCGAGAGGCAAAATGCACCAAGGACAATTTCATCTGTGCCGGACAAACGAGCCCCCCGGTGCAGCGCGAGTCTTTTTCTTCTTCGTCTCGCACGACGGCAGAGCCGCATACCGGGCAAACGGCCGGCATCACGAAACTCTTAGCCGTATCGGGGCGCTTTTCGGGCAATACGCGCACGATTTCGGGGATGACGTCGCCTGCGCGTCGCACCACGACCGTGTCTCCGATCATCAGGCCCAATTCTCGAATATGGTCTTCGTTATGAAGCGTGGCGTTACTCACCGTGACGCCGCCCACAAACACCGGCGCCAAACGCGCCACCGGCGTCATGCGCCCGGTGCGGCCCACCTGTACGTCGATGTCCAAAACGGTAGAGAGCGCTTCCTGCGGCGGATACTTGTGCGCACAAGCCCAACGCGGTTCGCGAGCCACAAAGCCCAAAGCCGATTGCCGATCCAAATCATCGACCTTGTAGACCACACCGTCGATTTCATAGGGCAGCGTTTCGCGAATCTCGGCCACGTCCTTGTGAAACTGCGCGAGCGCCTGAGGACCTTCGACCGTGCGGCGCATGGCGGCGACCGGAAAACCCAATTGCTTCAGGCGGGCAAACATGCCGGTCATGGTGTCCGAAAAGCGGGGGCCGGAAACTTCGCCCAAGCCATAAGCGTAGAAATGCAAGGGGCGCTGAGCCGTGATGCGGCTATCCAACTGACGCAGACTGCCGGCTGCGGCATTTCTGGGATTGACAAAAGTTTTGGCTCCGAGCTCCGTTTGACGTGCGTTGATTTTGGCAAAGTCGTCCTTGTGCATGATGACTTCACCGCGCACTTCCAAAACGTCAGGAATGTCGCTCCCCACCAACACCAACGGAATCGAGCGAATGGTCTTGACGTTGGCCGTGACATCTTCGCCCACCATGCCGTCGCCGCGGGTTTGTGCCGAAATCAAGGTACCCTTTTCATAGCGAAGATTCACTGCCAGACCGTCGAATTTAAGTTCGCAGTCATACGTCACCGGCGCATCCGTCTCGGTCAAACCAAGAGCGTTTCTCACGCGCTGATCAAAAGCAAAGGCCCCCGCTTCGGTAAAGTCCGTTTCGGTATGAATGGAGAGCATCGGCACGGCGTGCGTAACTTTTCCCAAATCGCTTCTGACTTCGCCTCCGACGCGCTGCGTGGGAGAGGTCGGCGTTTTTAAAGCGGGATACGTCTCTTCGAGTTTACCGAGTTCCTCAAAAAGACGATCGTATTCGGCGTCGGGCACACTCGGAGCATCGAGCACATAGTACTCGTAGTTGTAGCGGTGCAAAAGCTCGGCCAATTCGCGAGCTCGGTCCTTGGCTTCTTGCGGGATTTGATTCAAGGGCAACGTCATTTCAATGGTCGTCCGTAAACAAAAGCGTGCACCAAAGTCAGTTCTCAGTGCACGCTTAAAAGTCTTGCTTTTTGTTGGAAATTACGCGCGAGAGAAAATCCTCAAGGCGCGGCCCGAGCCCGCCGGCACGCCGTGGGCGGCCATCTTGGCGTGAAGTTCTTTGAGTTGCTGACCGATAATGGCCGCAGCGGGGGCTTCGACGGGATTGCCCTGCATGTCGGTCACCATGCCGTCGATCTTGCAACACAAGTCGTTGGCAACGGAAAAATACATGGCCAAGGGATCGTTTGCGGCAGACACCAAAGCCACGTCCAAGGTCAAATCGAGTTCGTTGGGCAAGGTTTTCGATGGCGTGATCAGCATGATGGGATCATTACTGTCGCCCGCCGTCTTTTCAAAGTGACCTTCGTGCGCGGCAAAGCCGCAGTCGGCCGCAGCCTGCGCCAACAAATCCTTGTCGATATCGTGGGCGCAAACGATCTTCAAAGTCAACTGATTGTCGAAAGCCTTGATGATAGAAGCGATGTGTTCGGTACGCTCGACCATGCCGGCGCTGTCGGGCAAGACGGCTTCGGCATTGAGATCAATCACCATTTGACCGGCCAAAGTGATAAAGATCGAAGCGGCAAGCTGATCGACCTTCTTGGTGCGGTTAGCCAAAAGCATGGAGAGATAGATCTGCGAGCACTTGGTCACCATCGAGACGTCGTGATACCAGCGAGAGGTCGCGACATCGAAGAAATCGATCGTGATCAATTCTTTATTTTGTGCGCCTTCCACGGCCTGAGCAACTTTGAGCAAGGCTTCGGGTGCAAAGAACTCTTCCTTGGGCGTGAAGTACACCACGGTCTCAACGGCATTATCCACTGACGGTGCACTGCGACCGCTCTCAGCGCGCACAACCGCGGGCTCAACAGGCGCAGGCTGCGGGGCAGCAACTTCAATTTCGGGCTCAGGCTCAACCTCGACTTCGAGCTTGGGCGCATTTTCCACGGCGTCTGCGGGACTTAACACCGGCACATCGGGCTCATCCATACCGATGGCGTTTTTCAAGCCCCCGGTGTCGGAAGCCATCGCGTCTTGCGACTCTTTTAAGCCTTCGCGAATGCGCTCGGCCATTTCGTGCGCGGCCGAGTCGTCGCGCTTGGTTTTGCGCGTAAAGTACCACGCCAAGCCGGCGATAATCAAAACGGCCACAATGCCGATATGAAGAGGTTCGATATTAAAAGGCATCAGCCCATCTCCGAGACAAAATTACGTAACGTGAAAGTTTAACGAAAATACAGAGCTTTGACGGGGCGCTGTCGTTGTTTTCCTTAACCTTGCGCCATATCCACGGCTGCGGCCACGTCAACGGCCACCACGCGCGACACACCGGGCTCTTTCATGGTCACGCCCACCAACTGTCCGATATGCTCCATCGTGACGCGATGGTGGGTAATCATCATAAATTGCGTGTTGACGCTCATCTGCACAATGCGGCGCGCCAAGCGATCCTGGTTGGCCTCATCCAACGGGGCGTCGACTTCGTCCAACAAACAGAAAGGCGCCGGGTTCAATCTAAAGATGGCAAATACCAAGGCAGTTGCCGTCATGGCCTGCTCGCCGCCGGAGAGCAACGTAATGGTGTTGTTTTTCTTGCCCGGAGGTTGCGCCATAATTTCCACGCCGCTATCGAGAATTTCATCACCCGACATTTTCAATTGCGCCTTGCCGCCGCCGAAAAGCTCGGTAAACATTTCCGAGAAGTTGCGATTGACTTCGTCAAAGGTATTGCGCAAAAGTTCTCGCGTTTCGGCATCGATCTTGCGAATCGTCGCTTCCAAATTGGCAATGGCTTCTTCAAGGTCTGCCACCTGACGCTCGGTTTCGGCCATGGCCTTTTGACTGGCTTCCAGGTTTTCCAGTGCCGCGTGGTTGACGGCACCGAGTTCGGCAATTTCTTGGGCCAGACGCGTCACCTTGGCTTTGAGTCCCGAAGACTTCAGGCCGTCACGCACCACGATTTCACGCAGCTCGCCACGATTGGCACCGCACTCGTCCAAACGCTCGGAAAAGGCCTGCGTTTGCGTGGCCCAATTTTCTCGGCGCACCTTGAGGTCGCTGATTTCCTGCAACAAGGGCGTTTGATCGTCGTTTAATTTTTGCTGACGCGCGCGCGCCGCTTCCACTTCGTTTTCGGCGGCGTTGCTATCGGCTTCGGCTCGGATATGCGCTTCGTTTTTGGCGTCTCTGTCGGCCAAAACTTCGCCCAAACCTTCGCGTTCGGCTGTTTCGTCCATTTCTTCCAAGCGGCCCGAAAGCTCTTCGATCTGCTCGTTCATGAGCTCAATTTCTTCATCGGCCGTGGCATTGCGGTCTTGGGCGTCTTTCATGCGCTCGGTGGCGTTTCTGGCTTCCAAACGCGCCATCTGCGCCGACTGTTTGGCCTGTCGAACACGATCGTCGATATCGGCCAATGCCTGTTCGGCGTCTTCCAAATGTACCTGGGCGTCGGCCGTGGCTTGCTGCAAAACGGCAAACTTGGCATCGAGCTCTTCGAATTCGGCCTCACACTCTTGACGTTCGTCGTCAACCTCGTCGCGACGCGCGGTCAGTTCGCTTAATTCTTGGGCCACCTTTTGACTGCGCGCTCGATAGGCGTCGATGGCCGTTTTCAGGGCAGAATACTCGACTTCGAGCGTGTGGCGCTGGTTGCGCACGGCATCGATAAAGGCAAGCTTTGCTTTGTGGTGCACTTCGGCATCGGTCACTTTGGCCTTAGCGTCAATGAGCTTTTCGCTCACGGATTCCAATTCGTGACGCTCGGCGGATTCTTTTTCTTTCAAGTCGCGAATTTCGGCGGCACGCGACACCAAACCGGCACCGGTACTTTCTTCGGCCCAAAAGCTGATGGAAACCGCATCCACAATGTGACCTTCTTTCACCGCAAAGCGCGCGCCCGCAGGCAGTTTGTCGCGATTTCTTACGGCAACGTCTACCGAATCGGCCACAAAAACACCGGACAACCATGCTTTGACCGTCGCATCGATCAAGGCGTTGTCGGAATGCACAAAGTCGCTCAGCGCAACAAAACCCTCAATTGCAGCGGCAGGCGTTTCGGTGACGGCCTTACCGTAAAAGACCAGACGCGAAGGCGGCGCGTCGTACGAAAAACCGGCGGCACGTGTGAGTTCCGTCATCGCCAAAGCGGAGGCTTTAACCGACAAAACAGCTTCCAAAGCCACGGCCCAACCCGAGTCGACCGTCAAAGATTCAAAGAGTTTGGGCAGAGTATTCAAACCCATTTTCTCCAACCACTCGGGCAAACGGCCTTCACCTTCGGCCTTGGCCTGTACGGCTTCCAAGGTTTGCAAGCGAGCGGTGGTGCGAGAGACCGACTCCGACAAGCGTTCTTTCGTCGTGCGCAATTCGTCAAAGGCGTGTTGGGCTTCTTCTCTGACTTGAGCCAATTCTTCAGCCTGCGCGGTGTTTTCTTCGAGCTCTGCCGTTTTGTCTTCAAGCTCTGCCACCAGCTCTTCGTAACGCTCCTGATCAGGCGCGGCACCCGGGCGCGTTTCGGCTCTCAAAGACTCGATACGCTCCAAAACCGTTTCGTACTCGCGGCTGAGGGCTTCGAGCTTAACTTGCAGAATGCCGATTTTTTGCTGCGCTTGCGATTCGGTTTTTCTCGCCTCGTCATACTTTTGACGCAGCTCTTCGTACTCGTCGTTTTTCTCAAAGCTTTCTTCTTCCAAGGCCGCGGCTTCTTCGTCGAGTACTTCGGCTTTTTCCAAGTTTTCGGCGTGTCGGCGCTTGAGTTCTTCAATACGCTCCAAGGCTTCGCGCTTTTCGTTGGTGCGGCGCGAGAGCGCTTCTTTTTGAGCGGCGATTTGACGCGTCAAAGCGTCTTTCTGCTCGACAATATGGCGAATGTTGCCTTCGATTTCGGCCACTTTGGCATTGGCTTTCCAAGAGGCTTCGCGGGCGGCGTCGGCCGCTTCGCGCATTTCGCGCGCTTTTTGGCGCAGGTTTTCGATTTCCACAACCAAGCGCTGCGACTCCCCGCGACACTCGAGCATCTCGGCTTCTTTTTGCGCGATCTGAGCGTTGATTTTGTCGATGGAGTTTTTGGCGTCGGACTCCTGCACGAAGTACCACAAGAGTTCCGTGGCCATGCGTTCGTCTTCCAAAACCTGCCACTTGCGCGCTACTTCGGCTTCGACCGTCAAACGTTCGATTTCCTGACGCTTGGTGTCTTGCAGATACTGCACCTTTTCCAAATTATTGCGAGTGCTGTTTAAGGCCGACTCGGTTTCTTTGCGACGTTCTTTGTATTTGCTCACGCCCGCGGCTTCTTCGAGATACACGCGCAACTCTTCGGGTTTGGCTTTGATGAAATTGGAAACCGTACCCTGGCTGATGATGGCGTACGATCTCGGACCCAGACCCGTACCCATAAAAATATCGTGCACGTCGCGGCGGCGCACCTGCTGATTGTTGATGAGGTAGGCATTGGTGCCGTCGCGAGTGACAACGCGCTTCACGGACAACTCGGTATAACGCCCCCAGGCACCGGCGATTGTACCGTCGGAATTGTCCAGAACCATTTCAACGGAAGCGCGAGACGATGCCGGTCGGTTGGACGAGCCCGCAAAAATCAATTCGCTCATGGAGTTTGAACCTCGCAATTCCGACACGCGCCCTTCGCCCAAAACCCAGCGAATGGCATCGATCACGTTGGATTTGCCGCAGCCGTTGGGGCCGACGATGCCGGAGACGGCGCCGGGAAATTCAATCACGGTGGTATCGGCAAAACTTTTAAAGCCGTTAATTCTCAGTTGCTTTAAGCGCACGGTGGTTCAAACAAAAATGATGCTTTTGTATAAAAAAGCGCAGGTTGGCAGTCAGCGCTTTGACCAAAAAATTGTTTGTGTCAAAACGCGAAATTGGGGCGGAAAAAAACCGCAGGAAAGTATAATAGAGCACCTGACGGGAATTTACCTGCTTTCGGGGCTTTTGTTGTGCCTGAAAGTTTTTGAAAAAATTCCCTCATCAGCCCGTCGGCGCAATCCTTTCGCGCTCGGGCTTTTTGTCCCTTATCGACTTACTTTATTTCGAGGTGTTATGTCTGCTTCCGCCAGTCGTAATTTGGAAATTTTCGACAATCCCAATCCGTCTCGCGACTATCTCATTCACATGGAAATCCCCGAGTTTACGTGCTTGTGCCCGTTGACCGGTCAGCCCGATTTCGCCACGCTGATTCTCGATTACATTCCCGACGAAAAGAATCTCGAACTCAAGGCTTTGAAGCTTTACATGTGGAGCTATCGCAACGAAGGGCACTTCCATGAAGACATCACCAACCGCATCCTGGATGACTTCGTGAAGGCCGTCAATCCGCGCTTTATGCGCTTGGAAGCCCGTTGGTGGGTGCGCGGCGGCATCTATACGACCGTGCGCGCCGAGCATCGTAAAGAAGGCTGGACGCCGGCGCCCACGATCGACATTCCGGACTTTGCCGGCAACGATCCGATGCGCAAGATCTAAATTTTCTTCGACGCCTATCGACTAACGTACTTTTTTGGAGCCTGTCACCGTGAGCCATATCGGACTTGAGCAAACCCGTCCCTATCCGTTTACACGTTTAAAGAGTTTGTTTGCCGGGATCAACCCCGGTGACGGCGTCAAAAAACACATTTCTTTGGGTATCGGCGAGCCCATGCACCCGTTGCCCGAGTGCATCCGTCAAGCGTTTGTCGACAATCTCGGGGCCATGAGCCACTACCCGTCGACGACCGGTATGCCGGAACTGCGCGAAGCCATTGCCCGCTGGTGCGAGCGTCGCTATCGAGTGGAATTGAATCCGGCCACGCAAATCGTGCCGTGTTTGGGCTCTCGCGAAGCTTTGTTTAGCCTTGTGCAGTCGCTTATCAACACCCGTAAGAGTCTGCCTGCAAAGCCTGCAGTGGTGATGCCGAGCCCCTTCTATCAGATTTATGAAGGTGCGGCATTTATGGCCGGGGCCGAAGCGCACTACCTGCCGTTAACGAAGGAAAACAACTTCACGATGGATTTGGCAAGCGTGGGCGAAGAAGTTTTGGCTCGCACCCAGCTCGTGTTTGTGTGTTCTCCGGGCAACCCCACCGGCAAAACCTTGAGTCTTGCCGACTGGAAAGTGCTCTTTGAGCTTTCTGCCAAGTACGGCTTTACGATTGCTAGCGACGAGTGCTACAGCGAAATCTATTTGGATGAAACCAAGCCCCCGTTGGGTGCTTTGACCGCTGCCAAGATGCTCGGGATCGACGACTTTAAAAACATCGTCATCTTTCAGTCTTTAAGCAAGCGCAGCAATGCGCCGGGCATGCGCAGCGGCTTTGTGGCAGGCGACGCCGCCATCATGAAGGACTTTATCCTTTATCGCACCTATCACGGCTCGGCCATGAACCCGACCGTGCAGTTGGCAAGCATCGCTGCTTGGAACGACGAAACCCACGTGCTCGAAAACCGCAATCTGTATCGTCAGAAGTTTGCCGTGGCCCAACCCGTGATCAATAGTGTCATCGAAGCACCCTTATCTGACGCGAGCTTTTACTTGTGGGCCAAGGTCCCGGGCGACGATCAGACGTTTGCCAAAGAGCTCTATCGCCAAGAAGCCGTAACGGTGTTGCCGGGCACGTACCTTTCGCGCGATTGCAACGGTGTGAACCCCGCTTTCGGGTATGTGCGCATCGCTTTGGTGGCCGAACCCGATATGGTTTTGGAAGCCGCCAATCGTATCGAAACGTTTGTCAAAACCAATTTCTAATCTTTTAACAGGCTTTGTTCTTTCGTCCGTTCTCCCTCGAACACGAGAAACGCAAAGCCGACATAACTTTTTAGGGAAACGATCAAAATGGATCACCAACAACTTGAACAAATCATCGAACAGGCTTGGGAAACCCGCGCCGACTGGACTGTGGACACGATCAATGCCGATGCTCGCACGGCCATCGACACGGTTTTAAAGGGTCTGAACGCCGGCAACATCCGCGTTGCCGAAAAGATCGACGGCGACTGGCACACGCATCAGTGGGTCAAGAAGGCCGTGTTGATGAGCTTTAGATTGGCCGACAATCAGGTGATGAAGGCCGGTCCCTTTACCTGGTACGACAAGCTGCCGATGAAGTTTGGCGGCGACGACGGTCAGGCCATTATCGAGTCCGGCATTCGCGCTTTGCCGGGCGCCGTGGCCCGCTACGGCTCCTATATCGAAAAGGGCGCCATTTTAATGCCCTCTTTTGTCAACATCGGCGCTCGCGTGGGCTCGGGCACCATGGTCGATACGTGGGCTACGGTTGGCTCCTGCGCTCAGGTGGGCAAGAACTGCCATCTGTCGGGCGGCGTCGGTATCGGCGGCGTGTTGGAACCTGTTCAGGCCGGCCCCACCATCATTGAAGACAACTGCTTTATCGGCGCTCGTTCCGAAGTGGTCGAAGGCGTGATCGTGGAAGAAAATTCCGTGATCTCCATGGGTTGCTTCATCGGTCAGTCGACCAAGATTTACGACCGTACCACGGGCGAAATCTTCCGCGGTCGCGTCCCGGCTGGTTCCGTCGTGGTTCCGGGTTCTCTGCCCTCCAAGGACGGCAAGTACAACCTCAACTGCGTTGTGATTGTTAAGCGCGTCGACGCACAGACGCGTTCCAAGACGTCTGTCAACGACCTCTTGCGCGACTAATATCCAACGCAAAAAGTAAGGAAAGTGCCGTGAGTGCCGTGATTGATTTAGCCAAAAAAATCCTGTCTTGCCCGTCGGTTACGCCCGACGAGGCCGGGTGTTTTGACGTTTTAAAAGAAGTGCTGGAGCCTGTCGGATTTCATTTTGAAATCGAAAAAACGCCCAACGGCACGACCAACGGTTGGATCACGCGCGGCAGCGGCGCTCCGCTTTTTGTTTTTGCCGGACACGTCGACGTCGTTCCTGCCGGCGACTTGACCCGATGGACAACGCCGCCCTTTGAACCGACGGAACGTGACGGCAAACTCTTTGCGCGCGGCGCCTCCGATATGAAAGGGTCGGTGGCAGCTGCCGCTGTTGCCTTTGCCGACTTTGTAAAGGCGCATCCGGATCACAAGGGCACGCTTGCGATGCTCATCACCAGCGACGAAGAAGGCGACGGCTATGAGGGTACGAGCCGCGTGGTCGACAAACTCGAAAAAGAAGGTGTGACGATCGACTGGTGCATCGTGGGGGAACCGTCTTGCGCTACGGCCTTTGGCGACACGATCAAAAACGGTCGTCGCGGATCTTTAAATGGCAAAGTGACCGTGCACGGCAAACTGGGGCACGTAGCCTATCCGCATTTGGCCGAAAACCCCATTCACCGTGCTTCGGGTTGGATTGCCGAGCTCTGTGCACGTCAATGGGACCAAGGCAGCGAACACTTCCTGCCCACTTCCTTTCAAATTTCCAACATCAACGCGGGTGTGGGAGCCGTCAACGTCATTCCGAGCGAATTGACGATGCTCTTTAACATTCGCTTCAATACGAATTGGTCACATGACACACTCATTGCCGAGATCGAATCTTTGGCAAAGAAATACGATTTGAAGGCCGACTTCGAGTGGAAGCGCTCGGCCAATCCGTTTGTGACGACGCCGGGCGCCATGACCGAAGCTCTGAAAGCGGCGATCGTTACGCGCACGGGTGTGACGGCGCAACACAATACTGCAGGCGGCACGTCGGACGCGCGCTTTATCAGCCGCATCAGCCGCGAAACGGTGGAGTTCGGCCCCATGAACGCTACCATCCATTCCATTAACGAATGTGTCGGCATCGATGAGCTTGAAGCCTTGACCGACATCTATTACCAAGTGATTGCAAATCTTTTGACCGAGTCTAAAGGGAACTAAAAAAATGATTGATCATCACCACCACCCTGTCGTTGCCAACCTCAACACCGTGTGCGATTGCGTGCGTTGGGCCATGTCCGAAATGGAACGCAACGAAATCGATCTCGGCCACGGCACCGCCGATTATTGGGAAGAAGCCACCTTTTTGGTGATGCGCGCTTTAAAGCTTCCCTTTGACCGCCTGAGTTCTTTTTGGAACGCGCATTTGACGCCCGAAGAACTCGAAGAAGTTTTAACCCTTGTGGATCTTCGCGTGCATTTGAAGAAACCCACTCCCTACCTCATCAAAGAAGGTTGGTTGTCGGGGCACGCCTTTTATGTGGATGAGCGTGTCTTGATTCCGCGCTCCTTTATTGCCGAACTCTTGGAAGAGGATTTGGCGCCTTGGGTCGCCGATCCCGAATCGGTCACGTCCGTTTTGGATATGTGTACCGGTAGCGGCTGTTTGGCCATTTTGGCTGCCGAACGTTTTTATAACGCCGAAGTCACGGGCGCCGACATCAGTGCCGATGCGCTCGAAGTCGCCAAGATCAACCGCAAGCGCTTTGGGCTTGAGCACGACCTTGAACTCGTGCAAACTGACCTGTTTGAAAACCTTGAGGGTCGCAAGTTCGATTTGATCATCTCCAACCCCCCGTACGTGACGCAAGAGGCGATGGACGAGCTCCCGCAGGAATATCGCCACGAACCGGCTTTGGCTTTGGGTGCGGGCGACGACGGTATGGATATCATGCGCCGCATGATGCCGGCTTTAAAAGATCATTTGACCGAAGACGGTGTGGCCATCATCGAAATCGGCGATGGCCGCGAAGCCTTTGAAGCCATTTGGCCGGACGTGCCCGTGACGTGGCTCACCACTTCGGGTGGTGACGATATGGTCTTTGCCGTTTATGCCAAGGACTTGTCAGGACTTGACTTGTAAGATTGCCCCATGCTTCGACTCACGGACGTCACCATTGCACGCGGCACGCGTGAACTCTATTCTCATGCCTCGGTTGTGGCTTCCACAGGCGAGCGCGTCGCCTTGGTGGGCGAAAACGGCTGCGGCAAGTCCTCCTTGTTTGCAGCAATTATCGGAGAATTGGCTCCCGAATCGGGCACGATCGATGCGCCTGACAAACACCGCATCGCGCATGTGGCGCAAAGCGTGACGGAAACGGAACTCAACTGCATGGACTATGTCTTAAGCGGCCACAAACCTTTGATGGCTGCCAAGGCCGAACTTATTGCAGCCGCGCAATCGGGTGACGCTATGCGCGAAGCCGTTGCCGCAGCCACGTTAGCTGAACTCAACGAAGGTGCGATCAAAGCGCAAGCCCACACCGTCATGGCAGGCTTGGGCTTTTTGCCCACGGACGCCGATCGTCAGGTCAAAACGTTTTCGGGCGGCTGGCGCAATCGCTTATCGCTTGCCCAAGCACTGATGTGTCCTGCCGATTTGTTGCTTTTGGACGAACCGACCAACCACTTGGACATGGACAGTCTCATCTGGTTGGAAGCTTGGATTAAGCGCATCGACTGCACCACGATCATCATCAGCCACGATCGCGAATTTTTGGATCGTGCCGTGCAAACAACATGGGCGATTGAAAACGGTGAGTTGACGCGCTACGCGGGCAACTACTCCTTTTACGAAATGCAAAGCGTGGAAAAGCTCCGTCAACAGGAAGCCGCACGCAAGGCCTATGAGCGGGAAGCAGCGCACTTAACTGCCTTTATCGAGCGCTTTCGCTACAAAGCGACCAAGGCGCGGCAGGCGCAAAGCCGCATCAAGATGCTCGACAAGCTTGAAGTCATTGAGCCCGTGCGCGCCGCACGCCAATGGCGTTTTCGCTTTGCCGAACCCGAGCGCACGCCCGAACAGTTGGTGGTGCTTGAAAACTTGGCTGCCGGTTATGAAGAGCGCCGCGTCATCGATCGCGTGAACTTAACCGTTCGTGCGGGTGAGCGTATCGGCGTCTTGGGTGTGAACGGCGCCGGCAAATCCACGCTCATTAAAGCCATTGTGGGCGAACTCAAACCCATGGCCGGAAGCGTGCGTCGCGGGCAAGGCTTGGTGGTTGGCTACTTTGCCCAGCACCAGTTGGAAAGTCTGGATGCTCGCGAAACGCCTTTGGAAGTGATGAAGAGAAAAGCGCCTTTGGAGCGCGAACAAAGCTTGCGCGAACACTTGGGGAAATTTAAGTTTTCGGGCGACTTTGTCGATGCGAAAATCGGCAACTTATCAGGCGGCGAAAAAGCCCGCTTGGCCTTGGCACTCATCGTGTGGGACAAACCCAATCTTTTGGTTTTGGACGAACCGACCAACCACTTGGATATGGCAACACGCGAAGCTTTGACCGTGGCATTGTCTGGCTTTGACGGGGCGCTTTTGTTGGTGTCTCACGATCGCCATTTGGTCAGAAGCACCTGCGACAAACTGATTCTCGTACACGACGGTGTAGTGCAAAACTACGAAGGTGACTTGGACGACTATGCCAAACTCGTGTTGGAACACCGAAAGACCGTGTTGGCTGCCGAGCGCGCCGCCAACAAAACACAGGACGCGCCGCAAGCAGGCGTCAATCCCAAGGAGTTAAGGCGCCTTGAAGCGCAGGAACGCGCCCGTGTAGCGGCTCTGAGAAAACCCTTGCAGGCAAAACTTACCAAGGTGGAAAAAGAAATGGCCAAAGCCAACGAGGCCCTGGCCGCTTTTGACACCAAGATCGGCAACGCGGATTGGTACGCAAGTGCCGCTGCCGACGAGATCGCGCAAGTCACTAAGGAGCGAGGCGAAACCGCCGCACGCGTGGAAGAGCTCGAACTCGAATGGTTGGATTTGTCCGAACAGATCGAAGCCTGTGCCAAACCCGTCGAGTAACGGCTTTTCGTTTTCAATCCGACATCAAGCGCCTTTTGCAGCTGTCAAGAGGCGCTTGATTTCTTCCGGAGTTTTGACGCCGAGTTTCTTCAAAGCGTTTGCGCGATGCACTTCCACCGTACGGGTGGCAATGCCCAATCGTTCGCCGATGGTGCGCGAGACCAAGTTTTCTGCCACGAGCTTGACGATTTCGATTTCTCTGGCGGTCAATGAGTCCACCAAAGCTTTGGCGTCGCTCGCCCCCACTACACC
>ERZ1035006.1653-NODE-1653-length-14133-cov-11.253232_pt1 | contig 14133 bp, 14 predicted proteins | sample MGYA00520694_ERZ1035006 | MGnify/ENA primary metagenome ERZ1035006 (study PRJEB33766, sample SAMN09781746) | gut metagenome | biome: gut microbiome | host: Homo sapiens | place: Madagascar | study: EMG produced TPA metagenomics assembly of the PRJNA485056 data... | reverse complement strand
GTGAGGGTCTACATTATCTCGGTGTGAGTATATTTAATCACATTTTGAGTGGCAGGATTTGATCATGGCAAATTTCAGCAAAGAATGTATTGAAACGTTTTTAAACAAACAGCTGCAGCTGTTTGATGAAAAAGTGGCAGAGACACCGCAGGAGGCAGAAGAGTTCCTTGAGGATAATCTGGCGGTCGTACTTGACAGTATCGAAGATGTACGTGACTATCTGGATGAGAGCGGAATGGATGCGGCACAGCTTTCCAAAGATGAGATTTTGCAGGCATCCGAAGTGTTTGCACTTCCGGGTGGAAAATATCTTGTAGTGCTTGCCTGAGAAATTCAGACGGAGATTTCCTGGCGAGTGTAAAGAAATGATGAAAGTTTTATAAGGTGCTGTCTGCGAAAAACAGCAGAGCATGTGCAAATAAACGTCATAAAATGATTTTGTAAAATAGGACGCCATGATGATTCGAAAACAATCTCACGACGGAAGCCTTGCTACCGTCAGTACGATTTGTTTTCGAATTCATCATGGCTATGCTGTTTTACGTTTCCTTCGGGGAATTCGTTCATTTGCACATGCACAAATTTATAGACTTTCATGAAAGCTCTATTTATATCAGAAAATGTTTCCCCAAATCAATGCTTTATACTGAAATAAGAATTGGCAACAAGAATGTTTTAACTCCCCACAGAATCAGCAGATGCACCGGATAAAACCAGTAGAAGAACCATTTGCCGGATTTCCCGCGTTTTCCGTTATAGAACCAGACAGGAATAAAAGCAAGCGGTGCAGTCGTCTCCCAGCTAAAGGCAACAGCTCCGGCTACGACCTGCTTCATCCGATCATAGCGGAAAATATAGAGCAGTTCGATCAGCAGAACACCGCGATAGCCATAATCTGTATGCAGAGCCCATGCAAGCACCATTGCCAGGATTAAAACAAGCACCTGTGCCACAGGCTGTGCTTGTATTCGGAAGTAATCGCACAGCATCATAGCAAGCAGTCCGATCAGCAGAGTGAAAAAGACGTTTTGGTGTACTGGATCAAAGAGACGTCCCATGATCGCAAGATCAAAAGGGATTTCCGAGACCAGTGCAAACAGAAAGAGGCGAAGTGCATATTTTTTTCGGTCGTGCGTGTGCAGAAATCCTTCTACTAACAAAAAGCAGAAGATCGGAAAGGAGACACGGCCGATCAGACGGAGGATACGGTCTGTGTTCCGAAGCATTTCAAAAAGAGCCGCATCATTTCGTATTTCATCTACCAAAAGGAGCCCGCGTTCGAAAACGCAGGCACCTATGTGGTCAATGAGCATGGTAATCATTGCAATCTTTTTTAAAGAACTCCCGGTCAGGGAAGGGGATTGTCTGCTCATCTGTTTTATTTTGCCAGCAGCATCATGATTTTATTGCTGCGGGTGATGAATTTGGTCATTTCTTCCGGTGCAAGTGGTTTATGGCTCAGCATTGCCAGGTCATAGAGCTGTTCACACATCATCGGTACATGTTCAGAATCTTTGTGATTGAAGATATACTGAACCAGTTCATTGTTTGCATTCAGAACTAAAGTAGCAGGACCGCCGAACATGTTCGGATCCATACCGTACATATTATACATCTTCATCATATCCTGCATACGGCGTGTTTCCTCAGACAGAACAATCATCGAAGAGACAGAAGCATTTTTCAGTTTTTCTACTTTGACTTCCAACTTATCATTGTTCAGTGCTTTGTGGAATACATCCGTCAGAGTTTCTTTTTCTTCTTTCAGATCTTCTTCGGAAACTTCTTCTTTCATATCTGCATTGACATCTGCATCGATACGCTCGAATTTGATGGTGTCATCCTGACGCTCCAGATGTGTGATGAAAGCAGAGTCGATATTATGTTTCAGGATCACAGCATCAATGCCCTGTTCTTTGAACAGATTGATGTACTGGCTCTGCTGTACTTCATCTGTGACATAGAAAAGTACAGTTTTTTCTTTTTTCTTTTCTTCTGCATTTTCTGTGCTTTCTGTTTCTTTTACAGCTTCCGCAGTATCTTCTTTTTTGTTTTCTGCAACAAAATCCTGAAGAGTCAGATATTTGCCGTCGAGGTTCTTGAACAGCAGACAGTCTTTGATACGGTCATAGAATTTGTCATCTTTGATGCAGCCGTATTTGATGAACGGGCTGATATCATCCCAGTATTTCTCATAATTTTCACGGTCGGTCTTGCACATGCCGGTCAGTTTATCTGCAACTTTCTTGCTGATATATTCAGAAATTTTCTTTACAGTACCGTCGTTCTGCAATGCACTTCTGGAAACGTTCAAAGGCAGATCCGGACAATCGATCACACCTTTTAAGAGCATCAGGAACTCCGGAATCACTTCTTTGATATTATCGGCGATAAAGACCTGATTGTTGTAAAGTTTGATCGTACCTTCTACAGAGTCATATTCTGTGTTGATCTTAGGGAAGTAGAGGATACCTTTCAGATTGAACGGATAGTCCATGTTCAGATGGATCCAGAACAGAGGTTCCTTGTAATCCATAAATACTTTGCGGTAGAAATCTTTGTATTCGTCTTCGCTGCATTCATTCGGATGCTTTGTCCACAGTGGGTGGATATCATTTAAAGCAACCGGACGCTTCTGGATTTTAACCATTTCTTTTGCAGGAGAAACTTCAACGATTTCTTTTTCACCGTTCTCATTTTCTTTCTCTTCTGTTTTGGCATCTTCGTGGATGTGTTCGATCACAACATCGTCGTCACGCAGTTCGCTCTCTTCAATGGTTTCGTATTCCGGTTCTGCGTTTGCTTTGGAGAGGAAGATCTCAACCGGCATGAAAGAGCAGTATTTGTCCAGAACTTCTCTTGTGCGGTATTCGTTTGCAAATTCAACACTTTCTTCATTTAAATAAAGAGTGATCTCTGTACCTACGGTTGTTTTGCTGCCGTCACCGATCGTGTACTGTGTGCCGCCGTCACATTCCCAGTGAACAGCTGTTGCACCGTCACGGTAGGAGAGTGTATCGATATGTACTTCATCTGCTACCATGAATGCGGAATAAAAACCAAGACCGAAATGACCGATCATTTCATCTGCATTTGTCTTGTCTTTGTATTTCTCAAGAAAAGCAGTCGCACCGGAGAAAGCGATCTTTGTGATGTATTCTTCGACTTCGTCTGCTGTCATACCAAGACCGGTATCAATGAATTTCATAGTTTTTTCTTCCGGATTTACGATAACCTGAATAGAAGCTTTGTAATCTTCCGGAAAAGTATATTCACCCATGATTTCCAGTTTTTTCAGTTTGGTGATGGCATCACATCCGTTGGATACCAGTTCACGGATGAAAATATCGTGGTCAGAATATAACCATTTCTTTATAATAGGAAATATATTGTCACTGTCGATGGATAAGTTACCTGTTCTATTTGTATTACTCATAATCGTTCACACCTTTCCAATAATCTTGCAGCAGCCAAGTTTTCTTATGACTGCCCTATGCAAGATAGTTTAGTACCGTTCTATGGAAATGTCAAGAGAAAATCAGCACTCAAACGCAACGAGTGCTAACAAAAAAGTATTAACTTTCTAAAGAAAGTATAAACTTCTGGATTTTCTGATCCCAGGCATGTTCCAGGGACTTATCCATTGAGAAAATGTTAAGAGATGTTCCGGTTACAGCATTCAGCCGATTATCTTTATAACGCAGATTTAAAAACAGGCCGTTGATGTCGGAGACTGTGAAAGAAGTATCTGTTTCGGACAGAAATGATTCGACTGCACGGGAAGAGAGCTGCAGGACGATCGAGAAAGAAAGCGGTGTGTGGTTGCCGCGGATCAGTTCAAAGCAGACGGGACGCAGCTGTTTCCAGCGGGCGATTGGTGTGCGGTCTTTATAGAGTGTCTCATATTCTTCTTTCGTATAATAATCTTTCAGAATATGGCCATCCATATGGAAAGAGGCAAATGTAGAAAGAGAAAGCTCCGGAACGCAGAATGCATCAAAGGTACTGCGGCAGAGCAGATGGTTCATAAACAATTTTACTTCAGTTATAGGAATAGAAATCATAAGTACCTCCTGTCAGAAAGCGGACATATACAGGATTTTGGTGATATGGTCCGTGTATTTTTCAGTATAGCGGAAAAAACCGAAAAAGAAAAGAAGAAAAGCATTGCAAAATATGTGATATGTGTTATAGTAGAATGTAGTATTAAAAACCAGATAACATGATGTGAGTGTTAAGATTTATCTCAGTCGAGAAGACTCCCACTTCTGCAAGTGGTGAGTAATAACAAGTCTTTCTCAGTGGGAGTACAATCTCCGACTGAGATAAACGCTCCGCGAGAATGTGCAGTGATTCTGAGAAGAATATGTCAGCTTTCGCTGACCAGAATCACGCACCAAGTCTCACGTGCGTTCGACTTGAATTTTGACATTCATACCATATCAATAGAAGATAAAAATTCTGTGAAAATCTACAGAAGGTCTGGCTTGTGAATATCGCAGCACTTTTATTTTCATACTGCGGCGATGCACATTTCTGTATAGATTTGAATAAGCGGAATTTAATATGGAGGATTTATAGATGAGTTTCAGAGTAGTGATCGACAGCTGCGGGGAGCTGACAGATGAGATGAAAAAGAGCGGCAATTTTGTGTCTGCACCGCTGACACTGCAGGTGGATGAGTATATTGTACAGGATGATGAGGAACATTTCAACCAGGCAGAGTTTTTAAAAAAAGTAGCGGAGTGCCCAAATTGTCCGAAATCTTCCTGCCCATCACCGGAAATATATCGTGATGCCTACGACTGTGATGCAGATCATGTTTATGCAGTGACGCTTTCAGAAAAACTGAGTGGATCTTACAACAGTGCAGTTCTTGGTAAAAATCTCTATCTGGAGGATCATCCGGATGCAAAAGTTTATGTATTCAATTCCTGCTCGGCATCTGTTGGTGAGACGCTGATCGGACTGAAAATCCAGGAGCTGGAAGAGAAGGGACTTTCTTTTGAAGAAGTTGTAGAACAGACAGAGGCTTATATTCTCTCACAGGATACCTGGTTTGTCCTGGAAAATCTGGACACCCTTCGTAAAAACGGCCGTCTCGGTACCGTAAAGGCTCTGGTAGCGACCGCACTGAAGATCAAACCGGTCATGGGATCAACAGACGAAGGCACGATTATTCAGCTGGATCAGGCAAGAGGCATGAAGAGAGCTCTTGTAAAAATGGTCGATTCAATCGAGGAGAAAAAATCATCCGATCCACAGGAGCGTATGGTTGGGATCGCTCACTGTAATTGTCCGCAGAGGGCAGAGATGGTAAAAGAGGAAATCCTAAAGAGGCTGCCGTTTAAAGATGTGATCCTGGTCAATACCGCAGGTGTCAGCACCATGTATGCAAACGATGGTGGAATTATCGTAGTTGCATAAGTTTTTAAAATAGTGTATACTATTAAGAAACTATATATAAGGAGTGAAAGACATGAGTCAGGCAAAAGTGGACCGCTACAAAGAAGAAAAGCAGAAACGCGAAAAGCTTCAGAAAAAAGAAAAAAGAGAGTTACTGCTCTGGAAAATAGTGGGCATTATCGTGCTGGTTGCTCTTGTTGGCTGGATTGGTTTCTCGGTATACCAGAATGTTCAGAAAGATGCGTCTCATACATATGAAATGAAAACAGATGCACTGGATCATTACATGAACGGTTTAAATGCTGAGACAGAAACTTCAAGTGAAGCGTCCACAGAGACAACAGAAAAAACGACAGAAGAAACTGCAGCAGAGACTTCTGCTGAAAGTACAGTAACCGAAGCAGCCGGTGAGACGGCAGCAGAATAAAAGAAAAAAGAAACTGCGTTATCGTGAAAACGAGAGGCAGTTTTTTATGTCTGAAAGAAAATGCTTCTGTTATATTTTTCAGAATGGTTTCTCAAAGGAAAATTGTACAGAAAAAAGAACGGCAACGTTTGTTATGTATTTAACAAAATACTTGCACTACATCTTGTGCTATGTTAAGATGAAAGCGACAAAACATAGAAACACAAAATCACAGAGAAAGGAAGATAGAAAACATGAAGGACTTTAAACAGTGGGATGGTTTCGCTGGAAGACTCTGGAAAGAAGGCGTAGACGTCCGCGATTTTATTCAGAACAACTACACACCATATGACGGAGATGATTCTTTCCTGGAGGGACCTACAGAGGCAACAGATCGTCTGTGGGGAAAAGTATCTGAACTTCAGAAAGAAGAGAGAGCAAAGGGCGGTGTCCTTGATATGGAGACTGATGTTGTAACAGGCATCACTGCATATGGAGCTGCTTATATTGATGACAGCATGAAAGATATGGAGCAGGTTGTTGGTCTGCAGACAGACAAGCCGCTGAAACGTGCATTTATGCCATACGGCGGAATCAAGATGGCTGAGAAATCCTGTGAAATGTATGGATATAAACCAAATCCACAGCTTCATGAGATCTTTACCAAATACCATAAAACACATAACCAGGGTGTATTTGATATCTATACACCGGAAATGTTAAAAGCACGCCATAACAAGATCCTGACCGGTCTTCCGGATACTTACGGACGCGGACGTATCGTAGGTGACTACCGTCGTGTGGCTCTGTACGGTATCGATTACCTGATCGAGAAAAAGAAAGCAGATTTTACTGCTACAAACCGTCAGGGTATGCGTCGTGGTGACTTCCAGCTGCGTGAAGAGATCGCAGATCAGGTTCGTGCACTGCAGGAAATGAAAGAAATGGCACAGTCCTATGGATATGATATTTCCGAGCCGGCTAAGAATGCAAAAGAAGCAGTTCAGTGGCTGTACTTCGGATATCTGGCTGCCATCAAGACACAGAACGGTGCAGCTATGAGTGTCGGACGTATTTCTACTTTCCTTGATATTTATATTGAGAAAGATATTGCAGCAGGCATCCTGACTGAAAAAGAAGCTCAGGAACTGATCGACCATATGGTTATGAAATTCCGTATGGTAAAATTCGCAAGAATCGCTTCTTACAACCAGCTGTTCTCCGGTGACCCGGTATGGGCAACTCTGGAAGTAGCAGGTATGGGTATGGACGGACGTTCTATGGTAACAAAGAATGATTACCGTTTCCTGCATACACTGGAAAACATGGGACCTTCACCGGAACCGAACCTGACCGTTCTGTATTCCGAACGTCTGCCTGAGACATTCAAAAAATATGCAGCACATATCTCTGTTACAACAAGCTCTATCCAGTATGAGAACGATGATGTTATGCGTCCGGTATGGGGCGATGACTATTCTATCTGCTGCTGTGTATCTGCTACTGAGACAGGTAAAGAGATCCAGTTCTTCGGAGCAAGAGCAAACCTGGCAAAATGTCTGCTGTATGCGATCAACGGCGGTGTAGATGAGAAGACAAGAGATCAGGTAGCACCGAAATATCAGGCAATCACATCCGAATATCTGGATTACGATGAAGTTATGGATAAATATGACACCATGCTTGACTGGCTGGCACATCTGTATGTAGGAACTCTGAACATGATCCATTACATGCATGATAAATACTACTATGAAGCAGCAGAGATGGCTCTGATCGATACAAACGTAAGACGTACATTTGCTACTGGTATCGCAGGATTCTCACATGTAGTAGACTCTCTGTCCGCAATCAAGTATGCAAAAGTAAAAACGGTTCGTGATGAAAGCGGAATCGTTACCGATTATGAGATCGAAGGAGACTTCCCAAGATACGGTAATGACGATGACAGAGCTGACGAGATCGCTGTATGGCTGCTGCGTACATTCATGGATAAACTGAAATACTGCCATACCTACCGTGATTCTGAGCCGACAACTTCTATTCTGACAATCACATCAAACGTAGTATACGGTAAAGCAACCGGTTCTCTGCCGGATGGAAGAAAAGCAGGCGAGCCTCTGGCACCTGGAGCAAACCCATCTTACGGAGCAGAACAGAACGGTCTGCTGGCATCTTTGAACTCCGTTGCAAAACTTCCGTACGAAGATGCACTGGATGGTATCTCCAATACACAGACCATCAACCCGGGTGCTCTGGGACACGATGATGCAGAGCGTACCGAAAATCTGGTTCATGTACTGGATGGTTACTTCAAACAGGGTGCACATCACCTGAACGTAAACGTATTCGGAAAAGAAAAACTGATCGATGCTATGGAGCATCCGGAAAAAGAAGAATACGCAAACTTCACAATCCGTGTATCAGGATATGCTGTTAAATTTATCGACCTGACAAGAGAACAGCAGCTTGACGTTATCGCAAGAACCTGCCACGACAGAATGTAATATGGAAAACGGGGCAAAAACAGGATATGTCCATTCGCTGGAAAGCTTTGGATCGGTTGACGGTCCAGGTGTGCGTTATGTGATCTTCTTAAGCGGCTGTGCGATGCGATGCCAGTTCTGCCATAATCCGGATACCTGGAATATGACAGCCGGCAAAAGCTACACAGCTGATGCCCTTCTGAAACAGGCAGTAAAATACCGCACTTATTGGGGAAATAAGGGCGGTATTACTGTCAGTGGAGGAGAACCACTGCTTCAGATTGATTTTCTGATCGAACTGTTTCGCAAGGCAAAAGAGATGGGGATCCACACAACGCTGGATACGAGCGGCAATCCTTACACGGAAAAAGAGCCATTCTATTCAAAATGGCTGGAACTGATGAAATATACCGATCTGATTCTTCTGGATATCAAGCATATTGATGAGCAGGAGCATATCAAACTGACCGGTCAGACCAACAAAAATATTCTGGCTATGGCAGAAAAGTTATCGGATATGGGAAAACCGGTATGGATCCGTCATGTACTGGTTCCGGAGCGGAGTGACCGTGATGATTACTTGCATCGGCTGGCAGATTTTATTCACACGCTGAAAAATGTGGAGCGTGTGGAAGTACTGCCATACCATACGCTGGGTGTATTTAAATGGGAAAATTTAGGGATTCCATATCAGCTTGAAGGGATCAATCCGCCAAGTGCAGAACGGATCAAGAATGCAGAAGAGATTCTGGCGTTCAGGAAATAGAAATAACAGGAAAATTTTAAATGTGCAAAGGAACAATGCCCTGAAGGACACATAAAAGTGTCTTCCTGGGCATTGTTCCTTTTGCACATTTGGAAAGCGGACATTCACAATCCGCTTCTCTGCGTTCAAATTTCAATATTTCACGAGTTTTTTAAAGCAGAGAAAATTTACTCCACAACCGGAGGTACAAAATGTTCGATCGCATTTCGCAGTTTCGGATGATTAGCGGATGGTAACGCTGCGTTTTCGGCTGTTATACGTATAGACTTTTTCACCCAGATCTTTTAAAACCTTTATATTTCTTTTTACAGTATCTCGTTTTCGAAGAAAAGAGGGAGCATCGATAAAAGTGACCTTTGCATGGATATATTTGAAAAAGGATTCTCTCTTGTCGTTGTTTCCATGATGCGGAGCCTGAAGATACGTTGCCTTCAGACGTTTGTGATAAGTTTTGATAAGTCTTTTGCCAATGCTGCTCACAATATCTCCGGTGAAAAGCATACTTGTTTTTTTACCGGAAATTTTAAAAACCAGAGAAGAACCATTGCAGATATCTTTGGTCGTATCTTTCAGATTACGGCTGTAACCATTAAAAAATTCAAAATCCAGACCGGCGAAGGAAAAAGTATCATCTGCTTTTGCCCACCGGATTTTTGGATTTTTTCTTACAAGACGTGAAAACTTCTGAAATACCTGATATTCATCCCATGGATATTGATAGTGTCTGTAACGGGAAGCGTTGATCTTTGGTGCAATGACCTGATCAATCTGTATGCCGTCCGGATTGGCAAAAATCTGATTAAAAGCTCCGACATGATCCGGATGCGGATGTGTGATAATCCAGAGATTTACCCTTCCGCCCAGTTTCTTTATGGTATCGCGTACTCTTTTCGCATCATAATCCCATCCACCGTCAATTACGATCAGTTTGCCGTTGCTTCCTTTGATCGTATAAAACATGGACTGCTGAAAATCAGAATCAGATCCATATTGTGTGACTTTCCAGGAAGATGCATAAACTTTTTCTTCGCAGAACGGATGCAGGCTGAAGAATAAAAAAAGTCCGACAGACAAGAAAAACCGAAAAGTATATAAATGAAAAAGCTGTGTTTTATTTTTCATTGGGATCTCTCCTTTAGTGATATATTTATCATATTATCTTTTATACTGCTTTGCAGGAATTATCATTAACATTTCATTTTTCAGCTTCCACAACCGGTGGTATGAAATATTCGATCGCATTTCGCAATTTCGGATGATGGATCACAAAATGAATCGCCGGGGCATTTCCTTTGGAGATCATCGCCCATTTTCCTTCGTGCAGAATGATCTGCAGATTTTGAAAAGGATTAGAGGAAGATGTGGTCAAATGATAATTCGGATGTAAACAGGCAAAAGTTTCTGCCTGTTTTTTCTGCTCCAGATATTCTTCATAGCTCACTGGTATGTTATCTGGAAAAAACATACCGGACAGTGGAAGAGAAAGTGCATGAAGATAAAAATCTTTTTCGGTGAGGAGGGGAATTTCGTCTTCAATCACATCATGTTCCAGAATTTTTTCGGTGATATCACGCTGATTTTGTGCAAAGTCAAGAATGGAAGCCTGATCCTTTGCAGAAAGTCTGTGTTTCTGTAAAAAATCTTTCAGATAATCAGAATCCAGCGTGTAAAGTGGCAGGGAAGAAAGAATGCTGCGGCGTTTTCCTGGTGTGGAAGTGTCGGCAAGCAGAAAAGCATTCAGTTTTCCGGCGTGATCTTCTCGATAAATATCCATCAGAGGAGAAGCATTTAGCAGCAATGCTTCTGCACGCTTTGTATAATAAGCAATATCTTCTTTTGTCTTGGAAAGATAATAACGCCCTTCGCTGTGATGACCCGAAATTGCTTCGCCGGAGAGAACGGCGGCTCCGGACACTTTCAGAAAGTGATGAAAAACACTGCTTTGTTCCCCTTTTAAATAATACGGAGAGATCTGGCCTGTCATATACATCGGGATCCAGCTCTCTAATCCTAACATCATTTCTTCAAAAGAACGGTCAAGCTGATGGATCTGATTCAGATGAAGTCCTTTTTTCAGAAGCAGAGCCATACCAAACATCCATTTCTTTGGAAATTCGGGATCTTTTGCCATTTCCGTCATTGGCATATCGCTGTACATCGTGACCGGTTTTTTCGATTTGGAAAGGACGGTTGCCTTTAAAAAATGAAGTTCACTTGCCATCATTTCTTCCAGTCCATAGTAATATTTTGCCGTCGGAAACTGAAACGGAACACCCGGAACTTTCATTTCATCGAAATGGATGACTTTTATATATTCATTCAGATCAAATTCATCCAGTTTGGATAAAAATTTGGAAAGACTGTCTTCGCCCTTTTTCCTGTTCTGACTGTTTAAAAGCCACAGGCGGATTTTTTCGCAGACGACAGAAGTATCGTTTAGTTCTTCTTCCGAACATTCCAGAAGCTGTGCCAGCACATAAAGATCATCGCCCTGGCAGTATTTACGTGCCACATAAGCGGAAACAGCCAGGACAAAGCCTTCCGGATCTGCAGGAGAGCGGCTGCCGTTTCGAAAGCGGAAAATCGTTGAGGTATCATAACTGATGTGCTGGCACAGTTTTGTGATATTTAGATTCAGTACGGAAATCAGCGTGTTAAAATTCTGACGCAGTTGCTCTTTGTCCGTGGACTTCATGTCTGAACAGGCGAGAAATTGCTGACGGATCTCTGTTTTTGTGAGATTTGTGCCTTCTCTTTTTAATGCGAGCGTTTCAAAGGCAGAGCAAAGCTGTTCAAACGTTTCCGAATGAACATCCGGCACACGTTCACCGGAACGATAACGACTGAGTGCAGCGGCAGAAATTCCGGAAACAGTGCAGAGTTCTTTGGCAGTACAGTTCACAGCTTTCATATATTGATTCAACTGTTCATAAAAACGCATAGAAGCACCTCTTTTCATCAAATTTGCAAAAACATCAATGAAGCGTATTTCGCGTTCGGTTGCTATGTGTTTATTGTATCGGAGATTTGCAAAAAAGGAAAGATGAAAATATCAAAATTCCCGATTTGGCAATTGACGTTTCGGGAATCTTACTTGTCAAATAAGCAGAATCTTTTATACTGAGAGTAAGAGAGAACAGGTTGATTTTATACAAGATGTTTATATCTGGACAGAGCGAAAAGAAGGGGGGAGAAAGAGGTTCTGACAGATCAGGAAAGGAGAAATTTTATGAGGAAAATAAAGGAGAAACACATGGATATAACTTGGAAACGAAAATGGATATTTTGGCTGCTGCTGGCAGTGATGCTGCTGTTTTTACCGGGAAAGACATTTGCAGCAGAAAAAGAAAGCAGAGAAGCAGAGGATTCATACATTTATCATACGGCTTTTGATGCAAAGGCGAGCCTTAAGATCCGTCATATGAAAGATTACGGAGTACTGGATTATGAAGAAACGGTGACAGTGGAAGATTCCTGTGATTATCTGGACGGAGATGAAAATCTGGATGAAATCCAGGCGAAAATTACAGCCTATGATGAGAAAGTTCAAAAAGTGTGTGAAGGAATGCAGGTTGTTTCCGGTACGGACACACGAGGTATTGACGGCGATACGATTAACATTGAATATGAAGATACGGAAGAAAACGGACAGACCGTTACCACCAGACATTTTTATCAGACTTACAAGATTCGGACAGACTGGGTACTGGAAAAGATGGAGATTTCGGATGTGAATATTGTGAACAGCACACTTTCCTGTTATGCCGGTGATGCTCCAAAAGCAACCGCCCAAAAAGGTGACAGTGATGCTTCAAAATATGAAATCGCTTATGAACGCTGGGAAAAGCTGGAAACAAATGCACAGGGATACCTAGAACCAGTAGCGTTCTGGTATTCTGATGAGAGCCAGTATATTGCTGCAACTCCAAAATTTACCACTTTCGAATCCGGTGCAATGTATATGTATTCTGTCTTTTTAAAAACGGTAGATGGGAATGAATTTTCAAAAGACCTGTCGCTGACATTAAATGGAAAACAGATTGACAGTCGGACCATTATTGTGGGAAATAACGGGACAACCTGTTTTGCAGATGCCCTGTACAGTGCCCGGTCCGAAGAAAAAGTAACGCCGAAGCCAATTGAAGTGATTGAAGTAAATGGAGTGGATTTTTCTTTCAAAGCGGGTGATGCTCCGAGATTCACCGGAAGTGTGTCGGAAGATGCTCTGTACTGTATCGATCACGAACGATGGAACAATTTAAAAGAAGGATGGACTTCCTCGGACTACTGGAATGGCAAGTATGGTGATTTTGACGGAAGCTGGGGTATGCCGCTCACGAAATTCAAAGCACTGGAAACCTATTATTATGGAATTTGCCTGAGCCTGTCAGCCAGAGGATATCGGGAAGGATATTATTTTGATAAAAACATAACGAAGTTGAAGATCAATGGTCGGCTGATCCCGATACCGGATCCGGAAAACAGTTTCGATGAAACAGGGGAAATGGTATGGTTTAGCGGCATCAAAAGTATTGTGATCCCGCCGCAGGGCAGCACAGCAAATGGAAGTACAACAAATCCTTCGGATACATCAACAACATTTCCAAAAACGGGAAGTATGATCAAAACCAAAGATGCACTTTATAAAGTGACAAAGGCAGATGGATCCGGCTGTACAGTAACTCTTATAAAACCGGTCAACAAAAACAAAACAGCCTTTACCGTGCCGGCAGCCATCAAAAGTGAGGATGGGAAAATCACATTCCGTGTAACGGAGATCAGTAAAAATGCATTTAAAAATCATGTGAAACTGAAAAAAGTCACCATCGGAAAAAATGTCAGCAGGGTCGGTGCCGGTGCATTTTCCGGCTGCAAAAAGCTGAAGAATATTAAGATTACATCGACACAGCTTACAAAAAAATCCGTAGGGAAAAATGCGTTCAAGGGTATTGCCAAAAAGGCAGTCATCAAAGTACCGAAAAAGAAACTGAAAGCCTATAAGAATATCCTCAAAGGAAAAGGACAGGCAAAAAGCGTGAAGATTAAGAAGTAAGCAAAAAGAACAAAAT
>ERZ1035006.1652-NODE-1652-length-14144-cov-4.521329_pt1 | contig 14144 bp, 11 predicted proteins | sample MGYA00520694_ERZ1035006 | MGnify/ENA primary metagenome ERZ1035006 (study PRJEB33766, sample SAMN09781746) | gut metagenome | biome: gut microbiome | host: Homo sapiens | place: Madagascar | study: EMG produced TPA metagenomics assembly of the PRJNA485056 data... | reverse complement strand
TGACGAGGCAGGGCTTTTATTATAGAATTAATACAAATAGGTTTCTATTAATAAATAATATTATAAGATATGGAGAGTAAAAGATGAGACGTGCTGAATTATCTGAGTGTGAATTATTAACAATGAAGTGTATCTGGGATGCAGGAGAACCAGTTACCTGTCATCAGATCATGGATCAGTTGAAGGAGAAGTATGGTCTTGTATATAAGGACACAACTGTTTATACCTTCCTGAAGTGTCTGAAGGGCAAGGGATTTGTTGCTTCTCAGCGTAAGGGTGTTACTTACTACTGGTCATTACGCAGCGAGGTAGAGTATCGTAACGATCAGTTAAGAAAGGCTGAGGATTTCTGGTTCAACGGATCAGCAGTAAGCTTTGTATCTACTTTATTTGAAATCAGAGAGTTAAAGGCAGAAGAAAAGGAAGAGATTAAGAAGTTAATCAATGATCTTAAGTAATATTGCTGTTAGAGTCTTATTTATTGTTGGCCTGACCTGCTTGACGGGGACAGTTTGGTTTGTTTTATGGAAAATCATTGCTTTGTTCTGTACGAAGCGTAGTAATGCGGAGTTTGTATACCGACTGCTGCGGATTGCACTGCTTGGATTTGCGGTGCCGTGGTTTGCTGTGATACGGATGATGGAGACAGATCTGATTGGTGGCAGAGGCTGGCTGCTGGTACTTACACCGACAATGGCACTGATTGCAGTAATCGCATTTGCAGTCTGGCTGATAGGTGCATGTGCTACGGCCGGAATATATCTGGTACGATTTCAAGGCTTCTGTTCATCTACGCGTAGAACCTGTCGGGGGACGGTAGAAGAGCAGGAGCTTTTATTACGTTTATGTGAGCGGAAGCACATTCACCGGCTGGTACAGGTATATAAGGGATATCGGATCATGGTTCCGTGTATTCAGGGGATTCGCAGAGTGAAGATCTATCTGCCGATGGATGAGATCCAGTCAGAGGAGCTGGAGATGATCTTGAATCATGAGCTGAATCACTATAAACAGCGGGATGTATTCTGGAAACCATTGATGATCATATTGTGTTGTGTCTACTGGTTTATGCCGTTGATCTGGCATATTTCGAAACAGATGCAGAAATGGTCGGAGGCATCCTGTGATCACAGATGCTACAGGGACGGCTATTCTCTAACTTATTATTTTGAAAGTATTCTGAGAATGGGAGAACGGGCAATTAATTTGGCAACCTTTGCACCTACATGGGGTGCAACAGCAAATGAATTGAAGTGGAGGATTGATTGTATGAAAAAGAATCGGAACAAGAGTTTAAAGCGTTGGGTAGCTGTATTGACAACGGTCGGTATGCTGTTTACGGGATCAGCGACTGTATTTGCGGCAGAGACAGGTGTAGAGAAGGCGTATGATCAGGCCTATGAGGCAACAATATGTGCTGTGGACGAGACTGCAGAGTATGAGAGTACCGGGAAGACGGAGTATGAGGAGTTCACCTGCAGTGCAGAGGAGATGTTTGCCGATACGATCGTGGTAGAAGCACCGGCCAGTGTCACAAGATCTTATGCAAGCTGGACAATTAAGGATGGATATACCATGAAATCACCGGCCTTCCATAAGGATAAGGGCGGTCAGGTGAATGTAGCCGGAGTTATTAGTCCAAGTGATAAATACGTAACCATGGGAATCATACAGCCGGATGGTTCGACACGGGCGATCAAGGTAAACGGTAATTTCTCATTTACATTTACCAATCTGGCATATACCGGAAGCTACCGGGTATTTATCAAGAATTCATCCGGAAGCACAGTGACCTGTGAGCTGGTTTATAATTAATATGAATAATGCGAAAAACCGCTTGACATATACGGTCAAATGCGGTATAGTCTAGTAGTTGATGAAAAGAAAGCAGAGTATCCACTCTCACCTTAGCGCAGCGGCGACTTGGGTTCATAAAAAGTATTGATTACGAATAGACTTTTTATAAGGTGGATAGCTATGCTATCCACTTTTCTTGTATATTAGATATTTTGGAGGTGTACTACTATTAGCGATTTAATGATTAATGAACAAATCAGAGACAAAGAAGTGCGTGTAATTGGTGAAGACGGTGAGCAGCTTGGTATTATGTCTGCCAAGGATGCAATGAAGCTTGCGCGGGAAGCAGAGCTGGATCTGGTTAAGATTGCTCCGACAGCGAAGCCGCCAGTATGCAAGATTGTGGATTACGGAAAGTACCGCTATGAACAGATGCGGAAGGAAAAGGAAGCTAAGAAGAAGCAGAAGACCATTGATATTAAGGAAGTGCGGTTTTCACCGAATATTGATACCAATGATCTGAATACCAAGATCAATCAGGCAAGAAAATTCTTAAGCAAGGGTGATAAGGTAAAGGTATCCATTCGTTTCCGCGGAAGAGAGTTAGCACATACAGAGATCGGTATTGATATCCTGAATAACTTCGCAGCACAGCTGGAAGACGTAGCAGTCGTTGAGAAGCCGGCGAAGGTAGAAGGAAGAAGCATGGTAATGTTTTTAGCTGAAAAACGTTAAATTCAAAATAGACGATAGATATTAAGGAGGAAGTAACATGTCAAAATTAAAGACAAAGAAAGCTGCGGCTAAGCGTTTCAAAGTAACAGGAACTGGAAAGCTGAAGAGAATGAAGGCTTACAAGAGCCACATCTTAACAAAGAAGACAACTAAGAGAAAGAGAAATCTTAGAAAAGCAACTATGACAGATGCAACCAATGTTAAGACAATGAAGAAGATTTTACCATACATGTAGGAATAGGAGGAACCGATAATGGCAAGAGTAAAAGGTGGCTTAAACGCTAAGAAAAAGCATAACCGTGTATTAAAGCTGGCTAAGGGTTACAGAGGAGCCAGATCTAAGCAGTATAGAGTAGCAAAGCAGTCTGTAATGAGAGGCTTAACAAGTGCATATGCAGGACGTAAGCAGAAGAAGAGACAGTTCAGACAGTTATGGATCGCACGTATCAACGCAGCAGCCAGAATGAACGGTATCTCTTACAGCAAGTTAATGCATGGCTTAAAGGTTGCAGGTGTAGATATCAATCGTAAGATGTTATCAGAGATGGCAATCAGTGATGCAGAAGGATTTGCAAAATTAGCAGAAGTAGCTAAGGCAAACATCTAATTCTGATTTTGATATTATATACAGGGAGCTTCATAGATAGAAGCCTTCGTATGTAGAAAAAAAGGACGATTCCTTTATCCGACAGGATATAGGAATCGTCCTTTTTGTGATGCTGAAAATGCGATATGTCCGTACGTTTTATGTCCGTATCGCTTTATGCCTGTATCACGTATATTATTTTCGGAGCTTCCGATATTCGGCGGTACTCATGATCGCCTGATACATATCGGCAACGGTATGGCTCTGCAGATATACCATCCATGACTCCAGACCGGCAGCTTCCGGCTGACGGTGCAGGAGATTCTGATAAGCAGAGCGAATAGCATAATTCCGGCATTCCGCCTGTGCGGCGAATCGCTGTTCCAGTGTAACCAGAGAAGTGTCCTCGGTTATCTGAGACAGCCAGTAGGTGATACCGGCGGGGTCTGCGACACGTCCGGTATACGTGACATATAGATTGCGGATATATGCGGTGCGTTGTTGTTCTGTCATAGAATGAAAATCTCCTTTCTTTTTCGCCTCCTGTTCGGGAGCCTTTGCCGGGCTGTCATTCAGGAGCCGGTTTACAGAATCTGCAATATAGGGATGATGCCGGAATAAATAATCACCGGGACATGCTTTATTGGAAAACCAGCGGTGGACGGTCATGTTCTGGCGGTTCGTCTGGCCGATCAGGGCAGGGTTGCCCTCCCAGCGCAGACGGTCGATTCCGTTGCGACGGCAGATATCGGCACAGAGCCGGATCAGAGACTGCAGGGCTGTATCGGATACATGCCAGCCGGTCTCGGCACCGCCATCATTGGCAACTTCGATCGTAACAGCACGCATATCATTGCTCCGGCTGGAGCTGCACCAGGAACCATCCGATTCGTCAACATACAGGGCAATCTGCCCGGCAGAATCGATGCCATAGTTGGAGGATGCCTGCCGGGTCTGAAAGATCTGACCACAGGTCTGCAGGGAGAGATTCCCTGCCATACAATGAATGGTAATGGTATCAATGGCGTGATCGCGTGGAGAATATTTATGGGGAGAAATACGGGTATAGCTTACAAGTGAACTATTGCTCATGGATAGCCTCCTTTAATTTTTGAATCTCCTCCCGCTGCATCTGCAGGAGCCGTATCATACGTGGAATCAGCTTGGAATAATCAATAGAATCCGGCAGCATTTCACCGTCAATCTCTGCCAGAGTAACGGCAGAAGGGATTTCTTCATAGACATCCTCGGCATAGAAGCCTTCACAATTGGTTCCGTTTGCCTTGTTCTTATAGTCATATACGATTGGATGCAGGGCCAGAAGTGCTGTCGCATCCTCATCGGTAATATCCCGGACATAGTCCTTGTATCGTTTGGAGGAAGAGGTATTGAACTTCGATGCATAGACCGGAGCATAGGTCATGGATGCTGCATCATCGCTGGATGCATAGGTCAGCATTCGAAGATCCTGTCCCTTGCAGAGGATCGCCTGTGTGGCAGCTCCGGACAGGACCTTTAAGGTACCGTCACTCTTTAAGGATTGTGTCCACACAGAATTCCAGTTGGATTTCTGGGCACCCAGATTATGGCTTCCGGATGGAACGACATTGGCCTTCATGGTTAACTGTCCGGTTAAGGTGCCGCCTCCGGTGCTGAGTCTGCCTGCCATGGCAGTGTAGGCACCGCCGGAGGTGATCAGATTCTCGTTGCCGGAGATGGCAGAGGTAGTGACATTCTTTGCACAGGCAGTTCCCGGTTTATAGCCGTTGATCGTACCGACACTGATCGCACCGACATTGGTAATGTCACCGTTGTTCATATGCAGAGTCGGGACCTTCTCCAGAGAACCATCGGAAGCCTTGCGAGCCCCCATGGCAACGATCTTATCCTGATGGAAGGCGAAGCCGGATTCCCAGTACTGGCCGGTGACATTATGCAGTCCGGTATAGGCATAGTGATTGGCAGGATTTAAGGTAGCATACCAGCGGCGTAAAACACCGTCAGCAGAGGTGCTGCCGATCGGAGCTTCGCCTGCATGATAGTCATTAATGCATAAGGAGCGCTGGGTAGTGGCGGAAGCGTCACCCGTATTCAGAGAGAGGCTGCCGAGAAAGGTATTGCTGGCATTTAAGCGGGCAAGGCTTGCGTAGGCACCGCCTGCAGTCAGCAGCTTTTCGGACTCCATGGCGGGAGCAGCTGTGACAGCAGCACCGAGAATGCTGCCCTGAACGGTCAGGTCGCCGGAGATACTTCCACCGGAAGCCGGTACGGCACCCAGATCCTCCGGTGTCAGATCGACATTGCCATGTCGGTAGGTGTCTTCTTCCGCACCTTTAATTCCGGTAACCGGACTGCCGGCAAGGATATCCCAGAAGCCATCGATCGTCCGGTAGACGTTGGAGCCGGCAGCGATCGTATGACCGGCACCCTCCCGGAACTGTTCCGTCGTGATGAATTCATCGGAGATATTATACATATCACCATCGGCAGCCTCTGTAATATCCGGCAGCTCCAGGAAGGTGACCGTACCGGCCGGATGCAGAGCCTGGCTGGCATTCACGCGTTTCAGGGCATCGGTCAGAGCCTGAAACTCATCGGTACTGACAATGGCATCCTGCGGGATGACCGATGGCTCGATTACCATATAGCTGGTAAATGTCTGAAAGACCTTTTCCCGGTCAGACAGCATCAGTTCGAATGGAATCTGATTCCCGGCTGCGGCGGTCATCTGCTCTGTCATGATGATGGATACCTGATTGCCGGAGATCCTGCCGTCATTGAATACCACGGTGTGGTCCGGCTTATGAATGCCGATCCGGGCAGTGCAGCCGGTCAGGTCAAAGGCACTGCCGTTCTCCGTAATGGAAAAGATCAGCTCCCTCCCGGTATCATACTGCTTTGCATAAGGATGATCGAGGGTCCGTTGATTCATAATATCAATTGAAATGTATTGTTTGTTTTCCATAATAAAATCCTTTCTTCTTATAGTAGTGTATTCAGCTCTGCACGCATAGTTGCGAGCTCTGCTTTTAACTCCCGGATCGTGTCTGAGGAGTCACCGGAGAACAGGGCCGGATTCAGACCGTAGATCCGGGAACCGGCTCCCGACTCACCACCGGAGGTGCTGCCGTCACTTAGGGAGTGATAGCCGATCAGAGTCTGGGTGGTTGCCCAGTTGTCGGTGGTAAAGACAATGGAATTTCCGATAATCTTAAGCTGTGCTCCGGAGTAATCCCCGAGATCCGGGTCATAGCTCCGGCCAAGCAGGCAGTTGCCATGATAGGTGACATTCCGGGAAGCATCTGACACAGGGTCATAGTTCGGACTGACATAGGTCAGGCCGGAATCCTCGGTAGAAGAAGACCGGTTCTGCCGTAGACGGCGCTGCTTTATGTCAGACAGGGTCTGCCGGATGGTGCGAATCCCGGATGACAGAGAAACAGCATTGGAGAAGGTAACGGAAATCGTTGACAGATCGGCATAGTTTAAGGTGCAGGAAGAGAGGCGGAGCTTGTAGATATGACCGTCACATGCCAGACGAATCCAGTTCCCCAGCCGGAACTGTCCGACCAGAGGACGGAACTCCGGGATCGCAAGCAGATTATTGAGGGAAGCATCCATCGTAATTGCAGGCTCGGAAGCCTGTATAAGCTCGGCCTCCGCGGTATCCATCAGGTCCTGTGCATTCTTAAACAGTTCTGCATCATTCAGGCCGTCTGAGATATAATTATCATTCTGGTAGCTATCCTCACGCCGGAAGGAGCAGAATTCCTCCCATACAGACCGGTTCTCCAGAAAGGTCCGGAGATCCAGTGCCTTCTGAATGGTATTCCGGATATTCAGGTAGGTGTCTGTCTTAGCCTGCGTTTCCTTCAGCTGGCCTTCCCGCACCTGAATCTCATGACTGACCAGCAACCGTTCCTGATAATAGAAGGCATAAAGGTCTGACAGACCAAGGTTTGGATCAGCATCCGCAGCACCCATCTCAATCAGAATATCCAGACATGCCTGGTAGGCATCCAGAAAGTTGATCAGCGGATTCAGGCCGTAGAGGGTGTAATCATAGGTGGTTTCCGATTTGACCTGATACTGGTTCAGACTTCTCAGGATCCGCTGCTTTGTGTAGTTCAGGTAATTCTCATCTACAGGCAGGGTAATTGCAGTCTCACTCTCGGCAGTATTACCGGAGTTTGCAGAAGCTGTGACACAGAACCGGCCGACCCATGTATGGGTGTCGGCAGAATAGGCTGCTTCGGGAGCTGTTACAAGATAGCCGGGTGCCAGCAGCGTTTTTGCCATGGCAAGAACCGCATTGGTAACGGTTGTAGTGCTCGCCGTGGACAGACGCTGGACGGAGATGGTTCCGATCGTTTCCGCTGTAAGCTTCGCCAGCTCTGCAGTGGCTGAAGTATCCGGCAGTGTCTCCTTCGGCATCATGCCGGAGGTCAGATAAAGCGTAGTCTCAATGGAAGCATACAGGGAGTGCATATTGTCAGCATATTCCTGCTGTCTGGAGTCGTACAGCTCCTGATAGACGGTCAGAGCATGCGACAACGTATCCGACATATTGCGCCGCATGGTGTCCGAGAAATGATAGATATAGTTCGTGCCGTTTGGATTACAGGCGGCAACGGCAGCCGTCATGGAGTCATCCCCGCCCTGTATCCGATAAGTGTTCTTTACAGAGTCTTTATCCAGATTCAGGGAGATGGAGGTCGCCAGATTCTCACGATCTACGAATACAGACGTATCTCTGCCATAAGAATCGGCGGCATAGAGACTGATCCGCCGGTGAACCGAGTCGAAGCGCACCAGACAGTTCAGCTCCTTGGACAGCTCCTCCGTCAGGAAGGCATAGATGTCCTTCCCGTGAATACTGAATGGACGTACCTGTTCCGCAATCTCTGCATCGACCTCGCCGATGGAGTAATGAGGAGCCTTGTCCAGAATCCGGAGCAGCAGGGAGTCTGCCGGATGCTCCGGATCATAAACCGGAGCCACCGTATAATCCTCCCGGCTGATATCGGATTCGGTATTGATCTCGATATCATACAGGACGATCTGGGACAGCTCTGCCTCGCAAAGGGACTTGCCGGTGATTGTTTTGACGGACTGCTCAGTCTCGGAAACAGCAACATCCAGATCAAAATATTCCGCAAACTCCGGAATATAGATGAGCTTGAACTGGTCAAGCCCATTCCAGAGTGTTTCGGATAAAAGCTCTTTATATACCCGGAAGCTCAGCTCCTGACAGGTGTCCAGATTCCAGGTGACCGTCAGATCCGTGACCGGATAAAGGGCACCGAGTACGGTCCGGTCACGGCGGCAGAGCAGCAGGGTCGGGGGTGCCATCTGCTCCAGATTGTCATAGGAAATATTCATTGGCATCAGAATCCCACCTTTCTGTAAGCTTTATAATCCAGCTCTACCTGACAGGGCTGGGAGAAGGTGAATACATTGGTACGCTGTCCCAGTGTGTTGGAGACAGTCGGAAATACATAGTTAAAAGCATTGGCAATCTCATCCTGCCGTATGGAGGAGGAGATGGTATGCAGCTCTGTCAGCTGCAGCATCTCGCCGGAATGACAGCCGGTAATGCGGGTCTTCCGATGGTCAAAGGAGTTCTCAATCTCCAGCGTCTGATCCTCCTCGCCCTGATACAGCAGGAACAGATTGACAGGACTGGAGCCTACGCGGGATGAAGGGTCCTGAATCGTCAGAGCAGGTGCATCTGCGGAAATGCTTCGGATAATATGCACCGGCTGATAGCCATACGGACAATTGGTCTCCAGTGTAAGCTCGAAGCCGCAGGGGCTACCTGCAAGCTCCAGAACACCGGCATTGATCCGTACATCAAAATAAACGGAGTCCGGTTCCTCCGGATCCAGAAAGCAGAACGGGTGGTAGCCATCCTCCCGGCAAAGCCAGCGGATGATCTCTTCCTGCATGGCGGTGGAGAGCGGCGTTACCTGACAGCTGATCCGGTCAAAGTGCAGCAGCCTTAACGTCTTCTGCAGCATAGTGGTGTAATGATTCCGGATGAAAAACTGTCGATTACCGAGAACCGGCTGGACAGTGATCGCTTCCGGAGTGGCAATGCCCAGTGATTCCGAGAGGTTCGCACCGTCAGCAGAGGCGAGAACCAGATCAAAATCACTGGCGCAATGTCCTTCAAATAAAAAATCATATATCATAATTCGTTCCTCCTAATCGTTCAGACTTCGGTTGATCCGGCGGATCGACTGGTCGGTCTGGCGTTTGAAATGTGTGCGTTCCCGGTTCATGGTGCGGCTGAATTCCTGCAACAGATCTGTATACTGTGATTTCAGATCCGTTAATTCATCACAGAGCTGATAGAACTCCTGCTCCGCCCGGCGGACAGCATTTAAGCTGTCCGCAGCAGAACCGGAGGTACAGGTCTGCAGCTCCTGTTTTAATGCACGGTTTTCTTCTGTTAAACGGGTTACTTCTTTCTGGAGAAGCTGGATACGCTTCTCGTATTTGGTTTGATTCATAGTTTATTCCTCCTGGTATTAGAATCTTCTGACACGGTGGATGCTCTTACCGGCAATCAGATCTGTGCTGACTGCCTGAATGGATTTCACCACACCGGAGTCATTCTGAAGTGCGGTGATCAGGTTGCGGCTGAAGTCTTCCGGACGTGTTACATTCGGCAGATTCATCTGATCGATCCGGATAGAAACACCACCGGAGGTCACCGACTGAGCAGGCAGTGATGGGCGGGCAGTGGTCTGCAGAAGATTCTGCAAAGCCAGCTCATATTCCCGGCTATAGCTCTGAACAGGTGCGGCAGCACCGGTCACATTGCCGTAAACAAGCGGAAGATCGGGAGTGACCTGATAGATCTTTTCATTGTAGGTACGGATCCGTTTTAAGAGATCCTCCGACAACTTGTATCCGGCAGCCTTGGCGAGCTCTGCCAGTACCCGATTGGTGGTAGACTGATTCTCATCTGTTGTGGTGAGCAACTCTGCAATCAGGGCATCGGTATCACTGAACTTCTCATCTACGAAGGCCTGATAATCCGAGAGTGCCTGATCCATCATATCTTCCTGTGTGGAAATCCATTTCTGGTATTCGGTATCCTTAAGGTCCTCCTGTGCCTCCTGCAGCTTTACGGTGATCTCCTGCAGACGCTTTCTTCCCTCCTCGGATGTATCATTGGAATAAGCAGCCTTCTGCTTTTCCAGCGTGGCAATGTTTTTCGTCTTCTCGGCAATGGATTTCTGATATTCATACAGATCCTGTTCGCTTTTCAGAGCTTCCTTTTTCTTACTGATCAGCTCCTCCATGGAGTCGATGATGGCATCATAGCCCTTTCTTGCCAGATCAATCATGGCCTGCTTTTCCTCGCGGGCGGCGAGAACGCTTTCACGCTGGGCTTCTACCAGCTTCTGGCGGCGTTCTAACAGTGTCTGGTTGCCCGGATCCTTTGCAATCTGTTTATCCAGAGATGCAATCTCGGACTTGTACTTCCGGATCTGCTCCAGATATATCTGATAATTGGCTCCCCGGATATCCAGTTCCGCAATGCCGTATTTACTGAGACCGTGCTTGCCGGAAGCATCGGTGGTATCCTCCTGCTCCAGGAGCTTTCGCAAATACTCAGACTCATCGGTCTGACCTGCCAGTTTCTCCTGCATCCGGTCAAAGGCATCCCATTTCAACTGACGCAGTGAGTTGTTATAGTCCTGGAGGGATTTGTCTGCTTCGCGGATAGCGGCATCGACATCCTGAATCTTCTTCTGCATGTCATACCATTGCTCAGAGCCGGAGATCAGATGACCGGATGCGATAGCGGCATTCAGACTCCGAAGGAGCTGCTCCCGCTCGGCAGTCAGTTCCTGACGATTCGCCTTTTCATTGGCAATCAGCTGACGATACATGGACTGACTGACCACATGGCCTTTCGCCTCAATCAGATCCATCTCGTCCTGAATCCGGTTGGCGGTGTTCGTAAAGTCAGACAGACGGTTCTCAAACTGTGACTGAATCGCTTCAAATTCCTGCAATGCGAGATCCGCAAGGGAACGGTTCAGTTCCTCTATCTGCGATTGAATATCAGCGGCGGCCTTGTACCACTGCTGGTACTGGTCGATCCGCTCCTGCAGACCGGCATCGGCAATGGATTCAATCTGCATACTGCCGTTGCGGACCTTTGCCTTATAATCCTCTGAAAGACCGGAGGCATCGGCCTGTGCCATATAGCCGGCGTAAATCTGTGACAGGATGGAAATCTGGTTGCCGGTCTCTGCAATCTCCTGATTCAGAGCCTGATTCCGGGATGACCATGAGAGGAAGGTATTCTCCTGAATGGTCTTTAAGCGTGACAGCGCTTCCGTGCATCGGGTAATGGCAGTCTCCATCCAGTTGTATTCCTTGGCACTGGTGCTCTGGCCGGAGGAGGATGGTGCGGCGGTGGAAGGGGTATTGGCGGCATTTGTCTTATGCTTGGCTAATGCGGCTTTTATTTCATCAATAGCTGAAGTTTTATAAGCTTCCAGAGTATATTCGTCAGATTTCCAGTTGCCGGTTGGAGACTCGCCATTCTCCATTTTCTTCTTAAATTCAGAGTATTTAACTAAATAGCTGCCGGTAATGTCCAGTGCAGAACAGAGACTGATCAGGTTGTCAACATCACTGGATGTGGATAAGGCACTGCCGGCTGCACTGAGCTTAATATTCATATAAGAATACAGAACGTCGCAGGAATTCCCAAGGGCCGTGTTCTCATTGATCAGGCCTGCAATCTCGTTGATCGTAGCATTCTTTAACAGTTGGGAAGCGTTCGCAGCGGTCAGCTGAGTATCGTTTAAACGCAACTGAGCATCAGCCACCTCTTCGCTGGCATCAGCCAGCGCTTCCTTGAAGGCCTCTGTATCGACGATTGGTGTAATGTGGACTGCATTCGCACGGGTATGAGCCCGGTCCAGCCAATCCTCCAGTTCGTCCAGGGAATCAATCTGAGAACGCTCATCCATAGACATGGAGAGAATCAGATTCAGATCAGAGGCATTTAATCCGGCAATATAGTCATTTAACTGTTCTTTCAGTGGGTCCTCTTCGGCAAGGTCATCTGTAATCGCAGTCTGGGCTCTGGTAATCAGAGTTGAATCAAAATCGCCAAGATCAAACATATTTACCAGATCATCCGCACTCAGTGTATCACCAAGCAATTTCGAAAGTTCCGAGGTGTATTGCTCAATGGCTGCAGCATTCTCCTGCAGAGGAGCATCCGGATCTAAGGATAAAATATTGGAGTATAGCTGACTGATTTTAGCCTGATCTTTGGATGTGGCAGTAGCCATAGAGGTTAGAAATTTATCATTGAAGAACTGATAAATGTCATCAGAATAGGTACCCTTAATCTCATCGGCATACTGAGCATAATTAAGGTTAGTAACCATTTGTCGTGCCATATTCTGAAGGTTGGTGTCAAGATTGTTGTAGTTGGAATCAACATCAAGACCTGTCAGAACATCCATGATATTAGCCTTATATGCCTGATTGATTTCTTCTCTGGCATCACTGGAGGCAGCGGCATATTGTGTGGACAGGGTTTCAAATATATGATCCCCTTGATTAGCAAGGATAGAATATGCTTTTTCATATTGATCGTCTGCTAAGGAACTTAGATCCAGAAAATAGGAATCACTCCAGGAACTATAGGCAGCACTCAGATTGGTTCCTAACTCCTGGTTTAACTGATTGGCAATGGAGTTAAGCATAGTCTGACTGTCAAAGTTCTCGGAGAAGTCTTTACCCAGAGATATATGCTTCTGATCGCTATACATAGAATTCATAAGTGTTGTATGCAGAGCAGCAGTGTCATACCTGGTATTCGTTGATGAGAATCTATCGATTTCTTCCCGTGCACTTCGGGTGCTTTCATATATGCCATTCATGACGTCGGTCATGTTATTCTTGATCTCGGTACCGAGAGCCTTGCGTTTGGCCGCTGCCAGATCATTCAGAATCTGTGTTGTTTCGGCAGCATTGGCACCCAGATTTAGAATGGCATTACCTTCTATGTCTGTCCCTTTGATCAATTCCGGGAAGAGCTCAGCTAACTGATTGTTTGTATCCAGAAATTTCTGGTAATCCTCATCAGAGAGGCTGAGATTGGTATTGGTGGAGATATCGACACCTGCCTGCAACTGTTCATAGGTGTTGCATGCATCTTCTACGGAACTCTTCATGTTACTTAAATTATCCTTGATGGTCTGAATATTTTCAGAAGCGGTTTCGCCGGTTTCAATGATTTTCTGACGATGCTTATCAATGGCTTTATTAATAGCAAAGATAGCAGTAATAGCCGTACCGATAGCAAGGACTCCGGCGGTAATCCATCCGGCAGGATTTGTCGCCAGCCAAGTGGCGGTGGCAGCAACCTGTTTCCAGATGGCAGCGGTGGAAGCCTTCAGGCTTGTAATCCATTTTGGAATGGCAGTGGTTGCCTGAGCATTCGTGGCAGCGGATACACCGAGGGTCAGACCAAGTTCTTTCGCCTCAGCCTCTGTCAGGTATCCAGATGCCTGTGCTCTGGCCAGTTTATAGGTGGTGAGTTTAACTGTCTGCTGACCCTCGGCCTCTGTAGCAACTGAGAGCCCCATAGAAGCAAGAACCTCATTGGCAAGTTCTTCTGATTGTAATTGGGAGGTTAGAATTGACTTCAGGTCTGAAGCAAGTAATTCTTTCTTGCTGGAGAGTAATCCGGCTTCAGCCATAGCCTGATATTGCATTTCGGTAGAAAGACCTTTAGCAGCCAGAGTACGTTGAATGTCTGCATTGGTCAGTCCCTGTGTAGAGAGAAGTAGAGCTGCTTGGGCACCGTCAATATCGGAGAGTGCAGTAGCGTACTGATCGAATAAATCAAGTGAAAGTTTAAAGTGGCTGGAAGATGTGGAGGGAGCCTGCATATGTTGAATTCTTTCAATTTCACTGATATAGGGTCGAAGGTCATCAGGAGTTGTTAATGTGCCTTTTCGCAGGAGACTGATTTGAG
>ERZ1035006.1650-NODE-1650-length-14167-cov-6.646188_pt1 | contig 14167 bp, 12 predicted proteins | sample MGYA00520694_ERZ1035006 | MGnify/ENA primary metagenome ERZ1035006 (study PRJEB33766, sample SAMN09781746) | gut metagenome | biome: gut microbiome | host: Homo sapiens | place: Madagascar | study: EMG produced TPA metagenomics assembly of the PRJNA485056 data... | reverse complement strand
TATATTTCCATTGACGCGCACTTCATCCTGTACGACATTGAAACGTCCTAATTTTGTCTTCTCGGATTTTATTGTCTCAAAGGGATTTTTTATTTCCATTTATAATTCTGCTCCATTTGTCTCTATTACGTGTTTATACCAAAATGCTGAATCTTTCATAATTCTCTGCTGGTTTCTGTAATCCACATACACGAGTCCAAATCTGTCTGAGTAACCTTTTGACCATTCAAAATTATCCATGAAAGACCACTGGAAATATCCTCTGATCTCCACTTCCTCTGCCGCCTTTTTCAGTTCTCGTAAATATCTTGCAAGAAAATCAATTCTATTTGGATCATGCACTTTTCCATCTAACGAAATCACATCATGGCAGGATAATCCATTCTCTGTGATATAGATCGGCTTATGATATCTTTCATATAAAAACTTCGATCCCCACTGCAAACATTCCGGTGTTACCGGCCATTGGATTGCAGTCTTAGGAAATCCTTCATATCGGCAGACCTCTTGTGGTTTTCCATCCTCACCCATACGGATACATCTTCCGTTATAAATATTCTGTCCATAGACATCGATTGGTTCTGAAATCAAACGCATATCTTCTTCTGTAATTTTCGGAAGATATTTTTCATAACGCACCAGTCCCTCTTCCGGATAATGTCCTAATAAGACTGGATCTGACCACCAGGATACATTCCATGTCCAATTACTGTCATTCTCCTGAAGTGAAAAGTATGCCTTTCTTGCAGCCTCAATATCCTCCGGCCGGTCTGTTTGCGGATAACAGACCGATGAGGTCGGTGCATATCCGATCGACAGTTTCTGTTTTCCGTAAGCACGTAGCATCTGTACAGCTCTTCCATGTGCTTTCATGGCATTATGTGCCATTTCAAACGTATCCCGCAGCGGTGCTTTTACTCCCGGTGCATGTTCTCCGGTAAGGAAACCAAGTCCGACAAAGCACTGCGGTTCATTCAATGTAAAGAAATGACTTACCCTGTCACTGAATCTCTCTGCAATAAGCTTCGCATACGCTCCAAACCATTCAACGATCTGCGGATTCATCCATCCGCCTCTTTTATAGATTTCATACGGAAGTTCCCAGTGATACAAAGTAATATATGGTTCGATCTTATTTTCCACAAGTTCGTCAATCAGATGGTTATAGAACTCAATACCTTTCTCATTCACTCTCCCAAATCCCTCTGGTAAAACTCGTGACCAGTCGATAGAAAAGCGATATGCTTTCAGTCCCATTTCCTTCATTAACTGAACATCTTCTTTATATCTGTGATAATGATCACATGCGATCTCGCCGGTATGTCCGGAATATATTTTCCCCGATTCTTTTACATACACATCCCAGATATGCTCACCTTTGCCGTCTTCTTTTACTGCGCCTTCGATCTGATATGCACTCGTTGCTGCGCCCCAGACAAAGTTCTTAGGAAATTCCACGCTCTTTCTATTTTCTTTTCCCATATTTTTCTTCCTCCGATTGCTTAACTTTTCTTATTAGTTCCATTCCCCGATTTCCAGATTCTCTATGTAATCATCAAGTTCTCTCGCCATCCACGGATTGTCGTAACAAGTGCATCACATTGTCCTTCCACTGTATAACTGCCACTTCCGGCTGTCAGAAAGAAACAAATCAAAATAGAATCTGGTGTATACATTAAATTTGATTGGGATAATAGTGATGAAAGAGGATACATGACAATTGCTTTAGACTAATAAGTTCCAAGGCTACCTCACCTCCCAGGTGTGGTAGCCTTTTCAAAATTCAAATTTCACGAATTGCTTATCAACCTAAAGAAAAAATGAATAAAACATGTAGGAATGAATAAATATTCGTGTTAGTTTAATCTAACAGGCAATAGGAACACATTTCCGAAAAGGGAGAAGCCATAACTGTACAGTACCCTCACAGTTACCTTCTCTCAATTCATCACCGAACAAGACTCCGCCACTACTGGTTGACCGCCTCAATAAACCGCGCAAATGCCTCACGTCCTTCGGGCGTACATTTATACACACCTGCGTCCTCAAGCACCTGTGCAAATACGAGTCCGATCTCCTTTTTGATGATATCCGTCACATTGTCCGCTGTGACCGAATCGTACTTCGGCAGGAATTCATCGACCCAGTCAGCATGCTTCTCAAGCTGCTCATCAGCGCGCAGATCTTTGCCATTTACGATTGCATCTGCGAGTCCGGCGATCTCATCCTTCAGCCGTGCCGGAAGCACTGCCAGTCCCATGACTTCGATCAGACCGATATTTTCCTTTTTAATATGATGCAGCTTCGCATGCGGGTGATACACACCTAACGGATGTTCTTCTGTCGTAATATTATTGCGCAATACAAGATCCAGCTCGAGCCGTCCATCTCTCATACGTGCGATCGGTGTGATCGTATTGTGCGGCTCTGCATCTGTCTCGGCATAGATAAATGCATCCTCATCGGTATAACCACGCCACTCCAGCAGGATCTTATCCGCCAGATCAATCAGGCGCTGCTTGTCAGTACCACTCAGCCGGATCACGGACATCGGCCATTTTACGATACCAGCCTCAATATCAGAATAGCCCTCAAATGTGAGCGGCTTCTCAATCGGTGCCTTTGCCATCGCAAACTCATAATGTCCACCCTGAAAATGGTCATGGCTTAAGATCGATCCTCCGACAATCGGCAGATCGGCATTACTGCCGACGAAATAATGCGGAAACTGCTCAACGAAGTCGAGCAGCTTGCCAAAGGTCGCACGCTCGATCTTCATCGGAATATGCTGCTGATTGAACACGATACAATGCTCGTTATAATATACATACGGTGAATACTGGAAACACCAGTCGCTCTCATTGATCGTCACCGGAATCACACGATGGTTCTGTCTCGCCGGATGGTTTACACGACCGGCATAACCTTCATTTTCCGGACAAAGCAGGCATTTCGGATAGCCGCTCTGTTTTGCGAGCTTGGCAGCCGCGATTGCCTTCGGGTCTTTTTCCGGTTTGGACAGGTTGACTGTGATATCGAGTGTGCCGTAAGGCGTATCAGCCGTCCACTTGAGATCTTTTTTAATGCGGTACCGGCGGATGTAGTTGCTGTCACGGCTCAGTTTGTAAAAATAATCAGTTGCCGCCTGTGCAGAATCCTTCGCATACAGATCACGGAATCTGCCGATCACCTCACTCGGCCGAGGCATGAGCACATTCATAATCTTTGTGTCAAACAGATCGCGGTATACGATGCTGTTCTCTGTTGTAATATGTTTTGCATATGCATAATCGCACATGTCATTCAACAGACCCTCCAAGACATCCTCTGCCTGCTCCTGTGTCATCGGTGTACGCTTTTTCCAGTCTGCCAGCAGCTGGTCACTGATCTCATCCAGCTCAAACAATTCCAGCAATTGGTTGATCGTATAAGTCGTATCCAGTGGATCGATCAATCCGGTCGCAAGTGCATAGTCAGTCAGATCCAGTATGTTTTTCTCTATCGTTTGTCCGCTCATAATAATCTCCTTTCGGCAAAAATGCCTATGCCAGTCTCGCCGGTCCGTCTCCGATCTCTACCACATAGAAATCTGCCGCATAACCGATCTTCTCCAGATAAGCCTTGCCAACCTGCTCGATAAATGTATCCACTGCATCATTTTTCACAATGCTGACGGAGCATCCACCGAATCCGGCTCCGGTCATACGCGAACCGATCACACCATCAACCTTCCACGCTTCCTCTGCCAGTGTATCCAGCTCAATACCAGTCACCTCATAGTCATCGCGCAGTGACACATGGGACTCATTCATCAGTTTTCCGAACTGCTCCAGATCACCGTTTTTCAACGCCTCGACCGCATGGATCGTCCGCTGGTTCTCATAGACTGCATGCTTTGCACGCTTTATGCGGTCTTCGTCCTTGATCGCGCCCTTATATTTTTCAAATTCTTCCTCGCTCAGATCGCCGAGGCTGCTGATGCCTGCGTACTGCTGCAGCTCCTCAAGCGCTTTCTCGCACTCTGCACGGCGCTCGTTGTATTTTGAATCTCCCAGTCCGCGCTTTTTATTTGAGCAGGAGATCACGATCTTCGCATCCTTCAGCACGATCGGCGCATAGGTATATTCCAGTGTCGCAGTATCTAAAAAGATCGCGTGATCCTTCTTACCCATTGCGATCGCAAACTGATCCATGATACCACAGTTGACACCGTTAAATTTGTTCTCCGAATACTGACCGATCAGCGCAATATCCTGGTTTGTGACCTGACAGCCATACAGATCCTTTAAAATATATCCGGTCAGCACCTCTACAGATGCGGAAGAACTCAGCCCGGATCCGTTCGGAATGTTGCCGTAGAGCAACAGATCCATGCCCTGTGTGATCTCCATGCCCTTCTCGCCAAACGCCCAGATCACGCCCTTCGGATAATTCGTCCAGTCTGCTGCCGGATCGGGCTTCAGATCATCCAGGCTGGATGTGATCACGCCAAGCTGTTCAAAATTCATAGAATAAAAACGCAGGACACGATCCTCTCTTTTGCGTACGACACCATAGGTACCGATCGTCAGTGCACACGGAAATACATGTCCTCCATTATAATCTGTATGTTCGCCGATCAGATTCACACGCCCCGGTGCAAAATAAGTACGGATCTCCCCGTCCGATCCAAATAGTTCCGTAAATTTTTCTACTAATTTCTGCTGCATCGTATATTTTCCTCCTCCTGATAATAGTATCCTACAAAAAAAGGTGGTGAAAACACGCCTGCATTCCACCACCGTCTTCTTATATTTTATTATAACTGCGCACCCGTGGCATTGCAATCACCCAGGCACTGTTTGCAACATTTTTACCAAAACTGGCACCGAAATGGACGGATTTACCGCATCTCATGTATCCATACACGCATCTGGTTCAGACCACGGTTGCCCCATGCGAAATAAGGGATTGCCCGCAGCATGACAGATTCAAATACCGGTTCTTCTTCACTGTATAATTCCGTGCCACCGGAATAGACCAGACGATGTCCTGCTACATCTAACAGACTCATGCCCTCAAAGAGATTGCCCTCTCCTGCGACAACCGCAGCATCCAGTGTCCGGTTCACATACAATGCCTGCAGCTGCCCGCCGTTATCAACGCCTTCAAAACAATAGACAACAGGACCACGCATGAGTGCGACACAGCCGACGTCTTCACGAACCTTTGTGTTTGCATAGATTTTGCGCACCGGCATCTGGAATTCCAGTGTGATCTGATCAGCTCTGCCCCAGTTCCGTTCCAGATACAGATATCCATCACGAACCAGTGTCTGTGTATCCACAGCCACACCATTCAGGCACACGCGCAGTGTTTTCCTATCTATATAAGAAGGGATATGGATCGCAAACGTAAATGCATTGTTCTGATTGGCCTTGATCTCATAAGATACCTTTCCATTCCATGGATACTTACTCTCAACGTGAATATCGGCATGTGCAAATGATACATCACTGCCAATAAACAAATGTGAATAGATCACATCATTTTCCTCATCCCACGCATATTTTCCGAGCGAAGTCACCATGCGCACAAGGTTCGGCGGGCAGCATGCGCACGCATACCAGCCCGGACGTTCCGGAATCACATGCTCATAACCTGCTGCCACACCGGATGTACCCGGATTGACTTCGAGCGGGTTCACATAGAAAAACCTTTTGCCATCGCGCTGCATACCACTGATGATACCATTGTACAATTCACGCTCCATCACATCTGCATAGCAGCCCTTTTTCTCGCTCTTTAACATCTGTTTTGCAAAAAATACGAGTCCGATTGACGCACAGGTCTCCGCATACACGGTATCATTCGGCAGTTCGTAGGGCACAGAAAATGATTCCCCTGCTACAGTCGCACCGATACCGCCTGTGATGTACATCTTCTGTTGCACGATATTGTTCCACAGATGTCTGCACGCTTCGAGCAGACGCGCATCACCATCCTCTGCTGCCAGATCTGCCATTGCCGTGTACATATAAACGGCGCGCACACTGTGTCCGACTGCTTCGTCCTGCTCGTAAACTGTCGCATGGCTCTGGTTGTATTTTGTATCCTCCGGCTTCATGCCAAAGTGCTCCCAGTCACGCTCTGCGGCTTCCTCTTTAAAGAAATCGGGATTTTTTCCGCGCTCCTCAAGGAAATAGCGCGCCATATCCTTGTACTGCTGCTTTCCGGTCGCATGGTACATCCGCATCAGACCGATCTCGACCTCCTGATGTCCGGGGATACCGGCCACTTTTCCCTCATCATCCCCAAAACGGCGGATGATATGCTCTGCCATGCGCTCCATCACACCGAGCAGACGATCCTTTCCGGTCGCCTCATAATATGCCACAGCCGCCTCCATCATATGCCCGGCACAGTACAGTTCATGGCATTCGAGCAGATTCTGCCAGCGGTGTTCAGGCTCCTTGATCGTAAAATAGGTATTCAGGTAGCCATCCTCCTGCTGCGCCCCTGCAACGATCTCGATGATCGCATCTGCGCGCGCCTCCAGCTCGGCATCCGGCTTGATGATGAGCGAATAGGCAACACCCTCCAACCATTTTGCAACGTCACTGTCCTGAAATACCATACCGTAAAATTCACCCTCAGCCAGTCCTGCCGCGATGCGGAAATTGTCGATCGCATGACTTTTCTCCACACCGGGCTCCTCATCATTTAATACACGTTCCTGAAACGGAATGACGACATCTGTGACCAGTTCCTGCATATGTGACCAGAAATCATCGCTGATCTGCACCTGGTTCAATTTGATTTCACTACTCATAGATTCTCCTTTTCCAAAACTTCCTTATATAGTAAAAGGTGGGAAATCAATTCCCACCTCTTATCACATTTGCAAACCCTTATTTCTTCAGGCGGATGCTGATCACGCTACATGCCGGCAGCTCTATGCGCACACCGTCTGCAGTCTTTGTATATGCCTCAAATTTCTGTTCGGTAACAACCTCAGGCGCCTCGAATGTATTGTGTGCATTCATCGTACCTGCAACATAGGTTGCCTCTGCAACCTCGTAAGCAGCTCCGTCTGCGGTGAGCTGAAGCTCTACGCTCTCCCCTGACTCCAGAGAGTTGTTGGTGAGCGTCACAGTGATCACACCATCTGCATCTATGGAAGCAGATTCGAATACCTTCGGCAGTTCATTCTTGCCGCTGCCGACTGTTCCTGCATCAACCAACTCGCTGGACAGCAGGGCTGCTCCCTGATGATAACGATACATATGGAAGACATGATAGGTCGGTGTCTTGATCATCTTCTCGCCATCAGTCAGCATGACGGACTGTAACACGTTGATTAACTGTGCGATACAAGCCATCTTCACACGGTCAGAATGCTTGTTGAAAATATTCAGGTTCATGCCTGCAACGAGCGCATCACGCATCGTATTCTGCTGATATAAGAAGCCCGGATTGGTGCCCGGCTCTACATCTGTCCAGATACCCCACTCGTCAACGATCATGCCGATCTTCTTCTCCGGATCAAACTCATCCATGATCGCGCCGTGCCTCTGTACAAGCTCCTCCATATAGTAGCTGCGCTTCAATGTCTGATAGAAGATCTCCTCGGTAAAGTCTGTCGCGCTGCCCTTGCTATTCCAGTCATCCTCGAACTCAGGCAGTGTGTAATAATGCAGGGAGAGTCCATCCATCAGTCCGTGGAAACGGGGCTCGCAGTGGTCAAAGCAGGTCTCTAACACACCCTTTGTCCATGCATAGTCATCCACATTTGCACCACAGCAGATCTTGCTGATCGGTGCGTTGCCTGTATAGTTTCTCACGTAGGTCTGGTATCTGCGGTATTCATCCGCATAATGCTGCGGACGCATATTTCCGCCACAGCCCCAGTTCTCATTACCAACTCCGAAATAATCGACCTTCCACGGCTCCTCATGACCATTCTGCTTGCGCAGCTCTGCCATCGGTGATACACCGTTGAATGTCATGTACTCGACCCACTCGCTCATCTCTCGCACGGTACCGCTGCCGACATTACCGTTGATATAGGTCTTACATCCGAGCTGACGGCACAGTTCAAAAAACTCATGTGTTCCGAAGCTGTTATCCTCTACGACTCCGCCCCAGTGGGTATTGATCATTTTCTTTCTGGCAGATTTCGGTCCGATACCATCCATCCAGTGATATTCATCTGCGAAACATCCGCCCGGCCAGCGCAGCACAGGAATCTTCATCTCCTTTAATGCCTCGACCACATCGGTTCTCATTCCGTTTACGTTAGGGATGTCAGAATCCTCTCCGACATACAATCCCTCATAGATACACCGTCCGAGATGCTCGGAAAAATGCCCGTAGATCTCCGGTGCGATTGTGCTTTTTTTGCTCTTGTTGTTTATAATCAGCTTTGACATATCTTTCTACTCCTTTTAGCCTTTGACCGCTCCCGCAGTCATACCCTCAATAATATATTTCTGGAAGATCTCCGCACCCTTTAATACGAGCAGCGGCCACAGGATCGCATTCCACACACCCATTGCCTGCAGGATACCCATAGAGGCAAATGCAGGCTTTGCCAGCCACAGCCAGTCTGTTCCGCCTGTATCTACTGATGCAGAAATCATCTGCAGATGACTCATCGGTAGCTGCGTCATCTGTAGCTGCATCTGCCGGCGGGTTGGTCTCCCCACTGCCACATCAAACCAACATGGATGCTGCAAGAGCGGTACACATCAGTGTGCTAATGAGTTTCTTCTTCATGATTGTCCTCCTTTAATCCATCTCCTAAAATAATTTAGTTTTAAGTACTTCACGCGGTTGCGTGTTTCTTATGCATTTACTATACCTTTTCTGCATGCTTGTGTCAATTATTGTTTTTGTTTTATTTAAAGTATTTTATCTTTTACGCAAATTGTACAAAAACAGTACAATTAATTTGTGCATTTAATAGATTGTTTGTGCATTTTTTATATTATTTTTGTGCTTTCAATCTCATTTATCACTTTTTCTAAAGTAATTCATGCAAAGCCAAACTCCGAAAGCATTTTTCATTGACACATTATAACATAACTTCTATAATGAATACATATGGTTAGCCCATAATTATTAGTAGACAGGAGAATACACAAATGATTCATATTACTTCTCTTGACGAAGGCCTGGAGACTTTTAAGGCATTAGGATCAGAGATCCGGCTTCAGATATTGAATATCCTGCTGGACAATGACCAGATGAGCATGAATCAACTGGCAAGTGAGCTCAATATCAGCAACGGTGCGCTGACCGGCCACATCAAAAAATTAGAGGAATGCGGGCTGATCAGCACTTCAAACGAATCCGCCAGCCACGGCAACCAGAAAATGTGCTCGATCATCCAGGATCGTATTATTGTAGATATCGAAAAACCGATCGATTATACGAATGTATTCAATACGCAGATACGTGTCGGTCAATTCTCCGCTTACGATGTATGCCCGACCTGCGGTGTCGCCACGAGCGAATCCGTCATCGGCGAGCTGGACGATGTGCGCTACTTTGACCACCCGGACCGCTTCAATGCTGATCTCATATGGTTTTCCAAGGGGTTTGTCGAATACGCAATCCCGAACCTGATTCCGGTACAGCAGAAGATCTCCCAGATCTCGATCTCGATGGAGATCGGCTCGGAGACACCAGGAAGCGCCAACAACTGGCCGTCGGATATCAGCTTTTACATCAACGATACACGTCTTGGTTTCTGGACATCCCCCGGAGACTTCGGAGATGTACGAGGCATCTTCACTCCCGAATGGTGGCCGTCAAACTGCAACCAGTACGGCCTGCTCAAGTTGCTCGTCATCAATAAAAAAGGCACCTACATTGATGGTATGAAGATCTCGGATGTCACAATCAATATGCTGCACCTTGATTATACGAGCAGCATCCGTCTTCGCCTGGCAGTCGAGGACGACGCAGTTCATGTCGGCGGTCTGACGCTCTATGGCAAAACGTTCGGCAACTATGCCCAAGACATTCAGGTGAGCATCAATTATATGCCGTTAGAATCGAATACACCCACAGCAGACAACAAATAATATGTATACACAAAACGCTTCCACACCAGGAAGCGTTTTCCTTTTTTATAATCTCACCATTTCTTCTTCGGGCAATGGGACACCCGCGCGACCGCGCGCAGTTCCACATAGCAGCCACAGGCATTGCATGTCCCGGCGAGCAGCTTTTCACACACCCTGCACACTGACAACCTCCGCTCATATTCTGCAGTATCCACGCGGTCTGACTGTTTGATCGCTGCGCGGTATTTTTCTATCATTTCCAGCTCTGACTGCTTCGACGCATCTGAATCGACCATCTCACGCAGCAGACATCTCGTACATATACGCTGCTCCATCTGCACCTCCATGTTCTCAGGTTTCTTTTCGGGCTTTCCAGCTCCCTACCGTTTCCCAATGGGTCTGCTGCCCGGCTGTATCACCGGGATTTCTACTACGAATCATACGAAAATACAGGTCTTCCATCCTTCCAGCCCAGCTTCATCAGCATCGCATGACGGTTCGGCATGCTCCTCGCTCGATGTCAGCACCGGATAGCGCTCTTTTTCCATGACAGCGGATCAAGCAGATCACTGTCCGCATCCTATACGATCGACGGTGATGCATTGCCACAGCCTGCCAGCCCGAGCGCCATTGTCGCGGCAAGTGCACCGGACAGCAGCCGCTTTCCATAGTCCTGTACCTTCATAAAAAAATTCCACCATCTCTCCATGATCTGATTTTGATTCAATCCCAATCTGATTGTAGGCAATGGTCTCTTCCACCACAGACAGATCGTAATCGTAACTACAATATATCAGATTCACTGCATCAATACAATCATCATTTTACTTTTTTGTAAAATATTTTACATTTGTCCAAAATCTATTTTTGTCCCCTCTCATGTCCGGAGCGCATGCCACCTGGCACCCCACATATATTTTTTCATGGTACAACTTGTCTGTGTACCTGTACAAGTTGTTTCTTTTCAGCAAAGCCCGGAACATTAGAAGTTTTGACCATAGATCACATCTTTCAAAGCATGATTTTTGGCGCTATTTTTTCACACTTCATGTTGTTTTCAAAAAATGCATGTGCTAATATATCATTGTTATTTTGAATATGGTTATTAAGAATATTTGAAGGAGACTTACAGATGAAACGAATCAATTTCAAGGAATTCTTTTGGAAACACCGTTATATTCTGTTGCAGGCTTACTGGCTGATCTATCTGCCGTGGTTTGCCTATCTGGAAAAAACAGTAACGAGCCACTTTCATGTCATTCACATGGAACTGGATGATAAGATTCCGTTTGTATCCGCGTTTGCAATTCCCTATTTCCTGTGGTTTGGATATGTGGCAGTCGCATTCATCTATACGTATCTGCATGACAGGCAGGAATATTTACGCGCGTGCGGCTTTTTGTTTACAGGTATGACGATCTTTCTCCTCATATCTACGGTCTACCCGAATGGACATTATATGCGCTACGGTGTGACACTCGGCAGCGGTGTGTTCGACCAGCTTATCCGCTGGCTGTGGGAGACCGATACTGCGACAAACCTGTTTCCGAGCATCCACGTATTCAATTCGATCGGTGCCCACATCGCACTGACACGATGCGAAAACCTGCGTGACAACAAGTTCGTGAAATACGGCTCCTTCACACTGATGTGCAGCATCATTCTGGCAACGGTATTTATCAAGCAGCATTCCGTATTTGATGTGATAACCGCACTGCTCATGGCACTGGTGCTCTATCCCGTTGCTTACGGCAAGGCACCGGAAAACGCGATCGAGCATTTACGCACAGCAAGAGAGGCGCGGCGCTTACGCAAGAAATACGAAGATGTTTCGTGGTAGAAATTGGATATCATTATAAAAAAGAATCCTGCTCGCAGGATTCTTTTTTTATATTATCCTCAAAGACTACGCCGTGATCTTCGCGTACTCTGCCTGCGCCGCCTTTAACAGATCCGCCGGAGCCAGTTCGATCTGCGAACCGATCCTGCCGCCACTGACGATGATCGTATCAAGTGCTGCTGCAGACTCATCCACTCGTGTCACGTACTGTTTTTTCATGCCGATCGCCGTACAGCCGCCGCGGATATATCCGGTGATCTGGTTGATCTCCCTGACATGGATCATCGCAACTGATTTTTCTCCGACTGAGCGCGCGGCTGCTTTCAGATCCAGCTCTGCCTCAATCGGTATGACGAACACAAAGTAGCTTTTGCTCGCGCCGACAGTAACGAGTGTCTTATATACCTTTTCATGCGGCAATCCCAGCATATCTGCAATCTGGATGCCATCCTCAAATTCCCTGCACTCATAAGTCAGATGCGTAAACGGAATCTTCATGCGCTCTAAGATGCGCATTGCATTTGTCTTTACTTCTTTTTGTTTTGCCATGTTTGTCACCTTTCATCTATCACATAGTAACGATACGATCTATTGCGGCCTCAACGACACGCACCGGATATCCTTGCGACCCCTCATAGCAGACCGCCATCTCGTACCCATCCAGCCGCAGTTCCGCAAAATGCCTCCCTGCGATCCGGCTGCTGCACTGTCCGTCTGCCACCACTGAAAAGCTCCGCAGATCCTGCGCCATTCCGCTGCCGTCACATTTGATCCAGCTCTCCTTGCGCGCCCAGATCCGGTAAAAGCCCGCACCGGACGCATATGCCTCCTGCTCCTCAGCCGTGAAAAAGCGTGCTGCCAGCTGTTCCTCCCTTCCGGTTTTCTCTACACGCTGGATATCACAGCCGACTTCGACCGGAGCCAGCACCGCCAGCACATAATCACCGGAATGCGACAGGTTAAACTGTATATCTGCGCGTCCCACCACATATGGTTTCCGGTGTGCGCCGACAGCGATCTCCAGCTCACGCTCACGCACATCCATATGATCGGCAAGCAGCCGGTCGAGCAATGTCCACGCGCCCAGCGAATGCAGCCTGCCTGTCTGCGTCCGGAGTGCCTCTATTTTCTGTTGTCTCTCTGTTGACAGCTCACACAAAAAATGCCGGAACAGATCCTCCTGCTCCAGCATTTTAATGTTTGCATAAAGTCCCTGAATCTCATTCATGCGTCTAGTGTATCACGGAAAGTCCTTTTTTTCCAGCCACATTTTACAGCATATGTGCACGCAGCTCCTCGCCGGACAACGGACTGAGATAAGCCGGGGCAATATCGAATACGGTCTTGCAGCCGCTCACGCCCTCGTTGGAAAGGCGGTTGATCGCACGTGCAAACGCGAGAATGACAGACGAGGTAAACTCCGGGTTGGAATCCAGCTTCAGGCTGTACTCTACAACATGCTTATGCTCCTTCTCCAGTCCGGTCACGCCGGTACGGAATACGAATCCGCCGTGCGGGATCTCTGCGTGATCTCTCGCAAACTCCTCCTCAGAGATAAAATGCACCGTTGTATCATACTCATCAAAATAGTTGGGCATCGTCTTGATATCCTGCTCGATCTGTGCCAGATCTGCACCTTCCTCTGCGACCACAAAGCACTCCCTCCTATGCTTCTGGCGCGTGGTCAGTTCCGGATTTGCTCCGCTTCTGACTGCCTCTAATGCTGACTCTACAGGTATTGTATACTGCTTGCCATTCTTCACACCGGGCACTCTGCGGATTGCATCGGAGTGACCCTGGCTCACGCCCTCGCCCCAGAATGTATAGTCTTTTCCTTCCGGCAGGATCGCAGAACCGTACAGTCTCATAATCGAGAACATACCGGGATCCCAGCCGCAGGAAATCATTGCGACATGTCCGTGTTCCTTTGCCGCCTGATCGACATTGGCAAAATGCTCCGGGATTCTCGCATGTGTATCAAAGCTGTCGATGACATTAAAATATTTTGCATAGTCCGGTGTCTGCTCCGGCAGATCAGTTGCAGAACCACCGCACAATACGAGTACGTCAATCTTCCCCTGCATCTTTTCGATATCATTTACCGAATATACAGCCACTCCCTCAGTCGCCGGATGTATAGATGCCGGATCTCTACGTGTAAATATGCACACCAGCTCCATATCATCATTTTGACGCACCGCACTCTCGACACCTCTGCCGAGGTTTCCGTAGCCTAAAATTCCAATTTTCATGTTCTCTTATCCCCTTTTTATAT
>ERZ1035006.1648-NODE-1648-length-14171-cov-28.725205_pt1 | contig 14171 bp, 8 predicted proteins | sample MGYA00520694_ERZ1035006 | MGnify/ENA primary metagenome ERZ1035006 (study PRJEB33766, sample SAMN09781746) | gut metagenome | biome: gut microbiome | host: Homo sapiens | place: Madagascar | study: EMG produced TPA metagenomics assembly of the PRJNA485056 data... | reverse complement strand
TTCTTCCTTTTGCATGCGTTACACATTATTATATACGTACCTTATATTATATATATAGCATGCGTTCTTTGGCATGTTTAAAAAAATGTTTATCTTTGCAGCCGTTTATATTTATTGAAGTAATATAGTTATGGATAAGTTTACAAACAATTCTTTTTTTATGTCAGCCCTTGCCGAAGGCAATGAGAAGGCTTTTGACGCATTGTTTGTGGAGTATTATCCTAAGGTATTGCGGTTTGTCATGTGTTTTTGCCATGACAAGAGTGAGGCAGAGAACATAGTTCAGGAGCTTTTTATGGAATTATGGATAAAGCGTGAGCGCTTTATAAAAATTGAAAATCTTGATAACTATTTGTTTATATCTGCACGCAATTCAGCTATACATTATGTTAAGCAGTCGCTTGTGTGCAGCGATGAAAAGTCGGCATGTAACGTTCAGAGCAATTATATTTCCGGTGAAATGAAGTTGTGCTACAATGAACTCTATGATTTCATAATGAGCGAGATTGATGCTATGCCTGAACAACGTCGCCGTGTGTTTGTTATGAGTCGTGTTGACGGACTGAGCAATGCTGATATTGCTGAGCGTCTTGGTATTAGCAAACGTACTGTAGAGACACATATCTCCCTTGCTTTGGTACAGTTAAAAAAACTATTGCCAATTATAGGACTGTTGAGTATTATGGCATTATAGTTTACTTACCATATACTTGGCTTTTTAGCATTAAGTGTTATGTTAGTATTTATCTTATTCGTATACGATATCTATCATCCTTTAACATTACTTAACCATTTCGCATTACGTGTGTCTCCCACTTTCTTACTCTTTATTACAGAAATCGAACAAAAACATTTATGCAGAAAGATAATAAAGACGACAACTTGCGCGCATTGTGGGGTGCACCGCAGCCCAACATCGATGAGTGCCAGATAGCAGAAGCTCTTGAAACCTTCCGCCGTAATCGTCGTTTGCATATAAGCTCCAATCGCCGTAAGAAGTTGTTCGGCTCCATACTTAAATATGCGGCAATTATTGTAACGCCATTGCTCACAGCTCTTGCCGCCTGGAACTATTCGGCACAATACTATGCCGACGACAACGCTCTTGTGGAACTGTATGTGCCTGATGGCAAGATAGACAGTGTAGTGCTGTCGGATAATACCAAGCTTATTGTTAATGCCGGTACATCCGTGATATACCCCGCACGCTTCAACAAGCACAACTACAACCGCAACGTATACGTCAACGGCAACTGCCACTTTGCTGTAGCCAAAGACCCATTGCATCCATTTGTGGTAAACATGGGCAATCTTAAGGTCAAGGTGTTGGGTACACACTTCAGTGTAAACTCGTACACCGAAGAAGACAGTATATATGTAACGCTTGAGGAAGGTTTAGTTGAAGCCTTTGACAATCGTCAGTCTGTTTTGTTGCGCCCGAATGAGCAGTTAGTATACTGCCGCAGCAACGGAAGTATGCGCAAGCATCGTGTAGACGCTGTGATAGTTGGCTCCTGGGTTAATGGTAACATTACCTTTACGGCACAGACCCTTGGACAGATACTTAAGACAATAGAGCGTCACTACAATGTACGCTTCGATGTGTCGAAAGATATTGACCTAAATTGTCGATATACAATGAATTTCCGCAAGGGCGAGCCGATAGATCGTGTACTTAAAGTATTGTCGATGACCTCTGGCAATATACAATACGTGAGGAAATATAATATTATCAAACTATATTGAATAAAAAAGAACAATATATAAAACCTATATTATTAATAAACCTAAAACAACAATGAAAACCTTAATGAACAAAAAGACTGCCGCTACACTCGCGCTATGCTTGTCGATGTCGGTGGCAGCGTTCGGACAAAACCAGGTGATTCATCTGCCGCAAACCAAGGCCTCGGTTTCGACCATTATCAAGGCTATTGAGAAGCAGACGCAGATGTCGGTGGACTTTTCGCAGAACACCATCAACCTAAACAAAACAGTAAGCCTTAAGTCGAAGAGCGAGTCGCTCGGAAAGCTTATGGCACAAATTCTTAAGGACAACGGCAATCTTACCTACAAGATTGTAGACCGTCACATCATTATTGTGAAGGCCGACAATCAGGGTGCACCAGCTGTTCAGCAAGGCAAAGGCAAGTATAAAGTGTCGGGACGTGTGCTTGATGTAAATGGCGACCCTATCATTGGTGCATCAGTAATGGAAGAAGGTACAAAGAATGGAACTGTTACTGATGTAGACGGATATTTCAATCTTAATAGCAGCAAGGAGAATCCAACTCTTGATATTTCGTATATAGGATTCACGTCGCAACAGATTAAGGTACGTAGCGGCGCTACGAACAAAATAACAATGAAGGAAAACGCACAGAACCTCGAAGAACTCGTGGTTGTGGGTTACGGTACAATGAAGAAGGAAAACCTTACAGGTTCTGTATCTTCGGTATCGAGCAAGGAGTTGGCAGCACGTCCTATAACATCGGTTAAGGCTGGTATACAGGGACTTGTACCAGGTTTGCAGGTAACCAACAGTCAGGGTAGACCAGGTGAGGACAATGCCTCAATGACCGTGCGTGGCGTAGGAACACTCAACAATTCTTCACCATATATTCTTATCGATGGTATTGAGAGTGGAACCATGAACAATATCGACCCTAATGATATCGAGTCGATTTCAGTATTGAAAGATGCCGCTTCGGCAGCCATTTATGGTTCTAAGGCAGCCAACGGTGTAATTCTTATCACAACTAAGCGTGGTAAGTCGGGCAAACCAACAATCAGCTATAACGGTACATTTGGCTGGCAAGTAGCAACCGGACATGTAGAGCGTATGCATTCTGCTGATGCAGCCGATTATCTCAATAAGGCTTTGCAGGCAAGCGACAAGCCAATAAGATTTACACCAGAGGATATACAGAAGTTCCGTGACGGAAGTGATCCTTACGGACATCCAGATACCGACTGGCAGGACCTTGCCTATCAGGGCAATGGCTTTATGCATCAGCATAGCGCAAGCGTGAATGGCGGCAACGACAACGCAAGCTATATGGTGTCGGCTGGCTATCTAAACCAGAATGGCATTATGGTTCACAGCAATCGCGAACAGTTCAACTTGCGCTCAAATGTTGACGTAAAGTTGTCTGACAAGTTTGCCGTGCACACAAGTTTATCGTATATAAATAATAAATACGAAGATCCAACCAACTCTTATGTTGGTGGTGGTTCCGACCAGATAATACGTCAGGTTAACCTATTTGCACCATGGGTGCCTTACAAGAACGAGGATGGTACATATGGTACTCTTGGTGATGGCAACCCGATAGCATGGCTTGACCTTGACCAAACAATAAAGCGTCGTCGCCAGAATTTTACAGGTATATTGGCTATCGACTATCAGATACTTAAGGAACTTAAGTTTACAGCCAAGGGCGCATTCACATCACAATGGGAGGCTACCGACGACTTTATGAAGGACATACAATACAACTCGAGCAAGTATCACGGACCGGCATCGCTCAGCTCACGCCGTTATGCATGGAACCGTCCGTCGCTCGACCTACTTCTCAATTACAACAAGAACTTTGGCAAGCACAACTTGAAAGGTCTTGCAGGCTACCATCTCGAGAAATACAACTATGACGAGTTGCAGGCCTACCGCAACGATTTCCCAACCAACGACATTACCGACATGAACGCCGGTAAGGAGTCTACCCAAACCAATAGCGGATATACACGCGAATTGGCAATGATGTCTTACTTTGGACGTATAAACTACGACTATGCCGGACGTTATCTGTTTGAGGCAAACTTCCGTGCCGATGCCTCGTCACGCTTTGCCCCAAGTAACCGTTGGGGCTACTATCCTTCGTTCTCGGCTGGATGGCGCGTCAGCGAAGAAAGTTTCATGGAACCTACACGCTCGTGGTTGCAGAATCTTAAGTTGCGTGCATCGTGGGGACAGCTTGGCAACCAGGATGCCTTGACCGACTTTTATCCATGGCTTGTAACCTACAGCGTAGGTGTTGACTATCCTTTTGGTGGCAATATGGCATCGGGTGTAGCTCAGACAGCTCAGAAACTGTCAACCATCTCTTGGGAGAAATCTACAACATGGGGCATAGGTCTTGACTTGTCGTTGCTCGATTGCATCGACTTCACCATCGATTACTACAACCGCAAGACAACAGGTATCATAATGTCGGTACCGGTTCCTGGCTCGTTTGGTTTGAGTGCATATAAGGACAATGTGGGTGCCATGCGCAATAGCGGTATCGAGATGTCGCTTGCTTTCCATAAGCGTTGGGGCGATTGGACATTCAACACTACCGGCAATTTTGCCTATAACAAGAACGAAGTGCTCGACCTTGGTGGTGTAACAGAGCAGATTAGCTCGTATCTCATCAATCGTGTAGGCGAGCCATATCAGTCGTTCTACGGATATGTATGCGATGGAATGTTCCGCACACAGGAGGAGGCAGATGCCTTTACCGAGCAGTATGGCAATCCATTTGGAAGTTCGAAGAAGTTCAAGGCTGGTGACTTGCGCTACAAGGACGTTGACGGCGACGGCAAGCTGACAGTAAAGGACCGCACCACAATTGGTACATCGCAACCTAAGTTTACCTATGGTCTTAATCTTGCTGCATCGTGGAAGAATATAGATGCCTCTGTGCTATTGCAGGGAGCGCTTGGTGTGTACCGCTACTTTAACGAAGAAGTATATGGCGACTTTAGTGGCGACTCAAAGCACCCATGTACAGCATGGTTTGACGCCTTCGACGAGAAGACCAATCCTAATGGCAAGTTCCCACGTATAGCCGAAACCAGCAAGACAGCCAGCTATCCTAACACGGTATCTTCTTACTGGGTAAAGCGCACCAACTATCTGCGCTTTAAGAACATTCAGGTGGGATACACATTGCCTAAGCAATGGCTATCGCACCTCGGTATAAGTAATATGCGTGTATTCTATTCGGGCGAAAACCTCTTCAAGGTAGACAATCTGCCTATAAACATCGACCCAGAATCGCCTTCAGGACGTGGATCACACTATCCGCAGGTGGGCACACATTCATTCGGTATAAACCTAACTTTCTAAAAAACTGACGCTATGAAACTAAAATATTCAATTATAGCATTGATGCTTGCCGGAGGCTTAATGACATCATGCTCTGACTTTTTTGACACATATCCAAAGGACGAGCTTTCGCCCTCTACATTCTGGAAGACACCTACCGATGCCGAAAAGGCTGTTGTGGCTTGCTATCCCAACTGGTATAGTCCGGCAACCGGTTCTACAGAAGTGTTCTTTGCCGATTGTATGTCGGATATTGCTTATAGCCATACCGGTTCAAGCAAATACAAATATGTAGGCAACGGCTCGATGTCGCGTTCGTCGACCGTGGCTTATTACGACTACAAAACCATTCGCCGATGCAATAACTTCTTTGCCAATATCGACAAAGTTAGTGGTTTGAGCGATGAGGCCAAGAAAGATCTTATGGGACAAGTGCGTACAATACGTGCTTACCGTTATTTCCAGATGAACTACTGGTTTGGCGGTGTACCTCTTATCACAGACCTGCCTCAGCTTGCAGATGATGCAAAGCTGCCACGTGACAGCGAGGATAAGGTTAAGCAGTTTGTATACAAGGAACTCGACGAAGCTGCATCAGAATTGAACAAGCAGCCTGCCAAGCGTGGACGTATAGCCAAGGGCACAGCTCTTGCCATAAAGATGCGTGCCTCGCTTTATTGGGGCGATCTCGACTTGGCACTTAAGGCAGCCCGCGATATTCAGGCTCTTAATTTGTATAACATCGAGAAGGATATGTCTTTCCTCGAGCTGTTCAGTCTAAAGGGACGCGACTCGAAGGAGATAATCTGTTCGATGCAGCATGTAACTACCACTTACGCATTTGGCAATACCATTCGTTTGTTCAATAATGCCGATGGTGGCTGGGCTTCTTTCGTGCCTACACAGAATCTTGTTGATATGTTTGAGATGAACAATGGCTTGATGCCTAATGAGCCAGGTTCTGGTTACGACCCAACACATCCATATGCCAATCGCGACCCACGTCTGAAGAATACAGTTGTCTACTCTGGACAGGATTGGGTTGGATCTAACGGTCAGACACGTATATTCAATGGACTCGACAAGAAGATCGATGGCAAGACCAATTACGATTATTGGAATAAGGAGAACAATGCGTCGCATACCAGTATGATTTGGGCAAAGTATACAACTCCAAGATCACAGTATTCGGCATCGCTTACCGACGACGAGTTGTGTCCTATACTTTTCCGTTATGCCGAGGTTCTGCTTACCATTGCCGAGATAAATATAGAGAAGAATGAGAATATTGCCGAAGCCTTTGACTATATTGACGAGTTGCGTCAACGTGGTGGACAAATAAAGGTAGACCGCAGCAAGTATGACACTCAAGACAAGCGCCGAGAACTGATACGTCGCGAACGTTGCATTGAATTGGCTGGTGAGGGTCTGCGTCGTCCTGACTTGTTGCGTTGGCATGATAAGGATGGCAAGATGTTGGCAGAGACTGTGCTCAATGGCAAGTGGTATCATCCAGTAGGTACTGTAGATTATAATGAACCTGATCCTGATCGTCGTGCCGTGATAAAGGCTCCTACAGCAGAGAATGAGTCAGAACGCACACTTGACAAACTTGTGTTTAAGCCATACATGCGTTATCTGCCTATACCTGACGGACAGCTCACAACCAATCCAAATCTTACACAGACCGAAGGTTACGAACAGAATTAATAATTTGTTAATTGATTATAATGATGAGAAAAATTGCTTTGACAATTTTGTTGTTTGTATGGGCCGTTATGGGGGCGTTGGCCGATGGTATAAACATAACCCATGGCCCATACTTACAGAATGTAGGCGAGACAGAAGCCACATTCGTATGGGTTGCCAATAAACCGTCAATAGGATGGGTAGAGCTGGCACCTGACGACGGCACTAACTATTATGCCGTGGAACGTCCTAAGTATTTTGACACCACGAATGGCGTTAAGAATACTTCGACTCTTCACTCTGTCAAGGTTAAGGGATTAAAGCCTGGCACCAACTATCGCTATCGTGTGTATGTTACTGAAGTGCTTTCACACAAGAGTTGGATAGTGAACTATGGTCGTACCGACGCCATTGACGTGTTTTATGGACAGCCACCAATGTTCCGCACTAACGATACTAAGAAGGCAGAAACGTCATTTGCCGTTGTTAACGATATTCATGCCAGAGCTGGTGACATTACAAAGCTGATGAATGTTGCCAATTACAAGCAAAAGGACATGGTAATATTCAATGGTGATATGCTTTCTAATCTCACTAGCGAGGAACAGATTTTCACAGGTTTTATGGATGAATCCATTAAACTCTTTGCAAAAGAGAAACCTCTGTACTATGTTCGTGGCAATCACGAAACTCGTGGTGAATATGCTACAATGTGTCAGAAGTATTTTTCCCCAAAGGAACCGCATCTGTATTATATGTTCTCACAAGGACCTGTATGTTTCATTATGCTGGATACAGGTGAGGATAAACCTGATACAGACCTTGAATATAGTGGTATTACTGATTATGACAATTATCGTAATGAACAAGCAGAATGGCTTGCTCAAGTAGTTAAGTCAGAAGAGTATCGTCGTGCCAAGTGGCATGTTGTGGTTGGTCATATACCGCCTCGTCCTGTAAAAGATATGTGGCATGGTCAGTATGAAGTGTTGCGCAAGTTTGTGCCAATACTCAACGAGGCTAAGGTTGATGTAATGTTGTGCGGTCATTTGCATCGGCACATTATCAATAAGCCTGACGATGAAGTGAAGTTCCCGGTTGTTGTCAACTCGCTCGATCACGTCATTTCAGGATGGACAGAGGGACAGAATCTACATCTTGATATGTATGATACAAAGGGTGCACTGGTGGAGAAATTCACAGTAAAAGCAAAATAAAACCAATAAAAAAGTCTGCGTTCAGTTATTGACGCAGACTTTTTTTATAACTAATCCTTTTCAATATCCACAATGCCGAGAAAATCATTGCTATGCCGAATATCCATGAGATAGCGGCACTTGCTACGACACCGAGTTGTTGTGTGAATCCTGCCACGACAAATGTCAGGAACGACACGGCGGCTACTGTCAGAGCGTATGGCAACTGCGATGAAACGTGATGTACGTGCTTGCATTCAGCACCTGCCGATGCCATAATCGTTGTGTCAGATATCGGTGAGATGTGGTCGCCGCAAACTGCACCTGCCATACATGCTGATATGGATATGATGCGTAGCGGTGCTGCTGTTGGGAATACGGCTATGCAAATAGGAATAAGAATGCCGAATGTTCCCCATGAAGTGCCAGTAGCAAAGGCAAGCAATGCTGCCACGACGAATATTATTGCAGGTAGCAGCATCTGGAGTCCTGAGGCACTACTTGCAACTACGCCCGATACGTATTCGGCTGCACCAAGTGAGTCGGTCATGCTCTTCAGCGTCCATGCAAGTGTAAGTATCAGTACGGCTGGAACCATAGCTTCAAAACCCTTGATGAGGCAGCTCATGGCATTGTCGAACTTCAATGTGCGACGTGCAACAAACATTGTTATTGTAAGAATCAATGCGGCAAGCGAACCGATAACCAATCCTACTGAGGCGTTGCTTGCTGCAAAGGCATCTACGAAGTTGTGATAGCAATTGCTTGTTGTGTCGAAATATCCGCCTGAGTAAACCATGCCAGCCATACAGAAAACGATAAGCATCAGTATAGGCACTACAAGGTCTATGACCGAACCGTTTGTCGTTGCAGGTTTCTTTTCATCCTGCTTGGCACCCACACCGTGTTCTACAATATGTAGCTTGGTGTCAATCACTTCGTCTACCTGTCCGCCAGTGCGCTCGTACCATTCCTGCAAGCGTGCGTCGTACTTGCTCATAGCCTTGAAGTCGAAGCCTGACACTACAATCATAAACATGAATATAATAGTGAAGAATGCGTAGAAATTAAACGGTATTGCCTGGCAGAACAACGCCAATCCATTCTCTCCGCCTGACACAAATCCTGATACTGCTGCTGCCCAACTTGATATGGGCGAGATGATGCAGACTGGGGCTGCCGTTGAGTCAATGAGATAGGCGAGTTTTTCTTTTGTCACGCCATGGCGTACTGTTATCGGACGCATCACAGAACCTACTGTGAGGCAGTTGAAATAGTCGTCAATGAATATGAGAATGCCGAGAATGATAGTGGCAATCTGTGCGCCTATCTTTGTTTTGATGTGTTTTGACGCCCAGCGTCCGAATGCTGCCGAACCTCCTGCCTTGTTCATCAGCGACACTATAGAACCCAGTACGACAAGGAACACGATAATGCCAACGTTCCATGGATCGGACAGGCATGAAATGAGTCCGTATTGTTTGGCATCCGAACCAGTTCCTACAGTGTCGTTGAGCAGATGTGTCAAGAAACCTTCAAATCCTGTGCCCATCGACATGCTGTAAAGTACTGCACCGAGCACTATGCCGATGAACAACGACGAGTATACCTCCTTGGTCTTCAGTGCCAGTGCAATGGCTACGACGGGAGGAAGAAGAGACCAGATTGTCCCGATGAAATTGAAATCCATATTATTTTATCTCTTATTTTTTCGGAGTGCAAAGGTAAGGCTTTTGCTGCAAAAAGTGAAACTAAAAAGTGTAATTGTATGAATAACCATTAGTTTTAAGTAACTTTGCACCATACAATTACTTTTGAACTAATTTAAATAAAACCATTATAACAATGACCCAAAAACGAAATCTATTGATTGCTTTCATGCTTTTTATAGCATTGCAATTGTTTGCTGCTACACCTATCGAGGGCTTGCTTGAGCGCATCGACAAGGGTGCGTCTCGCAAGATTATGACAGAGATGGTTAGTGGCGATGCAGACTTCTTCGAGATTACGAGTCGTGAGGGCAAGCCCCTCGTTCGTGGCAACAACTATGTAAGCATTGCCTCGGGCATAAACTGGTATCTTAAGTATAGCATGGGCGTACATCTTACATGGAACTCTATGCACGCCAAACTACCCGCAACGCTGCCATTGGTGCAGGGAGTTGAGCGCCATACTACGGATATAAAGCACCGCTACTACCTCAACTATTGTACGCTGTCTTACTCAATGGCATTCTGGGATTGGAAGCGTTGGGAACAAGAACTCGACTGGATGGCTCTGCACGGCATCAATCTATGCCTCGATATTGTGGGTACAGACGTGGTATGGCGCAATGTGTTGCTTAAGCTTGGCTATTCAAAGGATGAGGCTAACCAATTTATAGCTGGTCCGGCATTCCAGGCATGGTGGCTTATGAACAACCTTGAGGGTTGGGGTGGTCCAAACTCGGACAATTGGTACCTGCAGCGCGAGCGTCTGCAGAAGCAGATAATGAAGCGTATGAAGGAGCTTGGCATCAACGCATGTTTGCCTGGCTACTCGGGTATGGTGCCGCACGATGCCAAGCAGCGCCTTGGTCTCAACGTGGCAGACCCTGGCAAGTGGAACGACTATAAGCGTCCTGCCTTCCTTCTGCCTACCGATAAACGTTTTGCCGAGATAGCCGCTATATATTATAAGGAGATGCAGAAACTCTATGGCAAGGCACAATATTATAGTATGGATCCCTTCCACGAGGGTGGCAACGCACGTGGTGTAGACCTCGGTAAGGCTGGCGAGGCTATTATGTCTGCTATGAAGGCTGCCAATCCAAAGGCGGTGTGGGTAGCACAGGCTTGGGGTGCATGCCCTTATCCCGATATGATAAAGCATCTTAAAAATGGAGATATGCTTGTGCTCGACCTCTACTCGGAAACACGTCCGCAGTGGGGCGACCCTGAGTCGACATGGTTGCGTAAGGAAGGATTCAACGGACACGACTGGGCTTTCTGTATGTTGTTAAACTTTGGTAGCAACGTTGGATTGTATGGCAAGTTGCAGCACGTGGTAGACGAGTATTATAAGGCACGTCAGAGCAAGTTTGCATCTACACTGAAGGGTGTTGGTCTCACAATGGAGGGCATAGAGAACAACCCTGTGATGTACGAGCTTGTTAGCGAGTTGCCTTGGCGCAACAATAAGTTTGGCTGGCAAGAATGGCTCAACAACTATGTTGAGGCACGTTATGGCAATATCAATAATACTAAGGTGCACGATGCCTGGATGCTGCTTGCACGCTCGGTATATGGTGCATCAGACAAGGTGCTGGAGCAAGGATGCCACGAGTCGGTGCTGTGTGCTCGTCCGGCACTGGATGTATATCAGGTGTCGTCGTGGTCGGAGATGGAAGAGTTTTATAATCCAGATGATGTTATACGTGCAGCACAACTTATGGTTGAGGCTTCGCATGAGGTAAAGGCAAATGCCAACTTCCGCTACGACCTTGTAGACATTACCCGTCAGGCTATAGCCGAGAAAGCACGTTACGTATATGCCGAGATAGTGTCTGCATATCGGGCAAAGGATCGCAAGATGTTCGATTATACCACACGACGTTTCCTTGATATAATATTACAGCAAGACCGTCTTCTGTCGTCAATACCCGACTTTATGGTGGGTACTTGGATTCGAAGCGCACGCAATCTTGGAACCAATACCCAAGAGAGCAACCATTATGAGTGGAACGCTCGTGTGCAGATAACAACTTGGGGTAATCGTGACGCTGCCGAGAAAGGCGGTCTGCGCGAGTATGCCCATAAGGAATGGAATGGTGTGCTTGCCGACTTCTACTATCCACGTTGGAAGGTTTACTTCGAGGCTCTTGCCGATACTTTCGATGGCAAGCCAATGAAGAACATCGACTTCTATGCTATGGACGAGGCATGGACGCTTAAGCACAATGTCTATCCGTATGAGGCACAGGGCGACGCCGTAGAGTTTGCGCAGAAGGCAGCTGCTGAGGTATTATAAACGATGCTGTATAGTTTGCAACCCAGTTGCAGAAGATAAGCCTTAACTTTGCACCATAATTAATAATGTACTACAAAAATATAAAGATTATGGGCAAATGTAAATGTTGCAATACTCATGAGCATGGTCATAGTCATGGCCATCATCATGAGCACGAACATCACCATCATGAGCATGGCGAAGGAGGACTGAGAGGAAAGCTGTTGCTGATAGCAGCAACAGTTTTCCTGCTTATAGGAGCAGTGATAGTAGAGCACAATACAAGTCTTGCCACATGGCAGTTGCTGCTTGTGTATCTTGTGCCCTACTTGCTGATAGGTCATGACACTCTTGGCGAGGCATTGGAAGGAATAGCCAAGGGCGACATGTTCAACGAGGATTTCCTTATGTCGGTAGCTACGATAGGAGCCTTGTGCATAGGCTTTTTGCCAGGAGCCGAGACACAATTCCCCGAGGCTGTGTTTGTAATGCTTTTCTTCCAAGTTGGCGAACTTTTCGAGGGTTATGCCGAGGGCAGAAGCCGTGAGAGCATCTCTCATCTTATGGATATACGTCCTGATGTGGCAAACGTGGAGCGTGACGGAACGGTAGAGTCAGTCAAACCTGAGGATGTAAGGGTAGGCGAGACTATCGTAGTGTGTCCAGGCGAGAAGATACCTCTTGATGGAATAATTGTTGAAGGCACTACATCGCTCAACACAATAGCCTTGACAGGCGAGAGTCGTCCGCGAGAAGTAGAGGAGAAAGACGAGGTAGTGTCAGGTTGCATCAATCTTACGGGAGTGATACGTGTGAAGACTACAAAGACATTCGGCGAGAGTACTGTATCCAAGATAATCCGACTCGTGGAGAGTGCCGACGAGAACAAGTCGCGCAGTGAGTCGTTCATCACACGTTTTGCGCATGTCTATACCCCGATAGTAGTGTTTGCGGCATTGGCATTGGCTTTCATTCCGCCATTCTTCTCGGCAGATGGCTATGCCACAGCATTCTCCACATGGTTGTATAGAGCTTTGATATTCCTCGTAGTCTCTTGTCCTTGTGCCTTGGTCATCAGTGTACCGCTGTCGTTCTTCGGAGGCATCGGAGCGGCATCGCGCAGAGGAATACTCATCAAGGGCAGTGGATATATGGACACATTGGCCAACCTTGGCACAGTAGTGTTCGACAAGACAGGCACACTTACCCATGGCGAGTTTGCTGTAGAGGCAGTGCATCCCAGCGATTTCGATGAACATGAACTGCTTCATCTTGCTGCCCATGTGGAGCATTTCACCACTCATCCCATAGGAGCCGCCTTGCGCAATGCCTTCCCTTCGGAGGCAATCGATGGTTGCAAGATAGAGGATGTGGAAGAGATATCAGGTCGCGGTATACGTGCCAAGGTATCAGGTCGCACGGTATGCGTGGGCAACGGAAAGATGATGGAGGATATAGGTTTGGAAGCTCACAACTGTCATCTGGCAGGCACAATCATTCATGTGGCTGTCGACGGCAAATATGCCGGACATATTGTCATCAACGACAAGATAAAAGAGGACAGTGCTGAGGCTATTACCTCGCTGAAACGTCTTGGGGTAGAGAAAACGGTTATGCTCACTGGTGACCGTGAAGCCGTAGGCAAGGATGTGGCAGAGCGTTTAGGCTTGGATGAATATCATGCCGAGCTCCTTCCTGCCGACAAGGTGGCCCATGTGGAACGATTGATAAGAGAAAAAGCCGAAGGAAAGAGCCTTGCTTTTGTTGGCGATGGTATTAATGATGCCCCGGTACTTAAGCGAGCCGATGTGGGTATAGCCATGGGAGCACTTGGTAGCGATGCTGCTATTGAGGCAGCTGATGTGGTGCTCATGGATGATAAGCCGTCTAAGATATCCACTGCCATAGACATAGCACACCGTACAATACACATAGCCCGCGAGAATGTGGTGTTTGCCATTGGTGTTAAGGTGGCAGTGCTCTTGCTTGCAACCGTAGGACTCGGCAACATGTGGATGGCAGTGTTTGCTGATGTTGGTGTTACGGTGTTGGCTGTTCTTAATGCAATGAGGACATTGAGAAAATAACTGTTATGTTGCAAGTCAAATTATAAAAAATGAGGAGATGTAGTCTAAACATCTCCTCATTTTTTATAGTAGTACGCTCGGCATGAGCATTGTCTAACGGGTTAAAGTCCCGAGCAAGCCCTA